>Ga0070683_100000174_pt1 | contig 42612 bp, 25 predicted proteins | sample KBSC713LmetaG_FD_64662 | JGI IMG/M metagenome (GOLD analysis project Ga0070683, IMG submission 64662) | Corn rhizosphere microbial communities from Kellogg Biological Station, Michigan, USA - KBS C7.1-3L metaG | ecosystem: Host-associated > Plants > Roots > Rhizosphere ... | reverse complement strand
CGTGCACCTTGTTTGGGGCGCCGGTGGCGGCATCGATCCCGGCGATCAGCAAGCCGGTGTCGGGGCGGAAGCGCGATTCGTCGAAGCTGCCTGAGGAAATACCCCAGAGGTTCGTCGCGCTGAAGACCTTCCCGCCGATCCGCGCATTGAGCAGTGCGGACAGGTCGAACCAGCCAATGTGGATCGTGTTGCTGAGCCCCCCGGTCCAGCTCGGAGCCGTCGTGCCGAGCACCTTTGGGCCACTCACCGTGTCGGGCAGTGGAACGCCTTTGCTCAGGATCAACTGTCCCGATTTGTCACGGAGGTAGCCGTTCCCGACGATCGCCGCGAACGCCTCGCCGTTTCGAGCCTGAAGCGTCGCTCCCCAGCGCGTGGGCGCAACGGCAAGTGAACCGCCGGAGACTGAGCCGACGCTGCTCGAGTTGTGCGCGAGGTTCGCGCCGACGTCCCACCTGAAGCTCTGACTCGAAGCAAGCGTCATCGAGACGGACGCCTCGACGCCACGGTTCGCCACGCTCCCGGCATTGACCGCCGTGGCCGTGCTCTGTGACACCGACGGAACGATCAAGTTTGAAGTGTTGTCATTATAGAACGCTAAATCGAGATCGAGACGATTGGACAGAAGCTGGATATTTCCGCCAAGCTCGAACGAGGTCGTCGTCTCCGGCGACAGAGTTCCACTCGCACCAACCTTCGTCACCGGTCCAAGCGTGGTGTTGTCGGGCGCCTGAGTTCCCGCGTAGATCCCTTGCAGCGTGTAGGCGCTCAGATCATTGCCCGAGCGGGCGACGCCGGCGCGCAGCCGAGCGCTGCCGATCGACGGATCGTCGCGAAGCGAGGTGGCGCGCTTGAGATCGAGCACGCCGACCACCGATGGGTAAAGCTGCGAGTCGTGTCCGGATGCGTACACGCTCGACCACTCGTCACGCAACGAAGCAGTGACGCTGCCGTAGTCCTCGAATCGATGCTGCACCGACGCAAAGATCGCGTGCATGTTGTCATCCGACGCAAATCGATTCGGCGTAGTCACCCTCGGCGCACCGGCGACACCGGTCGCCGTGTCAGCAACCACGGTGTCGACGTCCGTGAACGAAGTTCCCCGCCAGCTCACGCCTACCGCAAACGCCGTCGGCGACGTTGGGCCGCCGGGTGTAAAGTGCAGCGCGGCTTCGATGTTCTTCTCGCTGACGTTGACCTTCTCGTTGTCGAAGCCCCCCTCTGGGAAGCTTCCCCGCCCCGTGAAGAACTGGTAACCGCCCTGCCAGAGCCGCGCGACCGAGAACCCGCGCTTCGCTTCGTAGGAATCGCCGCCGATGCGCCCAACGATGCTGATGGAAGGCGAGAATGAATACGACGCCCCTACACCGCCGAAAATCCGCGAGAGATCATCGTTGTTGAGATTCAACTCGGAATCGAAAAACGGATTGTTTTGCCCGTTGTAGTTCCAGCTGATCGGATTGCCCTTGGCGTCGAGCAGGTGATTCTTCAGCGCCGCGACATCGACCTGACGGCCGAGGAGGGCAAATGTCGACGCCGTGTTGCCCTGATCGAAGCCGGAACCAGGACGATGCGAACCCTTGTCACTTGAATACTGCAGATTCCCGCTCACGCTGAAGGCCGGCGTCGGCTGAGCCGCAGCGGTGACGCCGACGCCGCGCCGCGTGACCGAGCTTCGCGGCGTAACCCCGGTGAAGTCGCGATTGTTGAGAGACGCCCGGATGCTCCCGCGCTCATTCGACGCCTGGGCCGCTGCGTTGGTCGTCAGCGTTCGGCCCGAGGCGAAAAACGCGTCCACGTTATCCGGGAACGGAGTCCACGCTCTGACTTCGGCGCGCTTGGCCTCGGTGAGACTCGCTTGGGATATCGGCTGACCAGAGAGCGGTGGTCCCCAGTTCTCCGCGAGACCATCGCCCTGGCCGCCACCCTGGCCATTAAAGAACGCGAAGACCCCGTGGGTACCCTGGCCGTAAGTGTTCTGATAAGTCGGCGTCCGGAGCCGCGATTCCATCGTGAACAGTTGGCTCGCCGAGACGTCGATCCCGTTGAGGCCTCGTCCCGATTTCGTCGTGACGAGAATGACGCCGTTCGATGCGCGGCCGCCATAAAGCAATGCGGCCGCAGGTCCGGACAAGACCTGCACGGTAGCGATGTCACCGAGATTCAGATCCTGGGCAGCACTGCCGTAGTCGAAGCCGCCGTAGCCGAATCGCTGAGCGAGTCGCGTGATGGTCGTGTTATCGATCGGCGATCCATCGACGACGTACAGCGGCTGCGAATTCGCGACGAACGACCGCTGACCGCGAATGATGACCGGCGACGATCCGCCGATTGCCGCTGAACTCGTGACGACGACGCCGGCGATTCGCCCTGCGAGCGCACTCTGAAGATCTTGTGCCGGCGTGTCCGAGAACGCGGTGCTGTCGACGAGTGAAACATCGACCGTTCCGGCCATCGGCACACGCGTACTCGAGGGTGCGGACGTCGGAGGCGCCTCCGAGGAGTTCGCAACCACACTCGACGCCTGGCCGGCACTAGCCGGCGGCAACCTGAAATCACGCACCATCGCGCCGCCCGTCAGCGTGATTTCCGCGGTTTGCGTCGTGTATCGATTGTGCCGAACCGTCATCGTCACTTTCTGTCCGCGCACCCGCGACGAAGGAACGATCAGGTTATAGCGGCCATCGTTGTCGGTGACGGTTCCGATATCGAGGCTGATGATTCGGACGCTCGCGCCCTGGAGCGGCTGATTCCCGGTCGAGACGTGCCCTGTGATTGTGACGGCGTCTTGCGCCGCGGACCGTTTTGAAAACGCAAATGCGAGGACAGCACAGAAGAACAAACTCCGACGCCAGTTGGTCGGAGTTTTCGCCGATGAAAGCGTCACGTGCGCTCCGCGGTTATGGGTTCACTCCGAGGACGATGTACCGCGGAGAGAGTCTGAATGCCGCTTTCGCGTCGCCAAGCTCGCCAAAGCGATTGAGGCCCCAGCAAAGAACTGTGTTGTCGCTTAGGAGCCGACCACACGTGTGAGTATCGCCGGCGCTAATTGACGCCCACTTGTATCCACCAACCACCTTGACTGGCGTCGTGCGCGTCGTCGTGGTGCTGTCGCCAAGTTGGCCGCCGTTGTTCGCACCCCAGCAATAGGCAGTGCCATCAGCGGTGAGGCCGCACGCATGTCCGCCGCCGACAGACATCGACGCAAACGTCGGCGCGCCGGGAACCGCTTGCGGCGCAAGCTGGGGAGTACCGCCCTGAATTGCACCCCAGCAATAGGGCTTTCCGGCCGGAGTGAGGCCGCATGTCCACTGCTCGCCTGCACCGAGCGATTGGAATGTCAGTCCACCAGCAACGACCGTCGGCGCCGCACGACTCACTGGAGTCCCATCGCCAAGTTGGCCGGCGTTGTTGAGGCCCCAGCAGAACGCGGTCTTTTCGATGGTCAGAGCACACGTGTGCACGGAGCCAGCGGCGAGAGACGTGAACTTGAATCCACCGAAGACTGCCGTCGGAACAAAGCGAGTGACAGTGTCGGCCAACGAGACACCGATCTGGCCTCGAGTATTCACTCCCCAACAGTACGCGATCTGGTCGGTCGACAAGCCGCACGTATGCTCGAGGCCAGTGACCACTTGCGACCATTTGATATCGGTCGCGACTCGCGTCGGAGTGAGAGTCCCGAAAAACTTTCCGGAGGTATCCGCGAACGCGTCGAAACCCCAACAATACAACGACTGGTCAGTCGAGATTCCGCAGACATGCGATAGGCCGACGAAGATCGATTTGAAAGCCGCGTCAGTTTGTACTTTCGTCGGGCTCGTGCGATTCAACGTATCGCCCTGACCGACGAGCGCCGCCTGACCCCAACAGCTGGCGACACCGTCGGCCGAGATCGAGCAGGTTGCGTTTGCACCGGCAGACAGTTGCGCCGCCGGGAACCGAATCGGTGTGCCAGTCGCGGTTGCGTGGATACTGAGGGCAGCACTCTCGACTTTCGCGGTGAGCGTTTGATCGCCGGGAACGTCGCCGAGCGTCCAAGCACCGGGCGAGGCGATACCGTCAGCGCCCGTGGACGCAACCGGATTGGCGACCTGCCCGCCGTCGCTTGCAACGAACGTCACCGGAATGCCCTGGCGCGGTTTGCCGGCGGCGTCGACGAGTTTGACCGAGGGTGCCACGGGCAAATCGGCAAGGATCGTCCCGGATTGCTGGCCGCCCGCGACGACCGACAACGGATGCGCGCTCGTCACCGAGAACGTAATCGGGCTAGCGGTAACCCAGGACACGGCACCACCCTGGTCATCGACTGCCGTCGCGGTCGCGGTGTTGAGCCCAACATTCGGCCCTAGCGTCCACTGCGTCGCCGCCCTGCCATTGGCATCGGCCGTCACTTTAGTGGCGGACAGCGTGCCACCTCCAGCTGTCACGGCGAACTGAATAGTTGCTCCTGGCGCGGGAGCGCCGGCCTTATTCAGAACGACAACGCGAATCGAGTCGCCGAGCGGAGTCGATGGAGTTGCCGCCGACGGGGATACCCAGTCTCCGTTCGTGAGCTTCGCGGCGCCCTGCCAAACGACTCGAACTCCCACCGGTCCGGACGTAATGCCGAGCGCCGAGGCAGTGAGGTTGGTCGTACCCTCGCTAAGGGCGGTGACCCGCCCATTGAGGTCCACACTGGCCACGGTTTCGTCACTAATTCGCCACACGAACGGGACACCGGTGACTTTGCGGCCCTTGGTGTCGGTCGCCGTCGCAGTGAAAACCTGGTGGTTGCCCCGTTCCAGTTGAAACGACGGAGAGTCGATACTAATCGAAGCCAGCTGATCGACTCCCGTGGGATCGACGGTTCCATCGGATCCGCAGGCGGCGATCGCCACGATCACCGATGCGGCGATCGCAAACGGAAGTAGCTGTGCTGCTGACCGGACGGACGTAAGACTACGACGCACAGGCGACATCAACGAAGTTGGGAGCACGCGAGCAATTATATGGATGCGAGACGGACGACGCCTTCGACGCCCTGATTAGTATCGGCGGCTCTCGCCCAGCCGATCAGTGGCACAGATCGAGCTAGTCCGCGAACGATAGACAGGGGTTCTAGAACCAGCAACCGCGACAGGTCCACGTCGTGTAACGGCGCGTTTCACAAACGGATCATTGTACTGCTACAACTCATAAGTGCTTTAGTGGCACCTTTTGAAGGTCGGTACTGTAGATAGATTCTTCCAAATTGTGCGACCTACGTCGCCGATTTGGACGACGCCGTTTTCCACTTTTGTGCGTGCAAGAACGATGCGTCGCGATATAACGTCAGCAATGAGAGAACGATGGGATTGATTTCCCGTTCGAACCGTAGGCCAGTCCTTACCGTTCTTGCAACGCTCCTCTACGCGGGCGCAGCCGCTCCGATGTCTGCGCAATCGGCGAGCCCGCAGAGCGAGTTCGAAACGCGGACGGAGCTCGAGAAGCAGGCCCAAACCGCTGAAACCGAGCATCGGACACAGGAGGCTTGGCTTCTCCGACAGCGACTCCAGAATGGTGACTTTCAGGAAGGGGACCGCATCGTTTTTGCGCTTCGTTCAATCGCTGCCCCAACGCTGCCGGATACAGTCATCGTTCGAGCCGGTCGAATCGTGCAGTTTCCGAAAATGGACGATCTCTCGCTGGACGGGGTGCTCCGCTCGGAACTGAACGAACGTTTCACGAAATACATGGCGAAGTATTTCAAGGACCCTGAAGTGCGTACTACGCCGCTCCTTCGCATGGGCGTGATGGGCGCCGTGGCGCGTCAGGGCTACTACTACGTCTCGGCAGATCTACTCGTAAACGACGTGATCATGCGGTCCGGGGGCCCCGCCCCGAACGCGGACCTCGCGAAAGTGGAGATTCATCGTGGCACCGATGTCATATGGAACGACCAAGCCGTGCGCGCTGCGCTGACCGATGGTCTGTCGCTCGACCGTCTGCACCTCCGCGCGGGTGACGAAATCACGGTGCCGGCGCGTCGCAACATCCAGTGGCTGAACATCTTCACTGTCTCCCTGGGTCTCATCGGAGCAGCGCTGTCGATTTACCAGTTCACGAAGTAGTGCACGTCCGCGGGCTGATCTCTTCCACTCTCTGGCTCAATGACTGAAAACATTCTTCCAGTTCAACCGGGCGCCGATCCGGGATACAGCGTACAGAACTGGGAAGAACATCCGCAGACGACGCCGCCGATCTCACGCCCGCCTCTCGAGCGCCCGATCGCAGCGATTCGTCGCTACAAGTTCCTCATTATCGGTGTGATCCTGGCCGCGGCCGGAGCCGGCGTGCTCGCGACGCGATTCGTGACGCCAATGTACGAAGTTCAGGCGACGATCTGGATCGAGTCGGAGACCCCAGCCTCCGGGAATCAGGGACCAGTGCGGTCCGCCGAGCTGCTCAACGATCAGGCGTGGGTCGAGCTCCTGCGCAGCTACAAAATTGCGGACGCCGTCGTTCGAAAACTCGCGCTCTACATCCGCCCCGATAAGCCGGAGGATTCGCCGCTGTTCGCCGGATTCACCATCGCCGATTCGAGCTTGCTCGGAACGTACGAGATTGCCATCGATCGCGGCGCGAAGCGGTGGTCCCTGACGCACGAGACCTCGCCGGTTTCGGAGAGCGGCACCGCGACCGATTCGATCGGCCGCAGACTCGGCTTCCGCTGGGTGCTTCCGCCGTCCGCGTTTGAGGGAAGCGGCGTTCGCAAGGTTCGCTTCACCGTCCAGACGCCGCGCGAAACCGCCGTCGACTATATCGGTCGCATGGTGCCGCTCCACTACGACCGAAGCAACTTCTTGTGGATCAAGCTGCAAGATCGAGATCCGAAGCTCGCTGCGCTCATCCTGAACACCTGGGTGGATGAGATGGTTCAGGTCGCGGGCGAGTTGAAGAAGAAGAATGTCGTCGAGTATGCAGCGATCTTGAACGACCAGCTGCAGTTCTCGGAGAAATCACTCCACGACGCGGAAGCCGCGCTCGAGGGTTTCCGCGCCAAGACCATCACGATGCCGACCGAGAACACTCCGCTCGCAGCCGGCATCACGGACACCCGGGATCCTGTGATGCGGTCGTTCTTCGAGCGACGCTCAGAGCTCGACAATCTCCGAAGCGACATCAAAGATCTCGAACGGACAATCGCCGACGCGAGCAAAGGCGCGACGCGATACGAAGCGACCTTGCTCATCTCGAGCGTCGCAACGAGTCCGGGCGCCGAGGCGCTGCGCAAGGCGTTCCACGACCTGTACGATGCACAGGCGAAGCTTGCCACTGCCCGCCAGCAGTTCACCGATGAGTATCCTGTAACGAAGGACTTGATCCAGTCGGTCAACAATCTTCAGACCCAGACGATCCCGACGCTCGCGAATCAGTTGCTCGCGCAGCTGAAGCAGCGACAAACGGAGTATGAGACGCGTGTCGAAGGCGGCTCGAAGGAAATTCAACAGATTCCAAGCCGCACCATCGAAGAGATGCGTCTGCGCCGCGCTGTGTCGATCGCGGACGGGTTGTACACCTCGCTCAAGTCGAATGCGGCGACCGCGAATCTCGCGGCGGCGAGCACCCGGCCTGACCTGAATGTGCTCGACCCGGCCGTCGTGCCGCTCGCGCCGACGAAGAAGACGACGGCGAAGATTCTCGGCATGGCGTTGGCTGGTGGCGTCGGTGCTGCACTCGCGCTGGCGCTCCTGCTCGACCTGACGGATCGTCGTCTTCGGTATCCTGAGCAAGCGGAGCGGGAGCTCGGCCTCGTGGTCGCCGGCGCGGTTCCGAAAATCGCGTCGCAGAGTGCCGATTCTCAGACGCCTGAGCAGATCTCACATCTCGTCGAAGCATTCAGGTCGCTACGAATGCACGTGACCCAGTCAGGCGAGGTGCCGCTTTCGCTCGCGATCAGCAGTCCGTCGCCAGGCGATGGCAAATCGTTGGTGTCGGCGAACCTCGCGATGTCGTTCGCCGAGGCCGGGTATCGGACGATTCTCGTCGACGGAGATACGCGACGCGGTACGCTCCAGGAGATGTTCGGGATCCCGAGAGCTCCTGGACTCACCGAATATCTGGCCGGCGAGGCGAACATGGCGTCGATTATTCATCCGACGGCTCACAAAAAGTTGTCGATGGTTCCTGCGGGCGCCCGGAATCCGCGGAGTCCGGAGCTTTTGGCGTCGAGCACATTGGGCACGCTGGTGAATGAGCTCAGAAGGTCGTTCGATGTGGTGATCTTCGATACTCCGCCATTCGCGGCCGGCATCGACGCCTACGCGCTTGCCGCTGCGGCTGGAAAGCTTCTCGTGGTCCTTCGAGTCGGCAAAACGGAGCGGCGAATGGCCGCGGCAAAGCTCACGGTCGTCGATCGGTTGCCGGTTGAAGTGCTGGGAGCTGTCCTCAACGGCGTTGGGGCGGAGGGTGAGTACCAGTATTACGGGTACGCCGCCGGTTATGGCGTGTCTGAACCCGAGGTGGCGGGGCATTTGACGTAACCGTCAAATCTCTCGATTGGGTTGCCTTGGAGATCGAGCAACCACAGATTGGCATCAGCGCCGGGACGAGTTCATGTCCCGGCGCTTTTGCTTTGGTACGGTCCGTGGCTTGTTGCGACCACGCCCATTTTTTGTGGGGTTGCCGCAACAGATCCCTGCGATTCGTGGGCAGCAAGACAACTTTGCAGGCGCATAACGCGTTGAAGTGGAGTGGTTTAGGTGATCCGTATTCCAAACGATTCGTGAGCACGAGGACTGCATTGGACGGGGCCGAGCAAACGTTCGACTCACAACCGACTGTTCGCCGAAAAGCGTTGCTGAGGCAGAGCGCCGCCTCGCGACATCACTCCGGAGAATACCAGCGTATGCAGGCATTGGTCTCGCAGCGTGTTGATGTAAGCCGAGTTGGTGGGAAGAGACGACGGGTGACGCCCGCCGTTGGAGATGCAGGCACGCCTATCGAGATCGTACGTGAGATCGCTGCCGCCCCGCTTGCTGATCTGAAGATCGTTTCGTCAGCCCCCGCCGATGTCCGTCCTCGCGAGCGTTCTGAAGCCCTCGGCCGCGCGGTGAACGTCGTGGTGGCCGCCGTTGCCCTTGTCGTTCTCTTCCCGCTGATCCTTCTCGTCGCGCTCGCCGTGAAGTTGACGTCCCGCGGGCCGGTGTTTTACGCGCAGACCCGCGTTGGCCTCGACCGCCGCCATGCTCGCGCGACCAATGACGATCGCCGAGTCCACGACCATGGCGGTCGCCTGTTCAGGATGTACAAGTTCCGCACGATGCGTGTCGACGCCGAGATCGATGGTCGCGCGGTGTGGGCGCAAAAGAACGATCCGCGCGTCACACTCGTCGGACGAGTGCTTCGCCGGACTCGGCTCGATGAGCTCCCGCAGCTCTACAACGTGCTACTCGGCGACATGAACATCGTTGGTCCGCGACCTGAGCGCCCGACGATTTTTGCCCGCCTTCGCGATGACATCCCTGAGTACCACATGCGGCAGCGCGTGAAGCCGGGCATCACCGGCTGGGCGCAGATCAATCAGTCCTACGACGCCTGTGTCGACGACGTCCGCCGCAAGGTCCAGTACGATCTCGAGTACCTGAGCCGTCAGAGCGTAGTCGAAGATATCCGAATCATGTCCATGACCCTTCCCGTGATGCTGTTCCGCCGCGGCGGTTGGTAAGCACACCAGCACCCTGGGAAGTGAAAAGCCCTCCGCTCGGAGGGCTTTTTCATTTGTTCGAGGCATGACGCCGAATCATCCGACGTTGGCGCGCGCGTACCACGGCAAAGCTTCAGCGAGCCCGTCTCTCAGATAATGGGTTGGCTCGTAGCCGAGAAGCGTTCGAGCCTTACCGATATCGGCCATCGAATGCCTGATGTCACCCGGACGGAATGGGTCGTATTCCGGCTCGATCCCGCCAATGTCGGCTCGATACTGAGTGAGGCCATCACGGATGAGCGTGAACAACTCTGTCAGACTCGCGGAGCGACCGCAGGCGATGTTGTAGACCTGATCCGAGACGTCAGCGGACGGAGTCGCCGCAGCAAGGATATTGGCCTGGATGACATTCGCGATGTAGCAGAAGTCTCGACTCGTCTTGCCGTCGCCGTAGATATGGCAGGCGCCCCCATCGAGCAGGCTTGCGACCCAACGGGGGATGACGGCAGCGTATGGGCCGTTGGGATCCTGGCGCCGACCGAACACATTGAAGTAGCGAAGGCCGATCGACTCCATCCCATAGGTTCGCTGGAAGACCGATGCGAACATCTCGTCCGCGGCCTTTGTCGCGGCGTACGGCGAAAGGACGCGGCCCGTTTGGTGCTCGACCTGAGGAAGCGTCGCTGCATCCCCGTAGACCGAGCTAGAAGACGCGTACACCACGCGCTTCACCTTCGCGTCTCGAGCTGCGACGAGGACGTTGAGAAAACCGGTAAAGTTGACTTCCGCGGTCGTGAGCGGGTCCGCGATGGAGCGCGGGACCGACCCGAGGGCCGCTTGATGCAAGACGAAGTCGGCGCCGTTCGCTGCGTTACGGCAGGCATCCAAATCGCGGATATCACCCTCAACCATGCGGAAGCGCGACCGCGCGTCGGCAGGTTGAGAATCGAGAACGTCGTCGATGTTCGAGCGATGACCGGTCGAGTAATTGTCGAAGCCCACGACCGTTTGGCCGAGACTAAGAAGTCTCTCCATAAGGTTGGAGCCGATGAAGCCGGCGGCGCCGGTCACGAGCCACACTCTCGGTCGACCGGCAAGCTCGCGACAAAGTTCGTCAAATCGTTCGGACACAGTAGTTTGCGAAGGTGAAGGCGTCGGCGCTGCCAAAGCAAAACTCGTTGTTGCACGCTTGAAACAAATCGTAACCTGGAATCACATCTTGGCCTATCGACCAGTTGATGGCTGGTCTGTAACATTCAGCCTCGGAAGCGGCCGCGGGTCGACGCTGCCGCCTCGAGGCGTTTCCCGAAAACGAGAACCGTGTGCCGTCTCAATTGACCGATCAAAGCCCGACGGGAGTCTCGAATCAGTCCTCGATGTCCGGTAATGCGGGGACTCCTCCGCAGGCCGCGAGCTGGTGGACCAAGGCCCAGTATCGCCTCTTGAAGCGCGTCGCGCCCGTCGAGCCGACATACATGACGGGATCAGCGTACGCCAATCAGAGCAAGTTGCAGGTGCTGCTCGGGTCAAAGCTGCTTGAAGAGGCACGCGGTAAGGACGTTCTCGACTTCGGGTGCGGCGTCGGTTCGGAGGCCGTTGAACTGGCGAAGACAGCGAAGACGGTTTTCGGACTCGACATCCTTTTGCCGCAATTGGCTACCGCGCGAAAGGTGGCCGAGGCTGCGGGTGTCGCCGACCGTTGCACGTTTGGAACCGAAGCGCCTCGGGGAAAGGTCGACATCATTGTTTCGCTGGACTCGTTCGAGCACTTCGGTGATCCAGCTGGCGTACTGGCAACGATGTACGACCTGCTCCGCCCCGGCGGACGGGTGCTCGTAAGCTTTGGACCGACTTGGTACCACCCGCTCGGGGGACACCTCTTTTCGGTGTTTCCGTGGGCGCATCTCCTGTTCACCGAAAAAGCGCTGATCACATGGCGGAACGACATTCGGTCTGACGGAGCAACCCGCTTCAATGAGGTCGAAGGCGGGCTGAATCAAATGACGATTCGCCGATTCGAGAAATTGGTCGACCAGAGCCGGTTCAAGCTGGTGGCGTGGGAGGCCGTTCCAATTCGCCGATTGAAACCGATACACAACCGACTGACTCGAGAGTTCACCACCGCGATCGTGCGATGCGCGCTCGAGCGTCCGGCCGAGTCGGGCCGATGACCGACGGTGCGAGGCGGGCAACATCGCTCCGTGCCTACACTTGGCGCTGGATCAACGCGATCCGCCGCCGATACTCATAAGAATGGCTGCTCACGGTGGAACCGCGGCTCCAGAGGCGTTAGAGCCCGAATCGGTGCCGAGCGAGGTCGTGCGCCTCGGGCGGCCTCGCGCGAGCGTCTCGTCGACGGAAGCGATCAAGGCGAGCGTGTTCGCGGTCGGTCGAATGTCGGGGCTTTTCAGCGTCGTTCGAAACAGTGCGTGGCGGTCGTCTCGCCTGATGATCCTCTGCTATCACGGGATCTCTCAACACGACGAGCATGAGGCGCTTCGCGATCTTTTTGTGCCCGCCGGGTTATTCCGTCAGCGGATGCTCGCGCTTCGAAAGGGCGGTTACAACGTGCTTCGCCTCGGTGATGCCGTGGAGCGAGTTCAGGCGGGGACGCTTCCGCGTCGCTCGGTGGTTCTGACATTCGATGACGGTTTCGTGGATTTCAGTCGCATCGCTTACCCGATTCTCGCGGAGTTCGGATTTCCCGCAACGGTGTATGTCTCAACCGAGTACGTCGAGAATCAACTTCCGGCGTTCCCGGCGATCGTGACGTACCTGTTGTGGAAGGCAGGACTGAGGAGCCCAGCGACCACCGGGGCGATCGATGGTATCGCGCTTCGCGTCGAGAGCGCGGACGCCCAGGCCGACACTGCTCAGCGTCTCATTGCAAAGCTCGAGACCGATGGTATTTCCGATGCATCGTCGCGCGATGCCTTCGCGGCGCGAGTGGCGAACGAGCTCGGAATCGACTACGGATCGATTCGCGAAAGGCGACTGTTTCAGCTGATGACGCACGAAGAAATCCGCGCGCTCGACCGAAAGCTCGTCGACGTTCAGCTGCACACGCATCGACACATGCAGCCAGCGGACGAGACGCTCTTCGCTCGTGAGATCGCGGACAATCGTCGGTCGCTCTCCGACGCGGGAATGGATCCGGCCCAGCTCGATCACTTCTGCTATCCTAATGGCGAAGTTCGCTCCGAATTGCCGGCCTGGCTCGAGCACGACGGCGTTCGGTCAGCGACGACCTGCGTTCCGGGAATCGTCGACAGTTCGTGCTCGCCACTGTTGATGCCTCGGTTCGTCGACACGCAATTCGTTTCGCCGATGAAGTTCGAAGCGTGGCTTTGCGGAGCCGCAGCTCTCTTACCGTCACGGAGCCGATGATGCGCGGCCGAACCGCAGCAGCACCGCGAGGAATTCCGGACGCTGTCCCCGCGCAAGCCAGACCAGTGGCGCGTCGACGCGTGCCGGTTGCGAGCGGCGACCGAGCGGCGTCGCCGTTCTTTACGTTTGCGCTCGCGCTCTATGCATCGGTCACAGTCGCGCGATTGCACGAGGTCGTTCCGCTCTTGTCGCATTTTTACCTTGGCAAAGTGGCGGTGCTGATTCTGATCGCCGCGTTCGTCAAGGAGTCGAGCAGCATTCCGTTCTCTCAGGCGTTCGCAACAAGGACAGCCAAGTGCATCGGCGCGATGACGGTCGTCGGCGTTCTATCCGTTCCCACTTCGTACTGGCCGGGCCAGAGCGTCGGGTTTTTGCGCGACACATGGCCGCTGATCGCCCTCCTTGGCATCGGGTTACTCGTCGGCATGGACAACCGAGTGACCGCCCAACGAACGATTGCATCGGTGCTCATCGTCGCGATCATCGGCGCGGGAGAGCTCGTGGTCGGCGCCGGTGCGCAACAGATTGCGGTTGCGGGCAATACAGTGTCGGCCGTGGTCTCTGAGCGCGCGTATATCGCCGGTGGCGGGTCGTCGACCTATGACTCCAATTATTCGGCGGCCTTCTTCGTGATGATGATCCCTTATGCCCTCATGTTCGCGGGCAGAAAGGGATGGATGCGCTGGGTCGGGATCTTCGGCGTACCGATTCTCGGCATGGCGATGATCAAGACGGGCTCGCGCGGCGGTATCGTCGCGATGATCGTGCTGGCAGTCTGCATCATCGCATTCGCGGACAAGAAAACACGACCCAAGCAGATTCTCATTCTCGCGGTTTGCGTCGCGGCGATGTTGGCGTTGCCGCACAACGACCTCACGCAGCGAATTCGTGCGCTCATCACCGGCGAGGACTACAACTTCGATGCGAAGGGCGGGCGTTGGGAAGTCTGGTCCAACGGCATGCAGATGCTGATCATGCGCCCGTTCCTCGGCGTCGGCATGCACGCCTTCCCGGTTGCCGACTTCTCACTCGGATCCGGGTTCATGGACGCGCACAACTCGTACGTTCAGGTAGCCGCCGAGTTGGGGATTCCTGGAATCGTTGCGTTCGTGATGATGATCGCTGCCGCGTTCAAGTCCGTGTGGGGAATGCGTCGAAGTAGCGGCGCAATCGTCCGCTCAGGGCAGCCGAACGAACAAGCAGCGTTCGATCTCGCGCTGTCGACTGCGGCGCTGTGCGCATTGATCGCCGAATTGACTGCGGCGGCGTTCCTTTCGCTCGGGTACGAGGCGATGACGATGTTCGCGCTCACGGTGCCGATTGGCCTGACGCTGACGCGCAGTCGCGGCGCCAGCGCGTTGGTTGCGGCTGCGAGAAATGGCGCGGTAAGGCTTCGTGGAATGAAGCCTCGTGGTCGCCCGGCGTCACCGCCGCAACGCCCCGCCCCGACGTCGTAACCGCGTGGACGCAGTGGCGGATGAAAGAACGATCGTCCAGATCGTATTGAGCCTCGGTCGCGGTGGCTTGGAGACAATGGCAGCGGATCTTGCCATCAGTCTTCGCCGCCGCGGATTTCGTTCGGCGGTCATCGCGCTCGACGACGGCGGCGTGCTCGAAGCGCCTCTCCGCGACGCCGGTGTCGAGTTCGTCGTCATGAACGGACGAAGGTTCAAAGATCCGCGACGACACATGGCGCTGGCGTCGCAGCTCCGGCGGTTACGAGCCGGCGTGGTTCACACCCACATGTACGCCCCACTGGCTCATTCCCTCGCGGCGTGTCAGCTCGCGGGAGTGAAGACGATCGTGCATACCGAACATTCGTTCGAGTATCTCGAACCACGTGCCTCGATCCGGCACACACTCCGCTGGATGAGTCGCGCGACAAATGCGTTCACGCTTGTCGGCGAGCGAATGCGGGCCTACTACGAGGACGTCGTCGGTGTGTCGAAGCATCGCCTCCACGTCATCGTCAACGGAGTCGACGCGGATAAGTATCAGCCGACGCGCGACAAGACGATGCTGCGGGCGGAGCTTGGCGTTCCGACTGATGCCTTCGTCGTCGGAAGCGCCGGACGGCTCGCACCGGAAAAGAATTTCGCGATGTTGCTCGCGGCGGCCGCGCACTGCAGATCGAAGGGCGTTCCGCTGCATGTTGCGCTGTTCGGCGAGGGATCGGAACGCGATACGCTCGTTGCAAAAGCCGCCGAGCTTGGTATCACCGCGCATGTTTCCTTCTTAGGATGGCGGACGGACTTGTCGCGCGTTCTTGGAGCGCTCGACGTATTCGCGCTGACGTCGATCAGTGAGGGTTTGCCGCTCGTGCTGCTCGAGGCAATGGCACTCGGGCTTCCGGTGGTAAGCACTCCGGTCGGCGATATCGCGCATGTCGTTCAGGAGTCGCGCACTGGATTCCTCATTCCCGTTGGCGACGCGGCGGCGTTGGCCGAACGATTGTCCGGACCGCTGACCACGCAGGCCTATCGAGAAGAAATGGGGTTGGTTGCTCGACAGACGGTGATCGACGACTACAGCCACGACGCGATGGTGGGGCGTTACGTGAATACCTACGGGTTATCGTGAGTCAGCAGTGCCGATGAGTCCTGGGATGCGAATGCGACGTCATGCTGTTCAATAGCACGATCTTCATCTTCGTCTTTCTCCCAATCGCGTACACCGTGTTTTGGGCGTTGCGGACAACCACGTCGCGATATGTGTGGTTGACGCTGACGGGATACGTGTTCTACGGCTATTGGGACGCCCGCTTTTGCCTGCTGATGGCGTTCTCCACACTCGTCAGCTACACGGCCGGCCTCGGGTTTCTTCGGTGGAAGGACCCGAAACAGCGAAAGCTGTGTCTCGTCGTGCCGATCGTCGTTGATCTGTCGCTGCTCGCGTTTTTCAAGTATGCGAATTTCGGACTGCAGTCGACGCGAAGCCTGCTGCATCTGGTGGGGATCAACGTCGCGATTCCGCACTTCGACATCGTGTTGCCGATCGGCATCTCGTTCTACACGTTCCACACGATCTCGTACATCGTCGACTGCTATCGCGGCGTGATTCAGCCGACGCGGAATTTCTTCGAGTTCTCGACCTACGTCTCTCTGTTCTCGCAACTCGTCGCGGGGCCGATCGTGCGGTTCCGACAGATCGAAGAGGACCTCGAGGCGATCGGCGCGAGCGATCGTCGGCGCTGGCTGCAACGCGGCATCTCGTTTTTCGTCATCGGGCTCGTCGAAAAAGTCCTCGTCGCCGACTCTATCGCGGCGTTCGTCGACCCGGCGCTGGCGCAATATCACTCGCTGTCCACGGTCGGAACTTGGATGGCGATGCTGGGCTATTCGTTCCAACTGCTTTTCGACTTCTCCGGCTACAGTACGATGGCCGTCGGCCTCGGCTATTTGTTCGGCATTCGAATTCCGCAAAACTTCAACTCGCCGTACAAGTCGACCGATCCGTCCGACTTCTGGCGACGCTGGCACATCTCGCTGTCATCCGTCCTGCGCGACTACCTGTACATCCCGCTGGGCGGAAATCGCGGCGGCGAGGCGGCGACGTACAGGAATCTCATGATCACGATGCTCCTCGGCGGATTGTGGCACGGAGCGTCGTGGACGTTCGTGGCGTGGGGAGCCTATCACGGAATTCTGCTCGCGGCCTATCGTCGTTGGGGCGCGGCGTGGGACCAGCTTCCGGAGTCCTTGCGTCGTCTCGCGATGTTCGGCCTTGCGGTCATCGGCTGGGTGTTCTTCCGCGCGACCGACTTCACGATGGCGAGCGTCGTTCTACAGCACATGTTCGTTCCAATCGCGGGACAGCTCGTAATGCAGCCGGTGCTCGCCACGTTCGCGCTCGCGTTTGCCGCGTACTGGTCGATGATTGGGCCGAACGCGTTCGAAATGCGTCACGAGTATCGCTGGGGCGGCCAGCTCGCCCTCGCGTCAGGATTCGCGGCATCGTTGGCGATCATCCTCGGGCTGCGCTCGTCTCCGTTTCTTTATTTTCAGTTTTGATAACGTGAGCACATGACGAGCGTCGCCGATCCCACAGCGCGAACCGCATCAGAGACGTTCGCACGCGACGGTACGGCTACCAGCCGCCGAACGAGCGGTCCGCTCACGGCGATGCTTCGGTGGGCGTCGATTGTCGTCGTTGGTGCACTCGTGCTCGAGATGACATGCCGCGTCGAGGATTGGGTGATGTATCGAATGCCGCTCCTCTCTCGGTTCGAGTCGCTCGACGATCTTCTCATTCGAGACGCCGACGGCAAACACGGCAGGGCGAACGCGCAATTCCAGAAGTGGCACATGAACAGTCTCGGAACGCGCGGTCCTGAAACGACGCTCATTCCTGCGCAGGGGACGACGCGGGTGATCACGATCGGGGCGTCCGAGACTTTTGGACTTCGCGAGAGTGCGGATCATGAGTATCCTCGGCAGCTCGAGGATTCGCTTCGCGCAAAAGTACAGCGTGGCGAATGCGGAGCCGACGCCGGCAAGTTCGAAGTTCTGAACGCGGCTATTTTCGGAATGACGATCCCGACGACCGATTTGGATCTTCAAACCCGTCTTCGCCGAATGCAGCCGAAGATTGTTTTCGCCTATCCACCGCCGGTGCAGTATTTGGAGGACGAGCTCGCGGTTCCCGTTGCGCCCGACAGCACGATTCACGTATCGACGCCGCCGTTCCGCGCCGCGCTGCGGCCGCGTGTCGTGAATCGTGCTCGCGAACAACTCAAGCTGCTCTTGCCCGACAGAATCAAGACACTCCTCCGCGGATCGGAGACGCAGCGTGCGGTGAAAGAGCACGGCCCCGGCTGGCGATTTACATCGGTTCCTCAGGACCGTGTCGCCGCATTGGATTCCGGACTCCGACAGCTAGTCGGCACGATCCGCAGCATTGGCGCCGAGCCGGTATTGGCGACACACGCCAACATCTTCGACGGTCGCGCCAAGCGCGACAAAGACAATCTCGTCGCATGGGAAAAGTTCATTCCGCGCGCGACAGGAGAAACGATCATCGCGTTCGATTCCATTTCGCGAGCAGTCACGGCGCGCGTCGCCGCCGACTCGAATGTCGTTCTCGTCGACGCGGCGAAGCGGTTGGCGTCGGCTCCGACATCGGCATTCGCGGACATGGTGCACTTCACCGATCTTGGCGCAGCGCACATGGCAGACGTTGCAAGCGAAGGAGTTCTTGCGGCGGCCCGCGCAAAGAATCTCTGCCGCGGAGGACAGTAACATGTGTGGCATCGCCGGCTGCGCCGGCTCATCGCACAATCGTGCAGACGCTGTATCGTCGATGTTGTACGCTCTACGCCGCCGCGGTCCGGACAGCGCCGGAACGTACGAGTTCGACAACGCGACGCTTGGGCATCGCCGACTCGCGATCTTTGATCTGAGCCCGCTCGGGCACCAGCCGATGCTGTCGCCGGACGGCTCGATCGGCCTCGTCTTCAACGGCGCGATCTACAACTTCCGACCGCTGCGTCGCGAGTTGGAAGAACAGGGATACACGTTCAAGAGCGAAACGGACACCGAAGTTCTCATCCACGGCTTTCGCGCTTGGGGAATCGAACGCCTCGTCGAGAAAATTCGCGGAATGTTCGCGTTCGCTCTTTGGGATGAACGTGAACAGCGACTCTTTCTGGTCCGCGACCGCCTCGGCGTAAAACCGCTCGTATACGCGCGCGATGAGCACAGTCTCGCGTTCGCGTCGACGACGCGGGCGCTACGGGCCGGCGGGTTCGCCAATGAGGTCTCAGCCGACGCAATCGCCGAGTTTCTCCAGTTTGGCTTCATCACCGAGCGACGGGCGGTCTACCAAGAGATCTCGAAACTTCCGCCGGCGTCGATCGCCGAATGGTCGCGCAAGGGTTTCAGAGTCTGGCAATATTGGACGCCGCCGCTCGCCGATCCGTCCCGGACGATCAGCTTCGAAGATGCGGTCGACGAAACGGAGCGATTGCTGCTTCGCGCTGTCGAGATGCGCTTGCAAGCGGACGTTCCGATTGCCGCGCTCCTGAGCGGCGGAATCGACTCGACGCTCGTCTGCTGGGCGATCGCGAAACTGCGCGGCGACATCACCGCGTTTACCGTCGGCACGCCGGGGCAACCGGTCGATGAAACCAGCGACGCGGTCGCAACGGCGAAAGAGCTCGGAATTCCGCATGAGATTCTGACCGCGTCCGACGACGATGAAGCGGACATCGACGTGCTCGCCGAAGCGTATCCCGAGCCGTTCGCGGTCGGGTCTGCGATCGGGATGCTGCGACTGTCGCGCGCGATCGCCGCAACCGACACGAAGGTTCTTCTCACTGGAGACGGCGGAGACGACGTCTTCCTCGGCTATCCGAGGCACGAGATGCTACGCCGCACACAGGCGATCGCCAAGTGGCTGCCGCCCGCGGTCGGTTCGGCGTGGAGAGCGGCGCGGAACGTGATTCCGCAGCGCGGAGTGCTCAAGCGCGTCACGCATCTCATCGACTACACGACGGGCGGACTACCAGCGTTCCTCGCGGCCAATCCCGGATATCGGGATTTCCAGCGAGAGGGATTGCTCGGTGAGCGTCTCTCGTCGAGCTCTCCCGAGCTCCGATCGGGCGCACTCTCCGTCAAAGCAGCGCGAAGCGCGCTCGCCGACTACCTCGAGTACGATCGCGAAACGCAGTTCGTCTCCGAGTACTTGGTAAAGGTCGACGGAAGCACGATGCACTACGCGCTCGAAGCGCGGTCGCCGTTCCTCGATCAGGAGATGTGGAGCTTCGCGTCGTCGCTTCCCTTCCCCCTGCGACTGCACGACGGAACGCTCAAGGCGATTCTGCGAGAGATCGCCCGCCGGCGAGTCGGACCTCGCGTCGCTGAGGGGCGAAAGCGCGGATTCGAGATTCCCGTTCAGTCGTGGATGGGAGGCAAATGGCACGCGAAGGTCGCCGAACGACTTCAGAATTCTCTGATCGTGGCTGATGGGTGGGTCCGCGAGAATCCGCTACGGCAAGAGATTGCGAACGCGAAAACGACTGGCCGAGCGTCTCGACGTCTCTGGTATTTGTGGATTCTCGAAGAGTGGCTTCGCAAGGAAAGCTCGCTCGCGCACGAGACGATCCCGACGGCTTCGGCCGCAAAGGTACGAAGCGCTTGATGAGCAATCTCGCATGACCGTGGCGTCCGCCCGGAGCGCTGCCGACCCTCGCAGTGTGCTCACGAAAAGCGATCCGCAAGCGCGGCCGCTTCGTGTATGCATCGTGGCGCCGTCGCTCGCGATCGTCGGCGGACAGTCGATCAACGCCGATCGTCTCATGGAACGGCTGCGAGACGATCCGACGCTCGAGATCTCCTTTTTGCCGCATGACCCTCAGCTGCCCGGTCTGTTCCGGATGCTGCAGCGCATCAAGTATGTCCGGACGGCGGTCACGTCGGTCGCGCTGCTCGCGTCGCTGTTGCGTCACCTCCGGCGACAGGACGTCGTGCACGTGTTCTCCGCTTCGTACTGGTCGTTCTTGCTCGCGCCCGCGCCGACAATTCTGATTTCGCGGATGTACGGGAAGCGAGTCATTCTGAATTATCGTAGCGGCCATGCCGAAGATCACATCACGCGGTTCAAGCGCACGGCGCTCCCGATCTTTCGCCGAGCGAGCCACATCGTCGTTCCGTCCGGCTACCTCGTCGACGTTTTCGGAAAGTACGGATTGAACGCCGAGGCGATCGGCAACTTCGTCGACCTGCGGGAAATCCCTTACCGTCGACGGCGCAACATCAAGCCGGTGTTCTTGACGAACCGCAATTTCGGCCGGCACTACAACGTAGGCTGCGTGCTTCGAGCCTTCGCGATCATCCAGAGGTCGCGACCTGACGCGAAGCTCATCGTCGCTGGCGATGGCGAGCAACGCTCGATGTTGCACGATCTGGCGAAAGAGCTAGGACTCGAGAATGTGGAGTTCCTCGGGCAGATCGCGCCGGACACGATGCCAGCCCTGTACGATCAGGTCGACGTTTATTTGAATTCTCCAAACGTCGACAATATGCCGAACTCGGTGATCGAGTCGTTTGCGGCTGGGCTGCCGATCGTGACGACGAACGCCGGCGGGATACCGTACATCGTCGCGCACAACGAGACCGGCATGCTCGTCGATTGCGACGATCATGAAACGATGGCTCGCTATGCCCTGCAATTGCTCGACAATCCCGATCAAGTGGAGCAGATGACGGATCGCGGACGAAACGAAGTTCTTACGCGGTACACCTGGCCGGCCGTCCATGCGGCGTGGCTGAAAGCCTACGGGCCCGCGCCGACGAAGAGCGCGTAGTCAAACTTTCCGCGCGAGGGCACTACTTCCCTTTCGCGACCTGCTCGATGCGGTCGAGCAGTTTCTTTGCCTGATGGACGCGGTCGAATCGGCCGTCCGCAGCGACGGGCGTTGCTCGTTCGCCTCGCGCGAACTGCTGGTATCGTCGACGAACTACGCTCGTGATCCGATCGACATCGTCGGGCGCGACGACGTCCGCGTCAGTCCCCTCGAGAACCTGCGCGGTCGCGCTTTCCGGACGAGCAAGGACCAGAAGCCACGCGTCGAAGCGCGCATATTCGAAGATCTTCGCCGGAATCGCGAGATGACTGTCTTGCGGAAGACTCAACAGCATCGACGCACCGGCGAGAAACTGCAGCGCTTCCGCGCGGGGACGATACGGTCCCGTTTCGACGAACCCGTCGAGCCCTTCTTCGCGCGCGATCGTGGACAGCGGCATCCCCTGGAACTCTTCGACGAGGCCGATCAGCTCGAAGCCGAACTGCCTTGGCGTCAATCCAAGCTTGCGAACGACACGCGCCGCCGCGCGCAGAACAACGCGTGGATCGCGGTCGATATAGATCTCGCCGGCAAATCGAATCGTGAAGCGATCGCCCTTCTCGACGCGAGGCAATGCTTCGTCGTCGCATCCGTTCCGGACGGTGATCGTCTTGTCGCGCACTTCCGGATATTTCGCGATCAGCGCGTTCTTCGCCGGATCGGTGTTCATCGCGACAACTGATGCTTCGTGGAGCGCGGCCTTCTCGTACTTCTCAGCGAAATGGAACCAGACAGGGCTCGCCATGTACTCGCCAACGCGTTCCTGCATGCTCCAGGGGTCTCTGAAATCGAGCACGAGCGGAATCCCGATTTTGTGCGCGATGAGGCGGGCCGCTTCGTGCGCCATGTGCGGCGGTCCCGACGACACGACGGCGACATACTTCGTGTTCTTCGCGAGCTGCAACGCAACGCGAGCGGCGGACTTCGCCAGGGCTCCCGACTCGACGTAATCGAGCCAGGCGAGGTAGCCGCGAACAACCTGTTGCTTGAGACTTTGCTTCTGTAGCTCTTCTCGTCGAAGCTCGACGGTGAGTCGTGGCGCCGTTTGCGGCACTCGACTCTTCATCGCCTTCCACGCGCGCGCCGGAGCGCCGACGAGAGGACGCTTCGGCTGCGGAATCGCGAAGACGCGAACGTTCTCGGGAAGCCCACGAAGGCGCCCGTCGTCACGCGCGGGAAGTGTCGCCGGATCACGAGTAATGACGTCGAGTCCCCAGCCGCGCGCGACGATGTGCTTCGCCATCTGCTGCCACCGCAGCCCGCCAACTGCTGTACCTGGCGGAAAGTGGAACGACACGAGCAGCAGCCGTGGCGAAGCGCTCTCAGAGTCTTTGGCCGTCGAGTAAAAGGGTTTCGGCAAATGTCGTCGGTCTTCGGTCACGCGGTCCGCTTCGCGAGGGCCTGCGCAATTCGCTCGCCCGCGTGTCCGTCCCAACCGTCGGGGCGACGCTTGTTCGTCGACGGCGTGATGCCGAGCGTCGCTTCAACGAGCTTCGCAGGATCCGGCATCAGGCGATTCGTGCCCTCCGTTACGGTAATGGGACGTTCCGTGTTCTCGCGAACCGTCAAGCATGGAACGCCGAGGGCGGTGGTCTCCTCTTGAAGTCCGCCCGAATCGGTGACGACGACCGAGGCATCCGCGACGAGGTCCACCATGTGCAGATAGGGAATCGCGCCGAGCATCTTCACCTTGCCGGTCGAGAGCCCCGACGCGGTGAGACGCGCAGCAGTTCTCGGATGGACGGCGAAAACGACAGGCTTTTTTTCGGCGATCGCCTTGAGGGCATCAACGATTGCTTCGAGACGTTCAGGGTCATCGACATTCGACGGACGATGCAGCGTAACCACGACCGCTTCGCGGGCGCCGAGCCCGAGCGACTCGCGATAGCCGGTCTTTCGTGCGGCATCGAGGGTGTAGAAAAGACTGTCGATCATGACGTTCCCGACGAACTCGATTTCGCTCGCCGGCTCGCCCTCTTTCAGGAGGGTCTCGGAGGCGTCGGTGGATGGCGTCAGAAGCAGGTCGGCGAGGCGATCGGTCACGAGGCGGTTGATCTCTTCCGGCATCGACCGATCGTAGCTCCGAAGCCCCGCTTCGACGTGCGCAACCCGCTGGCCGAGCTTCGACGCAACCAGGGCCGCGCCAGCGGTCGAATTGACGTCGCCGTAGACCACGACCCAGTCCGGCGCCTCACGGATCAACACTGGCTCGATTCGTTCCATGATGCGCGCCATTTGGGCCGCGTGGCTCGACGATCCGACCTCTAGATTGATGTCCGGCGCCGCGATGCCGAGGTCACGAAAAAACGCGCCGGAGAGCGCGTCATCGTAATGTTGGCCGGTGTGGACGACGACCTGGCGTGCTCCGATGGCGTTGGCGGCACGATGGACCGGGGCGAGCTTTGGGAAGTTGGGTCTTGCTCCGACAACGTGCAGAAGCTTCATCGTATGGGCCGAAGATCAGAAATCAGGAGGGCAACGTTGAGACTGTCACAGTGCCCGGGCCTCGCGCGGGTTGACTCGCGAGATTGAGCATGCGTAACGGACGCTTCAACCAATCGGAACGACCGTCGATTGGCAACGCCGCGGCGGCTGCCCCGCTCACCGAGACGTCAGCGTGACATCCGACCTTCGCCTCGTTGTCGGCGGACTAAAGAGCTTCATTCCGTCCATTAGCCGCAGCACCGGTACGGGCGGCACGATCGCGCCGCGGTACTGTTACGGAATTTGGCTCCGGCACCTCCGCATGATTGCCAAGGCGGGAGTGGATCACGTTCGGGACGTCGTCGTCGAGATCGGCCCTGGTGACTCGGTCGGAACCGGACTCGCTGCACTGCTGACGACCGGAAAGCGATATATCGCTCTCGACGTCGTCCCGCATGCGGCAGCGGTCGTACAGAGCTCGCTATTGGACGCCATCGCCGATCTGCTTCGAGCGAAGACCCCGATCCCGGACGCGAACGAGTTTCCGAAGGTCTTTCCGCGCCTGCCGGATTATCGCTTTCCGAGCGACGTTCTGGATGGCGATCGACTCGCGCGAAGGCTCGCCCCGTCTCATATCGAGCAGGTGCGCAGCGCGCTCGATCATATGGGCACGGACGACCCGAAAGCGGCTATCCGATACGCCTGCCCGTGGTCGCGCTCGTCGGTCCCGCCAAAGTCCGCCGATCTGGTGTTCTCTCAGGCGGCGCTTCAGGAGATCGACAACCGCGGCGGGGCCCTCCGCTCGACATTCGAATCCATGGCGACATGGCTCAAGCCCGGCGGAATCGTGTCGCATCAAGTCGATCTCGGCATGTACGGCGCGGAGCCGTGGGACCGACACTGGACATATGGGGACATGACCTGGACGATGATCCGTGGCCAGCGCCCGAACTACATCAACCGCGAGCCGCTCTCCACATACGAGGAGCTTTGTGAGGAATTCGGATTCGACGTCGCGCTCCTCGACGTCGTGGAAGAAACGCCGTCGGTTGCCCGGGGCCGCCTCGCACCGCGTTTTCGTCCGCTCGATGAGCGCGACCGAACGGCGCGCGCGGTCCACATCGTCGCGGTGAAACGGTAACCGTGTCGAACGCGCGCCCGCGACGATGAGCACGAGCCCGATCGATCTCGTTCGACGCGCGATGACCAAGGCTCGCGGCCGCTCCATCGCGGAGATCAGCGAGCGCGCGCGTCAAAAGATCGACGCTGAGCTCGAGTACCGCGGATTGTCGTCGACGGTCGGCGAGCCTGGCGACGACGTCTTTTGGCATCGAGTGCGACGGGACGTCGCAACGTCCGTCGGGCGCGATACACACCGACTTCACGATTCTCTAAAGACGTCGCCCCGGACGCACTTCTTCGCGGGGCTGTCGGACCTCGCCGCTACAGCGCGGTATCTTCGCGAGACTGCTCCCGATCAGGCAACTGGAGCCATCGCCGCGGCCGACCGAATCGTCGCGGGACAGTTCGATCTCCTCGGTCACCCGGGACTCGAGTTCGGATCACCGATCGACTGGCATCTCGATCCGACGACGGGAACGCGGTCGCCGCGGTCGCATTGGAGTCGCATCAAGTATCTCGACGCGGCAGTTGTCGGAGACCACAAAGTCGTCTGGGAAATCAATCGTCATCAGCATTTCATGACACTCGGCCGCGCCTACGTGTTGACCGGCGACGAACGATATGCGACGACGTTCGTTGGGCACGTGGCGTCGTGGATGGACGAGAATCCGCCGAGCGTCGGCGTGAATTGGGCGAGCAGTCTCGAGGTGGCGTATCGACTGATCGCCTGGCTCTGGGCTTTCGAGCTCTTTCGCGATTCGCCACACTTTACCGCCGCCGTGCGCATGCGGATGCTCAAACATCTCTACTCGCATGCGACGCACGTCGAGCGATTCCTGTCGACATACTTCAGCCCGAACACGCACCTCACCGGTGAGGCGCTCGGACTCTGGTACGCCGGAAATATGCTGTCGCTGTTCGTCGACGCCGATCGATGGAGCCGAACCGCGTGGTCGATTCTGTCGACTCAGATCGAGCGACAAGTGCACCCGGACGGAGTCTACTTCGAGCAGGCGACGTACTATCATCGCTATACGGTCGACATCTTCACGCACGCGTTGCTGCTCGCCAGGGCGAGCCAGCAGCAGGTCCCGCCAGTCATGCTCCAGCGACTCGACGCGCTGGTGAATCATCTCGCCGACGTGATGCGGCCTGACGGATCGATCCCGCTGATCGGCGACGACGACGGCGGACGTCTCGTGGCACTCGAAGAGCGTCAGTGCGATGACGCGCGCGCGGCGATTGCAACCGCGGCGGTTCTCTTCGAGAGACCCAAGTTTGCGGGCGTCGCGGCCAGTGTGCCGCAGGAAACGGTGTGGCTCCTCGGACCGAATGGCGGAAGCGCGCTGCGAAAACTGAACGGTGCGGCGCTTACGGAAGGGTCGCGCGCGTACACCGAAGGCGGCTTCGTCGTGTTTCGCGATGGTTGGTCGAAGGACGCGAACCACGCGGTCATCGACTTCGGCCCGCACGGCACGGCCAACTGCGGACACGCGCACGCCGATGCACTGTCCATCGACCTGACCAGCGAAGGCGCCCCGCTGTTCGTCGACCCGGGAACGTTCAGCTACACGGGTTCGCTTGGCGACCGGGATTACTTTCGAAGCAGCCGGTCACACAATACCCTGACGATCGACGGTGAGTCCTCGTCGGAGATGGCAGGGCCGTTCTCGTGGATGACGAAGACCGACAGCCAAATGGACGAATGGTGGTCGACCGAATCGTTCGACTATTTCTCCGGCAGTCACACGGGGTTCGAGCGATTCGGCGCAGGCGCCATTCATCGACGCCGAGTGTTCTTTGTGAAGCAGGGATACTGGGTGATTTGGGATAGCGCCGAGCTGCCGCGAGATGGCGCCGTCGTCGTGCACTTTCATGCGGCCCCGGGTACGCGAGTCGATCCCGTCGATCATCAACGGGCGCTTCTCGCTCGAGCTCATGACGGGAAGCAACTGCGAAACGTGATCGCGACCTTCGGCACGTCGCGAGCGATGTCGTGGGACGAAGATTGGGTTTCGCCGTGCTATGGCCAGCGTGTGAAAGCGCCGGCATGCCAGATCTCGTCGCACGGCGCCGGCCGCCACGATTTCGTCAGCGTCATCGCGGCGACGACCCACGTGCCAGACCTGCGGATCAGCGAGCTGCCGATGCAGAACGGGTACGGCATTGTGATTGCGCAATCGGACTGCGTGGACATCGTCACATTTCGCACGGATGGCACGCTGTCCGGCGAGGATATTTCAACGGACGCGGATCTTACTTGGATTCGCCGATCGGCTGGCGATGAAGGCCCGAGGGCGATCGCGATGTGCGGGGGAAAAACCGTTCGCGTCGGCGACATCGCGCTCACTCGCGCGAGCGTCGGGCGCGCGACGGCGCGGCGCTCCGTGAATGGCTGGGCGAGTGACGATGGCGACGTGAGTACGTCGGCGCGACCAAACGCGTCTGACGCAACCGCAACAGGGGCCAGGTAGCGAACATGTGTGGCATTTGCGGCATCGCGCTGCCTGACGAGTCGAGCAGAACGATCTCCGAGTCGACGCTCAATCAAATGCGCGACTCGATTGTGCATCGCGGCCCCGACGCCTTCGGGTCATTCATCGAACGTGGCATCGCACTCGGCCACCGCCGCCTGAGTATCGTCGACGTCGCACACGGCGCCCAGCCAATGTCGAGCGTCGACGACGCGCTTCGCATCGTCTACAACGGTGAAGTCTTCAACCACCCAATGCTCTCGGAGGAGTTGAGAGCGGATGGCGTGAAGTACAAAACGCATTGCGACACGGAGACCGTTCTCCACGTTTACGAGCGCGAGCGCGAACGAACCCCCGAACGTCTTCGCGGGATGTTCGCGTTCGCGATTTGGGACCGACGCACGCGCGAGTTGTTCATCGCGCGCGATCGTTTCGGTGTGAAGCCGCTCTACTACGCGCTGCTGCCGGACGGGTCGCTCTACTTCGCCTCGGAGATCAAGGCGATACTCGCATCTGGCGCGGTATCGCCGCGACTCAACATGGCGATGCTGCCCGACTATCTCGCGAACCACGCGCCGTCGGGCGACGAAACGCTCTTCGAAGGAATCAAGCGACTTCCCGCCGGCCACACGCTGCGCTGGAAGAATGGCGCGATGAAGATCGAGCAGTTCTGGGATCTCCATTTCAATCACTCACCGATCACTGACGCGCGCGACGAACGAGAGCTCGTCGCCGAATATCGCGACCGTTTGCGTGAGGCAGTGCGCCTCCGTCTCATGGCCGACGTTCCGCTCGGATCGTTTCTCTCGGGAGGAATCGACTCAGCGGCCATCACCGCCCTGATGAGCGATCTCACCGGCGGAGGCGTGAAGACATTCTCAGTCGCCTTCAATGAGCGCGAAGCGAATGAATTCGAGTACGCTCGATTGCTCGCGAACCGGTACAAGACGGATCATCACGAGATCGTCGTTTCGCCGGATGAATTCTTTGGTGCGCTTCCAGATCTCGTGTGGCACGAGGACGAACCGATCGCGCACGCCTCGAGCATTCCGCTGAACTTCGTCTCGCGCCTGGCCGCGCAGCACGTCAAAGTCGTGCTGACGGGCGAAGGCAGCGATGAGACGCTCGCCGGCTACAATCGCTATCGCGTCACGATCTACAACATGGCACTCGGACGCCGCTACGAGCGGATGACGGTGCCGTCGTTGCGTGCCGCGGTGAAGAGTGGAATCGAATCGCTCCCGGCGAACGTCTCGATTCGGCAAAAGTTATCGCGTACGTTCTTCACACGACCGGCGTCGCTCACCGATTTGTACTTCGAGAACTTCGCGGTCTTCGGACGAGCCCGTCAGGCGCAGGTTCTGTCCGCGAGCACCAAGGAAGCGGTGAGCGGAATCGACCCATACGCGGCGTACGAATGCGCGCTTGCTCGAACCGATGCGTCATCGTTGCTCGATCGACTGCTGTACGCTGATACGAAGACGTACCTCCACGAGCTGTTGATGAAGCAGGATCAAATGAGCATGGCCGCTTCGATCGAGAGCCGTGTTCCCTTCCTCGACCATCCACTCGTTGAATTCGCGTCGGGATTGCCGGAGCGACTCAAGCTTCGTGGACTGACGACGAAGTGGGTACTGCGCGAGTCGATGAAAGACGTGCTTCCGCCGGAAATCCTGTCGCGGAAGAAGATGGGCTTCCCTGTCCCCATCGGCGCGTGGTTCCGCGGCGCGTATCGCACCGTCGTCGACGAATACGTACTCGGTCCGCGCGCGATGCAGCGTGGCCTGTTCGATCCGAACGCCGTTCGCTCACTCGTCGAGGCGCATGCACGTGGCGAGAATCACTCTGAACGACTGTGGTCGCTCGTGAATCTCGAGATGTGGCAGCGCATCTTCCTCGATGGCGAACCGCGCGAATCGATGCGAATCACCGCGGCACGCTGATCCATGCACATTCTCTGGCTCAAAACGGAGCTCTTGCACCCCGTCGACAAAGGCGGGCGAATTCGCACGTATCAGATGCTCCGCGAGCTGAAGAAGCTTCACCGCGTCACGTATCTCACGCTCGACGACGGAACCGCGAGCGAAGACGCGATCTCGCGCGCGCCCGAGTACTGCCATGAGGTCATTCGCGTTCCGTTCCGCACGGCGTCAAAGCGATCGGCCCGGTTCTGGGCCGAGCTGGCAGGCAACGTCGTCTCACGGCTTCCCTACGCCATCGCGAAGTATCGCGTCCCTGCGTTGACGGAGGCGCTCCGAGAGCGCGTCGGTCGCGGCGACGTCGACGTCGTCCTCTGCGACTTCCTCTCGCCGAGCATCAACGTTCCATCAGACCTTGGCGTGCCGATCGTGCTGTTTCAGCACAACGTCGAGGCGGCAATCTGGGAGCGCCACACACAAGTCGCATCGAGCCCGTTGAAGCGCGCGTACATGGGCGAACAGTGGCGGCGGATGCGCCGCTTCGAGGGCGCTGAATGCCGCCGATTCGACGACGTGATCGCGGTGTCCGCCGACGATTGCCGGAATCTCGAGCGCGCCTACGGCCTCGACGACGTCTTCGAGGTGCCGACAGGCGTCGACACCGATTTCTTCCGGCCGAGCGGCGGCGTCGCGCGCAATCCGCAGGAGATGGTGTTTACCGGATCGATGGATTGGCTTCCCAACGAAGACGGCGTGACTTGGTTCTGCGACGAGATTCTTCCGCGAATTCGTCGTGCGATTCCCGAGGCAACGCTGCGAATTGTCGGACGTTCTCCGTCGCGCATCGTTCAAGATCTCGCGAAGAAACACGCCGGCGTCGAAGTCACGGGATCTGTTCCGGACGTTCGCCCGCACATGGAGCGCGCCGGCGTCTTCGTCATTCCGCTCCGAATCGGCGGTGGGACGCGCCTCAAAGTCTACGAGGCGATGGGAATGGAGATCCCCATCGTATCTACGACGATCGGTGCCGAAGGACTTCCTGTGCGCGATGGCGAAGAGTTGCTCCTCGCGGACACACCGGACGCGTTCGCTGACGCCACCGTTCGTCTCATCCGCGACATGGCTCTCGGCGCTCGCATCGCACAAACCGCGGCGCGCCGCGTACGGGCAGAGTTCGGATGGCGTGAGGCCGCGGTCCGCTTCGCGAAAATCTGCGAGCGCGGGGCGGCGCGTCATGCGTCTGAACGCCAGCCTTCACCCAATCTGGTCGATACTAGATTGAACGCGTCGCTCTGAATTCAAATCTTTCAATACAAATGCCTCTTTCCGTCTCCGTCTTCGGTCTCGGTTACGTCGGTTGTGTCTCGTCCGCCTGCTTCGCGAATCAAGGGCACAACGTCATTGGCGTCGATGTCAGCGAGAGCAAGGTCGCGCTGATCAACGCGGGCAAGCCAACCATCATCGAGGAAGGGATCGCCGCGCTGATCGACGAGATGGTTGGCGTCGGACGATTGTCCGCGACGACGAACGCGGCCGACGCGGTTCGTCGCTCGGACGTCTCGCTGATTTGCGTCGGTACGCCGAGCGGATCGAACGGTGGCATCGATCTCAAGTACGTCGAACGAGTGTGCGAAGAGATCGGTGCGGCGATGCGCGATAAGGCGGAGCGACACACCGTTGTCGTGCGCAGCACGGTGCTGCCTGGGTCGACCGCGAAGCTCGTGATTCCGGCGCTCGAGCGGAGCTCGGGGAAAAAGGCGGGGCGCGACTTCGGCGTGTCGATGAACCCGGAGTTTTTGCGCGAGGGGACGTCGATCAGAGATTTCTATGAGCCGCCGTACACGCTCATCGGCACCGAAGACGACAAGACCGCCGAACTTCTCCGCTCGCTGTACGAGGGCGTGGACGCACCGTTCCACGTGACGACGACCGGCGTCGCGGAGATGATCAAATACTCATGCAACTGCTTTCACGGTCTCAAGGTTGGTTTCGCAAACGAGATCGGGAACATCTGCAAAGCGTTTGGCGTCGATAGCCACGAGGTCATGCGGCTGTTCTGCCTCGACACGAAGCTCAATATCTCGCCTGCGTACTTGAAGCCCGGCTTTGCCTTCGGGGGTTCCTGCCTACCGAAGGACTTGCGCGCGATCACGCATCACGCCCGCACGGTCGACGTTCCGACGCCGATTCTCTCCGGCACGCTCGAGAGCAACAAGAAGCAGATCGAGCGCGCGTACGATATGATTCGCGCCGCCGGCAGCAAGCGTGTCGGTGTCCTCGGCTTGGCATTCAAGGCGGGGACCGATGATCTCCGCGAATCGCCGATGGTGGCGGTCGTCGAGATGCTCATCGGCAAGGGCTACGAGCTTTCGATCTACGATCGTGACGTTTCTGAAGCGCAGCTCACGGGAAGCAATCGCGAGTACATCGAAGGTGAGATTCCGCACATCTGGTCGCTCGTGCGAAACACCGTTCCGACGGTCCTTGCCGAATCAGACGTCGTCGTGATCGGAAACGGCTCGCGCGAATTCCGAACGATCGAGCCGATGCTGCGGCCGAACCAAATCGTCATCGATCTCGTCCGCGCGTTCGGCGCGAAGACGACCGACTCGAACAGCTATCGCGGCATCGCGTGGTAGCGGGACGAGAATAAAACAAGGCGGGCGGTTTTCGAGAAACCGCCCGCCTTGTTTGTGACCGTCAGATTACGGCACGATCACATTTGCAATCGCCGCCATGATCCGGTCGACGTTTGCCCCAGGATCCGTTCCATCCGTCGCCTTGCCCTTGTACGGCGATGAGGATGAAAGGGCGAGTGACGCCGGCGATGAGCTAACGCTATAGGCCGAAGCCGCGCCCCCGGCGAGACCAATCGCGTCCATCGACCCCGGATACAGGTTGCCGCTCGGGAACCCTCTCGCGAAATAGTCGGCAAGAGCGATCACATTGCCGCTGAAGTCACTACCTCCGGTGGTGAACGACGCCCACAGCATCGACGGCACCGCAAAGATCGGATAGGTGCCGCCGCCCATGAGATTGTTCCGAATGATGTGATTCGAGAGCACGCCGTTGTTCGACCACTGAATCGAGGACGTCGTCGGAACGAAACCGGTGTTGTGCTCGATAGTGAGGCCGGGAATGTTGCCCTGAATCAAGAACCCGAATCCGCCGCCGCTTACCGTCGGATTGTCGACGCCGATCATGACGTTGTTCCGGATCGCAATGCGCGTCGTCGACGCAGATGGAGTCGCGTACTTCTCGGCGAGATTGAATCCAGCGGAGACGTTGCGAATCAGGTTGTCTTGAATGAGGAGGTCGCTCGTGCCGCACCAGCCGCACCCTCCGTCCTGATTCACGGACCAGATCATGAACGCCCAGCCGAGCTGCGCCTGAACCCATGAGTTCTCGATCACGTTCCCTTGGACGAGTATTCGCCGTCCGGTCTTGAACTCGAAGAGGTTCTTGACGAGCCACGGTCCACCTTTCCAGCTCATTGGCCGCGTGATGTGGTTACCACGAATCTCGACGTCGCTCGGGATGAGATTCGGGAATGTCGGATCCGCTCCGCCGAACCCAATGACCTCCGTTGATGCCTCGAGATAATTGTTCACGACCTTGTACGGACCGTTGCCGTTCCATCCCCAAATCGCCTGCGAATCGAACCCTCGCGAGTGACAGTCGCTGACGTACGAATCGACGACCGCGGTCGAATCGCTGTTCAGCTGAATGCAGCGGCGGACGTCGAGCGAAGGCGTTCCGTGCACGTAGAGGCGATCGAGAATGATGTTCCGAGGGATAGTCGATAGGCTTTTCACTGTCGTTCCGCCGAGTTCCACGACGACGTTGCTGAACGGCGCGTTCGGATCGAGCGTGAGGTCGAGACCAATGAGTCGCCAGCGCGACGTCCCGGGGTCCGCGCTAATGGCCGGAAGAACCGATTGAGAGATGATGCGCGGTGCACGAAGCGACGCTGCCAATGAGGGCGTCATTCGCTGACCTTCGGCAGGCATCTGGCCGTCGGACTGAATCGTGATCCATCCGCCGTCAATGCCGCCGGCCTTCGGAACGAGATGGTAGTTGCCGCTGAAAGTCGCTCCTGCTTCGAGCTGAATCCGATCGCCTGGCGATGCGGCGTTCAATGCCGCTTGGAGATCCTCGCCGGCGCCAACGTGAATCGTGCGACCTTCCGACGGCGTCGACGCAACAGAAGTCGTCAGCAGCTGGGGCGGTGTGACGTTGGCCGCCGGGCCGGGATCCGCGGGCGGTGCCGCCATGACCGGAGCCGACACCGTCACGTTCACGTCACCCGCGTAGCCGTTCACACTTGCGTGAATCGTTGCGGTACCCGCTGAGACCGCGGTGACGACACCGCCCGACGATACCGTCGCGACGCCCTCATTGGACGAGCTCCATGCAACAACACGACCGGCGAGAGTGAGCAGTCCGTTCACAATTGGCAGACCAGTGATCGTCGCCTGTGTCGTCTGGCCGACGAGCAGTGACGACGCGCCAAGCGAGACTTCGAGCGCACCGGTACCTCCGGTCACGTTCACCGTGAACGACGTGCTCTCGCCCTCGCTCGCGATGCTCACGGTCGCCGTCCCGTTCATTTTCGCGGAGACGAGTCCTGTCGGTGAGACAGCGGCAACTGACGTATCGCTGCTCGTCCAGTCGAGCGCTCTGTTCGACAGAATTCCACCACCGCCATCAAAGGCCGTCGCTCGGGCCTGATACTGCGAACCCACGGCGAGAGTCAGAGGGCTGGACACGTTGACGCGGATCGACGCGATGGACCGCGTAACGACATTCACGATGACGCTATCCGCGATGCCATCCGCGGTGACGTTGATGACAGCCCGCCCGAGCGACGTGGCCGATACCATGCCCGTCGCGTCGACACTGGCAACGTCGGGATCTTGCGACGACCACTGCACCTCGTGTAGCGCAACCGCGTCACCTGTTGCGCCCGCGTTGACCGCTTGAACCGCGACGCGAGTCGAGTGGCCGACTCCAACGTTGATCGAGTCAGCCATCACAAGCGAGTCGAGCGGCGCTGTCATCGACAGTCCCCTCGGCGTCGGGTCGTGCTCTAATGCTTTTGGAGTGACGCTGGACTCGCAAGCCAGCGCGAATAAAACCGGGGCCAACGCTACCACATCGAAGCGAAATCGGCGCATCAAATTCTCCTAAAGATTGACTCGTTCGGTAGCCCGACAGGCTTGACACGCACTCGCGCGTATCGAGGCCTCGCGGCTTTGCGTCCCCGTTTTTCGACGGGTTTGCCTTTGTCGCGGTTGCACCTTTAGAAGAGGCGCGCCACCTGTTCGGTTTTTGGGAGGCTACACAGCGAGGACGAAGACCGGATCAGCGATTCAGATCGGGTAGGAATTGCATCGCCGTTTTACGGTCATGCTTGCGAGGTGCAAAAAAACGGCGCAGAGGAAAACGCGCTGCGTCCTCTGTCACAATTCATTACAACAACTGCATCACATTACTGTTCTGATGTCCGACGCGTCGCGTGTTGACGAGAACGTATATTGGAACGCGCGCGCCGCGTGCGGACCGAGAACGCACCATCATCACGATGGATCGACTCCAGTCGAGAACCCGCATCAGGAGTAGATGCGCCAAACCGCACGCACAGTCGCACGCGCCCCCGAGATGCTCGACGCAACAGCGCCGCCCATCCGCGTCGCGCTACTGCTGGATGATCTCGTTCAACCAGCATGGGCTGCACGCGCGATTTCGGAGCTGCTCGAGTCGGCGCTGATCGACGTCGCGCTCGTGGTGCTCAACGACGCGCCGGCTCCTGCACGTGCGCGATTTCATCGCGTGCGAAGTTGGATTCGGAATCGAAATTTCCTGGCCTACGCGCTGTATCAGCGCTTCGATCGCTGGCGGTTCAAACTTCCGAATGATCCGTTCGCGGACGTCGACATGACCGCTGTGCTCGGCAACATTCCGATCCGGCGCGTGCGACCGCGAATGACAAAGCATTGCGACTATTTCGAGCCGGCTGACGTCGACGCCATCCACGAGTTCGACGTCGATGTCGCGGCGCGCTTCGGCTTTCGTATCCTCAAGGGCGACGCGCTTGCGATCGCGAAGCACGGTGTGTGGTCGTACCATCACGGCGACAATCTCGTGAATCGCGGTGGACCTGCCGGATTCTGGGAGGTCATGGAGGGGGCGAAGGTCACAGGCTGTGTGCTGCAGCGACTCACTGAAAGCCTCGACGATGGCGTCGTGCTCTATCGCGCATTCTCGGCGACGAACCAGTTCTCCGTCCGAAAGAACCAGTCCGGATACTTCTGGAGCTCAGCGCCCATTCTTCGTCGCGTACTGGAGCAGCTTCACCGCGACGGTCCGGAAGTGGTTTTCGAGAGAAACCGCGTAAACCCCGGATGGCACGGGTACAGCAATCGGCTGTACGTCGCGCCGACGAATCGCGAGATGATCCCGCTGTTCGCCCGCGTGCTTCGGCGCTACGTCGGCGAGAAACTGCGCGCGATGACGTCGTTCGATCAGTGGTTCATTGCGTATCGGCTGAGGTCGGAAGCTCCCGACGACCGATTTCGTCCGGATTCGAACTATTACCGTTTTCTCAAGCTCATTCCGCCGCCTGACCGGTTCTGGGCGGATCCCTTCGCCGTCTCCGCAAACGGCCGCCACTACATCTTCCTCGAAGAATTCGTCTTCAAAACCGATCGCGGACGTATTTCGCTGTTCGAGATCGATTCGAATGGCGTCGCTCAAGGGCCGGTTCCGGTACTCGAACGTGACTATCACCTGTCCTATCCCTTCATGTTCGAATGGGATGGTCAGCAGTACATGGTTCCGGAGACACATGCCAGCGGCCAGATCGAACTGTTCCGCGCTGCGAACTTTCCTCGCGAGTGGACGCTCGACCGAATCCTCGTGCCAAACGTTCGAGCCGTCGACGCGACAATCGCCCAGATCGGCGAACGTTGGTGGCTGTTTGCGAGTGTGTCTCCACATGCCGAAACTGAGTGGGACGACCTGCACATCTACTATGCCGATTCCCCGCTCGGACCGTGGACTCCACATCGGCGAAATCCAGTCAAATCGGACGTTCGGAGCGCGCGGCCCGCGGGGAGGGTTTTCTCCGCGAACGGACAGTATTTTCGGCCGGCGCAGAACTCGGCCGAGCGTTACGGACACTCGATCGTCATCAACGAGATCGTCCGAATTGATCCCGATGAATTCGTCGAGGTAGAGGTGTCCCGGATATCACCCAATTGGACGGACCGATTGCTCGCCACACACACGATCAATGCGGACGGGCGCTTGACCGTCATCGACGGCCAGATGTCCCGCCGTGGTAGGCAGCGATAATGGGCAGCAATACCACCGCGCTCGAGGAGATCTCCTATGCACTGCAACGGCGGATCACTCCAGGGCTAAAGTATTCACAGGTCGCGTTCGAAGAGCGTCTCAAGACGGTCGTTCCTGCGGCGACGAAGTGGCTCGATCTCGGCTGCGGCCACCGTTTGCTTCCTGAGTGGCGCGGCGACGCCGAGGCCGAGCTGATGAAATCGGCCCCGTTCGCGGTCGGTGTCGACACAGACTACGACGCAATCCGGCGTCACCGGTCGTTCACTCGTCTCTGTCTTGGCGATATCGCGCGGCTTCCATTCAAGAGCGAAAGTTTCGATCTCGTAACGGCCAATATGGTCGTCGAACATCTCGGCGACCCGGTGATTCAATTCGCTGAGGTGGCTCGGGTTCTCGTTCCCGGCGGGCGATTTCTCTTTCACACGCCGAACGCCCACGGGTACATCGTTTCGATCGCTCGGCTCTTTCCCGACGGCTTCAAGAAAGTGCTCGCTCGCGTGCTGGAGAATCGAGTGGCGGAGGATGTTTATCCGACCCACTATCGCGCGAACGAAAGACATTCGATCGAAGAGATCAGTGCTCGATCAGGCTTCGAGATCGAGAAGCTTGATTTCGTGACGTCATCACCCGCGCTGGGTCTTGCCGGTCCGTTGGTGCTCCCGGAATTGCTGTGGATTCGTCAGTTGCAGCGACGGTCCGGTCTCGAGGAGTATCGACCTGTGTTGATCTGCGCGCTTCGAAGGAAATCGCAATCCGCGTGACGCTTCTCGTTCTCGTTTCGTTCGCTGGACTCGGGCTCATTTGGGTTGGCTATCCACTCGCGATGGCCATCCTCGCCGCACTCTGGCCGGCGAAGCCGGGACCGCGTGACGAGAGCGATCGTTCGGTGTCGGTGATCGTTGCAACGCGAGATGACGCAGACGCCATTCGCGCTCGCGTCGCAAACTTGCTCGACTGTTCATTTCCAAGCGATCGTCTCGAGGTCGTCGTCGCACTCGACGATGCGCGAGCGCGAGCATCGAGTGCGGAACTCGGGGAGATGGATCCGCGAGTTCGGACGTGTCGCGGGGACACCCCAGGGGGAAAGGCAGCAACGCTCAACGCCGGCGTTCGCGCGGCAAAGAACGACATCCTCGTGTTCGCCGACACTGCCCAGCGATTCGATCGCGACGCAATCGCACAGCTCGTCGAAGGGTTGAGGGATCCGACGGTCGGCGCCATCTCCGGCTCGCTCCAACTTCCGACCCGCGATGGTGCGACGCTCGCCGATCGCTACTGGCGGTACGAGCGCTGGCTCCGTGAGACGGAAACACGCTTTTACTCGGCCGTCGGGGTCACTGGCGCCATCTACGCGATTCGTCGGGCACAATGGTCGCCGTTGCCGCCCGGACTCATTCTCGACGATGTCTATGTTCCGATGCGCTTGGCGCTGCGTGGACTACGGGTTGGGATTACGGAACGCGCAACGGCAACGGATGCTCGCCGATTCACGGCGAGTCAGGAACGACAGCGAAAGATTCGAACGCTCACCGGTGTGATCCAGCTCTGCGCGTGGCTGCCTCGAGTCTTGAATCCTTTCCGAAATCCGCTCTGGATCCAGTTCGTCTGCCATAAGCTTTTGCGTCTGCTCACGCCATACATTGCCGTCCTCGGTGCAATCGGCGTGATTGGAAAGGTCGCGGAGCTCGTCGTCGCGCGAGGCGTGTCGGCAATCGAGGTTGTTTCGTTGCTTGTGGTGCTTGGCGCCGTGCTCGCGATTCGTCGCATTCGCGAGACCCTGAAGGCGCAGCTCGCGTGGGGGTTTGCGCTTCAGACCTCGGTCGTCATCGCGACGATCAATGGCGTTCGCGGACGATGGGACGTGTGGCAGTCGCAGTGAACCGATTCACCTCGCAGGAACCGTGATGACTGCACCTTCGCGAACGTCGTCCGACCATCGGCTTCCCGAGCTCGACGGGATTCGCGCGATCGCGATTCTCATGGTGCTTTTCGCCCACGCGTTCCTCGGCTTCACGAACGCGCCGGGCGCCTTGTCCGAGATCCCTTCGCCCGTGATGCAGATCATCGGTCACGGATGGCTGGGCGTCGACCTGTTTTTCATTCTGTCGGGCTTTTTGATCACCGGGATTCTCGTCGAGACGAAGTCACGGCCGAATTATTTCAAGAATTTCTACATTCGTCGCGCGCTTCGGATCATGCCGTTGTACTTCGTCATGATCGCGGTATGGTCGCTGTTCTACACGGACGCAGGCCGCTATTTCGTTCTGAGCTCCGTGTTCGCGGCGAATCTGTCGGACCTGCTCGGCGTTCACGAGCCTCACGGCCCCGGCGTGCTGTGGTCCTTGGCCGTCGAGGAGCATTTCTACCTGATTTGGCCGCTCGTCGTTTTGCTCCTCAGCCGACGACGGTTGTTCACTGTGTCAGCCGCGATCTTCGTCGCGATGCCGATACTCAGGGCGATATTCGCCGCGCGTGGAATGCACGCCGATAGCATCTACGCGCTCTCGTGGTTCCGTTTCGACGGACTCGCGACCGGCGCGATGATCGCGCTCTGGTCGAAGTCGTCGTATTGCTCGAGGCGAAGCGCCTCCATCATCGCCGCCGGCGCATTCGTGGTCGTCACCGTGATGACGTTGATTGGATTGCCGTACGGAATCATGACCGGACACACGACGTCGAGCATCGCGCTTCGCTATACACAGACGTACATGGTGTTCGGCGCACTCTTCGTCCTCGTCTATGCGCTGCGCGAGACCGTCTGGACCGCTCCGCTGCGCTGGAGTGTGCTCCAGCTCACGGGCGCGTTGAGCTACTGCCTCTACCTCGTGCACCTGTCGATCGGTGACGCGTTCGAATTCCTCGGCAAGAATCAGCTTGCGGGTCTCATCGCGCCGCTTGGTCCAACCGCGCATGTGATGCTGCGCACTGCCGTAATGGTGCTCATTTCCTTTGCGATCGCGCTGGTTTCGCGTCGCGTTCTGGAGGAACCCTTCCTCTCGCTGAAGGATCGGCTAACGGGTAGGCAACGCCCTGCCGGGGCTACACTTCCTAAGGCCGGAGCACGCGAAATCGCGGGGTGACGAAAACGGTCGAAGTTTTTGCAGTGCCTGCGATTACGGCGCGTCAAAACGCTACAGTTGCCGCAACAAGGTGACGATGCTCTAATCGGGCTCGTCGAATCACCGACGTAGCAGAAATTCCCTCCTTTTACGCATCGCTCCCTCACGGAGACCGATTGCGATAACGGCAAACCCGGGGAAACCCGGTGACGCAAAGCTGCGGGGCTAACGCCTGAGTTCATCTGGGCCAAGCCAGCCGAGCCGCCGAACAGTCTTACCCGCGGGAAAAGTGATGCTTCGCGTTCAGTCGCTCAGGCAGGCTGTCTCTACCCTGCCGATTGTCGTTGCGGTCCTCACGCTTGGATGCTCCGAAGGCGGTATCGGCCCAAGCAACTCGAGCAGCGTCCACGGTGCACCCAGTGGTGGTGTCGGTGGAGTCGCCGCCAATATCCAAGTCAGTCCATCCTCCGCGTCGCTCGAAGAGGGTTCAGGTGCACGACTGACCTGTAGCGCTTTCGACTCGCGTGAAGTTGCAGTTTCGAGCAATCGCTCGTGGACGATCTCCGATCCGACCGTCGCGACCGTCGCGCAGGACGGCACGGTCAGCGCGGTGCGCGCTGGTAGCGCCGTCGCTAGTTGCACCGTCGACGGCAAGACCGCGATGGCGGCGATCAGCGTGTCCGCATCGCCGGTGGCGTTCGTCGAGGTAACACCAGGTGCCGGCATCGTGGACGTCGGCGGCTCGATGCAACTCGTTGGCACACCTCGCGACTCGACGGGAGCAGTCGTCCCGGGTCGCTCGATCCAGTGGGTCACCGCCGACTCGAATGTCGTTGGCGTTTCCTCCGGCGGCTCTGTTGTCGGTCGCATCGAAGGTTCAGCAACGATCGTCGCGATGGTCGGCGGAAAAGCGTCGCTCGCGAAGGTCAACGTTGCCAAAGGCAAGCAGGCGCCCGTCGCGTCGCTCTCGATCAGCCTCGCTTCGACAACGCTCAACGTCGGTCAGGCCGCAACCGCCACTGCGACGACATACGACGCGAGCGGTAAGCCGCTGAACAACCGCAGCATCACGTGGTCGGTGAGCAACACGAGCGTCATCTCGGTCGTGAGCACCTCCAGCAACGGCGCAAAGGTCACTGGTCGTCAGGTTGGCTCGGCGACACTGACCGCGACGTCTGAAGGTCAGTCGTTCTCAGTTCCTGTCGCCGTCTCGCTCGCTCCGGTTCAGAAGGTCGTTGTCGGACTGAGCTCCACCTCGATTCTCAAGGGCCAAACAGCGCAAGCGTCGGCGACACTCACCGATGCTTCTGGCAACGTGCTCACTGGCCGCACGGTCACGTGGTCGACGATGGATCAGTCGATCGCGACGGTTTCTCCAGTTGGTGTTGTTACTGCGGTCTCGACTGGCGCCGTCATCATTCGCGCCACGTCTGAAGGCGTTTCCGGCGACGGCACCGAGACGGTTGGTGTCGCTCCGGTTGCAAGTGTCACGACTGGTTTGAGCTCGACGTCTCTCGCGCCCGGGCAGACCGCGCAGGCGACGGCCGTTCCTCGCGACGCGAGCGGCAACGTGCTCACGGGCCGCTTCGTTTCCTGGTCCTCGCTGAACACCGCGGTCGCCACCGTTTCAACGGCAGGCGTCGTGACCGCGGTTGCGGGCGGTACTGCGAGCATTCGCGCGACGATCGAAACGCAGACGGGCGACGCTGGCCTTACGGTCAATGCGCCGACAGCGCCTGCTCCGACGGTCGCGAACGTCAGCGTGCAGTTTGGTAGTCAGAGCGTTACGGTTGGCGGCACGACGCAGGCCGTCGCGGTTGCGACGGATGCCGGCGGCGCGGCGATCACCGGACGCACGGTAACGTGGACGTCGATGACGCCGACCACGGCGAGCGTGTCGGCGAGCGGTCTCGTGACGACAATCGCGGCTGGTGCAGCGACGATTCGCGCCACGGTCGACTCGAAGACCGGCGACGGCAACCTCACCGTTGTTGCCGCGGCCCCGACGCAGCCGACGCAGCCCACCAACCCCGGCATCGCCGCGGTCGAGCCGACCGCGCCGGCGCTCCTCCAGACATCGATCGCGTCGACGCCGTCAAACGGCAGAACACTTCGCGTCGCTGCCGGCGGAAACCTGCAGGCCGCGATCGACAGCGCTGCGCCAGGCGACAAGATCCTCGTAGCCGCCGGCGCGACGTTCACCGGCAACTTCCACCTGCCACCGAAGTCTGGCAGCTCGAGCTGGATCACGATTCAGTCGGATGGCAGCCTGCCGGCCGAAGGCGCTCGCATGACGCCGAGCGTTGCCTCGACGGTCCGTCCGCCAAAGCTCGTGTCGCCGAACGTTCTCGCGGTCGTCAGCGCGGATCCGTTCTCGAACCGTTGGCGTCTCGTTGGTCTCGAGTTGACGACCGACGCGACCCTCACGACGAGCAACAACGTCGTGGAACTCGGCGGCTCGACGGTCAGCACGGTCGCCTCGATTCCGAAGAACATCATCTTCGATCGCACGTACATTCACTCTTGGCCCGCGCAGTGGATCCACCGCTGCGTGACGCTCAACAGCGACTCGACCGCGATCGTGGACTCGTACGTCTCCGAGTGCCACGCTGACGTCGACGCACAGGCTGTGTGGGGTTGGAACGGCAACGGCCCGTACAAGATCGTCAACAACTACCTCGAGGCATCGACCGAAGTCCTCGGCTTCGGTGGTGCGGACCCGTCGTTCCCGAACCTCGTTCCGAGCGACATCGAGATCCGCGGCAACCACATCACGCGTCCAATGTCGTGGAAGGGAAATCAGTGGCTCGAAAAGAACCTGGTGGAATTCAAGACGGGACACCGAGTTCTGATTCAGGGCAACGTT
>Ga0070683_100000171_pt1 | contig 42679 bp, 36 predicted proteins | sample KBSC713LmetaG_FD_64662 | JGI IMG/M metagenome (GOLD analysis project Ga0070683, IMG submission 64662) | Corn rhizosphere microbial communities from Kellogg Biological Station, Michigan, USA - KBS C7.1-3L metaG | ecosystem: Host-associated > Plants > Roots > Rhizosphere ... | reverse complement strand
ATCCATCGCCGCCGAGACGAGGGGAATTCGCAGCTCGATCCCGCGAGAGAAACGGGAGACGACAGACACATCCTTGGGATGCGTCAACGAGTGCCGGGGAACGAGGAGGACGTCGTCGAAGGTGAGCGCGTAGTCTTCGCGCACGCGGGCCCCGCGAGGAGAGTCCTGAATACGAGAAAGCCCGCTCCCCGATTTATCCGAGGTTGCGGGCCGAGCTGGGAGTCGAGTTCTGGTCGCCATGGTGAAATGTAGACTGGCGTGCAAGTGGAGTCCAGCGCACGCTTTGCCCTACACTCTCCCGATAACCCTGAGTCGTCGCCGTAAGCGCTTGGGAAGGAAAAAAGCCGCAGCTGCTAGCGCACCACGGAGGTTGAGATCCGCAAGGTCACCAGGATTGCCAGTCCAGTGATCGAGCAAGACGACACGTCCCGCGTTCGACACGAGCCGCTGCAGCGCGAGCACGAGGATGTAGAGGTCGTCGATCTCACCAAAGAACGGGATGAAATCGGGAATGAGATCGATCGGCATGACGATGTAGGCCATCGCCCCCGCAACGAGCAGCTTGTCGACGAGCGCGACGCGCGGATCGCTGATCAAACCGCCGAGGAGTCGGAGATACTGCGGGAGCTGCTTGACGTAGTACATGACCGTGCGCTTCGCGCCTGTGCGCGGAATGCCGGCCGCGCCTTCCTCAGTCGTCTGCTTGCGGCGCGCCGCGCCGGGACGTGAACGCGTCGCCATTAGAGTTTCTCTCCGGAGCCACCAGGATCTTTGACGTCATGCGCAGTCGACGACGCTGACTGCTGCGTCGACGGCGGTGGGCCTGGTTGTGGATTCGTCGCAGGGCGAGCCGTGTTCACGAGCTCGTTCGCCATGGTCTTCCCTGTCTCGAGCGCAGTGTTCAACACACCGGCCGCGCGGTTCATGAAGCCCATCGTCTCCGCGATTGCGCTCGCGGAGACCTTGCCGGCGCGGAGCTTGTCTTCAATGGCTTCGGTGAAGCGGGTGAACGTCGTCGCGGCCGGAGACTGGCGCTCAGCGTAGCGCGACTCGAGAAACTCGACGAAATCGAGCACCTGGTATCCGCGGTCGTCTGAGAGGGTCTCGATCTTTCTGAGAATGCGATCGCGGAGATGCTCGTTCATTCGGTTCTCCTAGTTCAGCCCGTCCAGCGCGACCGTTTTCCGCGCGCGTCGATGTGCACGTACGGCGTATGGTAGTTCTTGCTCGTGTAGAGCCCAAGGCCTCCGACGAGATCCGGGTGCTCTTCCTCGACCTGCTCGACCGCGCGCTCGACAAGACGCTCGTCCTTCAGAGTCACCTGTCCGTCGCCGTCGGCATCGATCGCGACGTCTGCGGCATCGCCCTGCTCGTGTCGGCTGTCGAGCGCGGCGCGCCAAACGCCGTTGTTGTGCGCTGGCGTTCGAAAACCGCTGTGCACGTCAAATGCCACCTCACGCTCGACGCCCGCCGTCGCGGCGAGGTGCGCGTGCTGTCCAACCTTCGCGAGCACCAACTCGAGTTTGTCGAGGAGACGCGGATTCAGCGCAACGTACTTGGGCCAGACTTCGGATTGGCCGTCGCGCGTGAGGAAGTCTCCAAGCTTGAGGTGCGTGCTCACCATAAGCGTCGAGTCTTCGGCGCGAACCTGGATGAATCCCTCAGGGTGTTCGCGGTGGCCGAGGCGCTCGGCGAGATAGGTGCCGATGCGATAGCCATTGAGCTTGCCCGCGACCTTTTGCTCGAACGGAACCATCACGGCGAGCGTTGGCTCCGGAATGATCTCGCGTACGACGCCACGCACGATCGCGAGGTGGTAGAATCCGGGCGCTGGCGGAGCGATGAACGACGATCCATTGACCGGGCGGGCGAAATCCGCGGACGTCGAGTCGCCGAGCCGTACCCACTCGTAGGTGAGAGCGGATGGGTCGCCGGCAACCTCGAGCGGAAACTCCAATTCTCCACTCGGCAGCGCGAAGCGGAGGCGAACTTCCTGGCTCACGCCGAACGCATTCGCCGTTGCGCCGGCGCCGACTCCCCTCCCCGCGAGCGCGGCAAACGGAGCCAATGCTGCAGGGCGCGGCGGACCCATGAACTGGGTTGCGCCGATGGCCGCAATCGCAGCGACGGAGACAGCGCCGCGATTGCGCCAACCTTGGGAGCGAGGTTGCCGGAGGAAAGCCGCCATTCTGGAATTGAGGGTTTCGCGCGTGCCCATGGCCGATCGCGAACCGCCATGATAAAAGCCGGAGATACTGGGTGCCAGGTGCGGCAGGCCGGAAATTTCTGAATGCTTCGTTTTTTTCATCTCAAAGACACTTCTGAATCTTCTGGCCTCGGCCACCTGATACCCGGGAGCGGTTATGTAGATTTCTGCCGCCCGCGATTAGCGGCGGTCAGGTTGACCTTCAACAGAGACACTGTTGCCGAAGCGTCCCGTTGTTTTGGTGGTCTTGGATGGCTGGGGGTACCGTGCTGAGCGCGACGGTAATGCGATTGCGCTCGCAACGACGCCGACGTGGGACGCGCTGGTGAAGCGCTACCCACGGACGCTGTTGAATGCGTCGGGGCTCGCGGTCGGACTTCCAGAGGGCCAGATGGGAAACAGCGAGGTCGGCCATTTGAACCTCGGCGCCGGCCGAATCGTGATGCAGGATCTCGTGCGGATCGGCGACTCGATCAAGGACAGGTCGTTCTTCTCGAATCGCGTATTCATCGACGCGTGTGATGCCGCGAGGAAGAATGGCGGCACTGTGCACCTCGTCGGGCTCATTGGGGCCGGCGGAGTGCACGCGATCGACAAGCATTTGTTCGCGCTGATCGATCTCTGCGCGCAGCGCGGTGTTCCGAAGATCGCGATTCACGCCCTCATGGATGGCCGCGATACGATGCCCCGCTCCGGCCTCGGCTACATGCGCCAGGTCCTCGAGCACGCCAAGGGACGCGCCGTCGTTGGAAGCCTCGGTGGCCGCTACTTCGGGATGGACCGAGACAAGCGTTGGGATCGCACCGAGAAGTGGTATCGCGTAACCGTGGACGGCGTCGGGCCGCAGGGCAGCGATCCGCTCGCGGTGATTCAGGCCGCGTATGATCGGAACGAAACCGACGAGTTCATCACGCCGACGGTGATCGTCGAGAACGGCGAAGCGGTCGCACCGATGCGCGATGGCGATTCGGTCATCTGCTTCAACTTCCGCGCAGACCGTATGCGGCAGATTCTCGCGTCGCTCACCGAGCCGAATTTCACGGGCTTCGACGTGGGCAACCGACCGTCTCTCCACGTCGCGACAATGACGGCTTACGATCGCCGACGGTCGGATCTCGCCGTCGCGTTTCCACCGCAGTCTATGGCGAACATTGTCGGCGAGGTGGTGTCCAATGCCGGCATGGCGATGTTCCGAACCGCCGAGACCGAGAAGTACGCGCACGTGACCTATTTCTTCAACGGCGGCATCGAGACACCGTTCCCGCACGAAGATCGGCTGCTCGTTCCGAGTCAGAAGGTGGCCACGTACGACCTCATGCCAGAAATGAGCGCGCCTGGTGTGACGGATACGCTGTGCACCGCGATTGAAAAACAAGAGCACGATTTCATTCTCTGCAACTACGCGAACGGCGACATGGTCGGTCACACCGGGTCGATACCCGCGACGATCGAGGCTGTGGAAACGGTCGACCGGTGTCTTGCTCGCGTGTTGAAATCCGCTGATGCCGCCGGCGCCCGATTGATGATCACGGCGGATCACGGCAACTGCGAAATGATGATCGATCCGGAAACTGGGGGTCCGCATACGGCGCATACGACCAATCCGGTGCCGTTCATCGTCGTGGATCCGGAAGGAAATCGTCCGCTTCGCGGCGGCGGCGCGCTGTGCGATGTTGGTCCGACGTTGTTGACGATGCTTGGTCTCGAACAACCTCGCGAAATGACCGGGGTTGACCTACGAATCACAGGAGAGCGCGCGTGAAGAAATCGGTCCCGTCTTTCGTCTCGGGATTGCTCGTTGCTGCATCGATTGCGGGCGCTCAAGTCGGGCACAACCCGGCGACGAGTCCCTATATCGATCTCGAACACGCGCAAGAATTGTCGCTGATCGTGGGCTCGTTTCACGGGCATCGCGATCCGGTGAACGTCGGACCGCAGAGCGGCGCGCTGTACGGACTGCACTACGAGTTTCGCGCGGGCGGACCCGCGTATCTCACGGCGGAGGTCGCGCGAATCCAGTCGGACCGAAACGTTCTCAACCCCTTTGCGATCGCCGAAAAGGGACGCGAGCTCGGAAACAGAAGCCAACCGCTCTATTCGGGAGATGTCGGACTCGGCATCGGGCTCACGGGCGGAAAGAGCTGGCACCACATCGTTCCGGAGCTCGCGGGCGGGCTTGGACTCATCTCCGATTTCCGCACGGCAGCGGACACGGGCGGATACAAGTTCGGCACCCGCTTTGCACTCACCTGGGGCGGTGGAGTGCGCGTGGTGCCGGGCGGAAAGTGGCAGTTTCGCTTCGACGTGAAAAACCGGATGTACACCATCGCATATCCAGAAGCGTTTTACGTCGCACCAACTGGCGGAACCGCCATCGTGCCGACGACGCAGTCGAAGTCTTTCTGGCTGAACAATCCGGCGATCACCCTCGGGATATCTCGCTTGTTCTAGCCGCGGATGCACGCGGCGAATCGCGATGCCGAGGGACACCAGCGAGGTGAATCCCGATGGCGCGCGATTTCGAGAATATCAACAATATCGATGAACTGAGCGACGACGAGCTTCGCGGCGTCGTTCGTGATCACCTCGAAGCGCACAACGCGCTCGATATCGACGACCTCACGGTGCGCGTCGAGAACGGCACCGTGGTCCTCGGCGGACGCGTGGGGACCGACGGTGAACGGCTCATCGCCGAGCATGTGGTGACGGACGTCGTCGGTGCGACGCGCTACCGCAACGAGATCTTCGTCGACCCAACGCGGCGCGCGGTCAGCCCTGAGGCCATCGACGAGCATCTCGTCGACGAAGATCGTCGCGAAGGACTCGCGCTCGGTGATCGTGCGGTTCCGCTGAGTCCTGAAGCGGAGCATCTCGAGGAAGATCTCGACTCGGAGTTGTACGGGACGACGGACATCCAGCGCGCAATTGAAGACGGAGCCGCGTGGATTCCGCCCGAGTCTCCGACGCAGGAAGGATTCACGGGACGAGGAGAGTTCGGGGAAGATCACTGAATCAGGTCACAGGTCACAGGTCGCAGGTCGCAGGTCGCAGGTCGCGGGTCGCGGGTCGCGGGAACTGCTGAAAACGACCTGTGACCGGCGACCGGTGACCTGTGACCTGTCTAGTTTTGGGGATGCCCTCTTTCCTTACGCGACGAGTCACGTTCGCCGCCGCGCACCGATATCGCCGTCCTGATTGGTCCGAACAGCGCAACACTGAGGTCTTCGGGCTGTGCTCACGCGAGAGCTTTCACGGACACAGTTACGTCTGCGACGTGGTCATCACCGGTGAGATTGACCCGGCGACAGGTTTCGTCGTCGACCTCGGATTGCTCGATCGCGTGCTTGCGAGGGAAGTTCGCGAGCGGTTCGATCACCGAAACATCAACGTCGACGTCCCGGAGTTCGCGGACGGCAAATTGATTCCGTCTGGCGAAGAGCTCGCGCGCTTCATCTTCACAAAAGTCCAAAACGGCCTCGGCGCCGCGGCCATCGTCGTCAGCGTGACAGTCGCCGAGGATTCGACGCTGAGCGCGACCTATCGCGCTGATTGAACGTCGCGTGAGCTCGACGAGCGTCGCGGTTGCAATCGTCGCCGGCGGAGCGAGCTCGCGATTCGGTGGGAGTCCGAAAGGGCTCGCGATGGTTGGTGGTCGTCGAATCGTGGATCGTGTGATCGAGGCGGCGCGATCGGTGGCGTCGGAAATCTTGTTCGTCGCGAACGACCCCGAAGCGCCGAGGTGGCTGGATCAGATACGCATCGTGAGTGACACGCGCCCGGAGCGCGGAAGCATCATCGGAATTCACACGGCGCTCGCGGCGACCGGCCAGCCAACTATCGTCGTCGCGTGGGACATGCCCTTCGTGACACGCGATCTCCTCGCCTTGATCGCCGAACGAGGCGTGAACGAAGCCTTTGCGGTCCTCCCTGAGGGCGAGTTCGGGATCGAGCCATTCTGCGGCCTCTACACGCCCGCGTGTCGCCCGTTCGTCGAGCGAGCGATCGATGAGAGAGATCTTCGGGCCACTGCCCTGCCGAGTCGATTTCCATCATTTACGCGAATCGCGGCAAGCGACGTCGCAACCATCGGTGACCCGGCACACCTCTTCTTCAACGTCAACACGTTCGACGATCTGAATCGCGCTGAGGAAATCGAGGCCGCGACGAAGCGCTCGCGGTAACGCCGAGCGGCAGAGTATCCTTAGCGCGCCGACTCGTGGAGAAACGATGAGAGTTGCTCGAATCCTGATGCTTGCCGCCGCCGCCGGCGCCGCGTGTCGCGTCAGCTCTGCGCCGTCGCCCGTCGTCTCGTCGATCGGCAGCAGCGCGGCGTTGCGGGCGATGATCGACTCGATGGCCGACGCGCCTCAATTCGCGAACGCGCATTGGGGAATTCTCATCGTCGACCCCGAACGCGGTGATACGCTGTATTCTCGAAACGCGGGGAAGCTCTTCATGCCCGCGTCGAACATGAAGATTCTCACGAGCTCCGTCGGCATGGCGCAGCTCGGGATGGACTACCGCTACAAAACGACCTTCGCCGCGCGCGGCGCGGTGAGCGGCGGGACTCTGGCAGGCGATCTGGTCGTCATTGGGCGCGGCGATCCGTCGGTGAGCGACCATATGCTCGGCGATGCGATGATTCCGATCCGCGCGATCGCGGACTCGATTGCGCGCCGCGGGATTCAGCACATCGCCGGTCGCATCGTCGCGAGCGGCAATGCGTTCCCCGACGCATCGCTCGGCTTCGGCTGGAGCTATGACGATTTCGAGGATTCGTATTCGGCGCCGACCGATGAGCTGATGTTCAATGAAGGGTTCAGCGAGATCCATGTGACCGGAGGCGCGAGACCCGGCGATCCGCCTCAAATCGTCGTGCGGCCGGCGAAGAGTTTCCCCGTGGTTCATGTCTCGGCGACCACCGGCCCCGATGTGAAGCGAGATTCGGCTGGGCGTCGCGCGAACTCACTCACCGCGAGGAAAGACAGTGCGACGTGGGAGATCACTCTCTCGGGCCAAATTGCGCCCGGCGACACCGCGACGATCGAGGTGACGCACCACGACGCGGATGTCGCGTATCTGGCGGCGGTCAAGGAAGCACTCCGCGAGAAAGGCATCGCCGTCGACGGTGGCGCGAGCGACACGACGGCGCGTCTCGACACGCTCACTGTGCTAACCTCTCCGCCGCTGAGTGAGATCATGAAGGCGCTCATGAAGCCGTCGCAGAATCAGATTGCGGAAATCCTATATCGCACGATCGCCCTCAACGCGACTGGCATCGGGCGAAGCGACACCGCGAGCGCGGTCATCGGACGGCAGCTTGCAAAGTGGGGCGTGGATCCGAACGAGGTCGTCATCCGCGACGGAAGCGGCCTCGCGCGATACGACTACGTTTCGCCGAGGACGCTCGTGCGGGTGCTCGATGTGATGCGCCGTGCGCCGACCTTTCGGCCGTACTACGACGCAATGCCGATCGCCGGCGTCGATGGAACGATTCGCAATCGAATGAAGGGCACCGCGGCGCAGGGCAACGTGCACGCGAAGACCGGCACGCTCGCGATGGCACGTTCGCTCTCCGGCTACGTGACGACGGCGAATCAGAGAATGCTTATCTTCAGCTTTCTTTGCAACAACTGGACGACGCCGGTCCGTGAAGTCGAACGCGTTCAAGACATCATCGCGACTCGCCTCGCAACGATGAGCGTTCCCTGATGGCGGCTGCGTTCAGTGTTTTGGAAGCAAGCGCGAGAATCCTTTCAGGCATTCGCGCGCTACCGGTCGAATCCGTCGCTCTCCGTGACGCGCTGGGACGAGTGCTCGCGGCAGACGTTGTCTCGCCGATCGAGCATCCGCCCTGGGACAATTCGTCGATGGACGGCTACGCGGTTCGTGCCGCGGACGTCGCGAGCACAACGCTTCCCGTCTCGTTGCCGGTGCTGGAGACGATCGCAGCAGGACAGCGTCCGACCAAGCGCGTCGAGCCGGGCACGGCGTCGAGAATCATGACTGGCGCGCCGATGCCCGAAGGCGCGGACTCCGTGATTCGGGTCGAAGACACGGACGCCGGCGCGACGCGCGTCGAGATTCGCGATGCGCGCGACGCCGGTCGGAACGTTCGACCACGAGGCGAGGATCTGCAGATCGGCGCGCTGGCGGTTGCCCACGGTGAAGTCCTCGGACCGGCGCAGATTGGCGTCCTCGCGTCCGTCGGAGCGGCGAGGATCGACGTTCACCGCCGTCCCCGCATCGCCGTTCTCTCGTCGGGCGACGAGCTCGTCGACGTCGACCAATTCGATGCCGTTCGCCGCGGCGATCGCATCGTATCGTCGAACAGCTACACGCTCGTCGCCTCGGCGCGCGAGCTGGGGGCGGACGTCGTCGATCTCGGCATCGTTGCCGACGATCCCGCAGCGTACACGAGGAAGATCCAGTCGGCACTGGAGTGCGACCTCCTGATCACGTCAGGCGGCGTGTCCGTTGGGGCATTCGACTTTACGAAAGACGTCCTCAGATCGCTCGGTGCTGATCTGCAGCTCTGGCGCGTGCGGATGCGCCCGGGAGCGCCCCTGGGCTTCGGGATGCTCGGCTCGATGCCATGGCTTGGGCTTCCTGGCAACCCAGTTTCGGCGCTCGTGACCTTCGAGCTCTTCGGTCGACCGCTGATTCGAACGCTGCGCGGCGAGCGATCGGTCTTTCGTCGCACGATCGAAGTCCGAACGCGCGATGACATCACGCTCGCGGCGCCGCTCACGCATTTCATGCGCGCGATCGTCGACTGGGATTCCGACGGCGTGTGGGCCACGCTCACCGGACCGCAGGGATCCGGATTGCTGACATCGATGGCGCTCGCAAACGCGCTGCTCGTTGTTCCGCCCGATCGAATCAGTGTTCGCGCGGGGGAATCGCTTCGCGCGCTGCTCCTCGGCGAGCGAGCGATCGCGGCCGGCTCGCTCGACGTGTGAATCGAGAAAACGACGTCGAAACGCTCGAGGCGACGCTTTCGCGGCGCTTTCGCGTCGTCGAGACGAGCGTGCGGATCATGAATCGGACGTTGTCGCTCCTCCACCCCGCGAGCGCCGAGGATCTGATCGACGAGAAGGACTTCGAGCGCGACGAGCGGCTGCCGTATTGGGCGGAGCTGTGGCCGTCCGCGCGCGTGCTCGGTGAGTGGATGCTCGGAATGCCAGGGGAGGGCAGGACGCTGTTGGAGCTCGGGTGCGGCTCGGGTCTCGTGTCGACGTGCGCGGCACTCGCCGGCTTCGAGGTCACCGTCTCGGACTACTACGAAGACGCGATGCGCTTCGCGCAGGTGAATGCGAATCGAAACTCGGCCGCGGTACCCCAAACCGTTTCGATCGACTGGCGGAATTTGCCGGCCGATCTGCGGCGATACGACGTTGTCGTCGCGTCCGACGTGCTATACGAGCGGCACTATGGTCCGTTCGTCGCTGAGGCGTTTGCGGCGGCACTGAACCGCGATGGCGTCGCGTGGCTTGCCGATCCCGGGCGCGTCGCGAGAGATGCCTTCGTCCGCGCGCTCGGGCCTGTCGGATTGAAGATCGCCGAGCGAACGAAGATCCCGTTTCGCGAAGGAACGGTCAGTCAGACGATTACGATTTTCGAAATCCGCTCTGCCTAGCCGACGAGCTGGCGCTCCACAACCTCGGCGATGTCGAGCACAGGCACGCTCGAGTCGGCGGCCTTCACGCCGTCGCTGATCATGGTCATGCAGAACGGACACGCGACAGCGATCGTCTCGGCGCCGGTCGAGAGCAATTCCTCCGTGCGCTCGGCGTTGATGCGCTTTCCTTCCCGCTCTTCCATCCACATGCGCCCGCCGCCCGCTCCACAGCACAAGCCGCGATCCTTCGTGCGCTTCGGCTCGACGATCTCCACGACCGGCAGCGCGCGACGCAGCGTCTCGCGCGGCGCTTCGTAGACATCGTTGTAGCGGCCGAGGTAGCAGGAGTCGTGGTAGGCGAGCGTCAGGCGCTTGCCTTCGTCCGTATTGAGCGGGAGGCGGTCGTCCTGCAGCAGGCGTTCGATGAACGTCGAGTGGTGGATGACCTCGTAGTTTCCGCCGAGCTGCGGAAACTCGTTCCCCATCTGGTGGAAGCAGTGCGGGCAGCTCGTGACGATCGTCTTTACCTCGTAGCGATCGAGCGTACCGATCGTATCCTTCGCGAGCATCTGGTAGAGATACTCGTTGCCCATGCGACGCGCCGGATCGCCGTGGCAGTGCTCTTCCTGACCGAGGATCGCGAAGTTGATTCCGGCGGCCTTGAGAATTCTTGCAAAGGCGACGGTAATCTTCTTCGCGCGGTCGTCGAACGAGCCCATGCAGCCGACCCAGAAGAGAATGTCGGGTCGATCAGCGCGCTCCATCGCTTCGGCCATCGTCGGGATGTCCATTCCCTCGGCCCATTTTGCGCGATCCCCTGGGCTGAACGCCCACGGCGAACCATTGCGTTCGAGCGACTCGAACGCAGGCTGGATCTCCTCCGGAAAACGAGACTCTGACAACACCAGATAGCGACGCATTTGGTTGATGATGTCGAGCTGGTCGATCGACACCGGGCATTCCTGCACGCATGCGCGACAGCTCGTGCACGCCCAGAGCTCTTCTTCGGTGATATAGGTGTCGAGGAGGCGGTGCTCTAGAACTTCCGTCGCAGTCGTCGCGCCGGCATCGTCGCCCTCTCCGTGCACGAGCGCTGGATGCAGAAACTCCATCCGATCGCCGGTGACGAGCGGCGCCTTCTCCATCAACCGCTGACGCGTGTTGATGACGATCTTGCGTGGGCTCAGCAGCTTGCCGGTGAGATTCGCCGGACACGCCGCCGTGCAGCGACCGCATTCGGTGCACGAATAGCCATCGAGGAGATTCTTCCACGTCAGGTTCTCGACGTCCGACGCGCCGAACTGCTCGACGTCGGCCTCGAGATCCATCGCGCGCATGACGCCTTTCTGCCCCGGACCGCTCGTGTTCGACAGGTAGACGTTGATGAGCGACGTCGCGACGTGCAGATGCTTCGAATACGGCAGGTAGTTCAAGAACGTGAGAATCAGCAGCGCGTGCATCCACCAGAACACTTTCACCAGAAACAGCGGCGACGGATCGAGCACGCCGATGACGCCGCCGATCTGGCGCGAGATGATCTTCTCGGGTCCGATCGATGACGGATCGAGCACGAACTGACAGGCATTCGTCAGAAGCAGCGTTACCATCAGGCCGCCGATCATGCTGAGAATGATCAGCGCGTCGGTGTGTTCGAGCTTATCTCCCTCGAGACGCTTCGGATGCAGCACGAGGCGTCGATAGAACGCGAAGCCGATCGCAACGATCACCAGACCGGCGAAACCGTCCTGCGACAGCCCGTAGAGCTGATAGAGTGGCTTCGGCAGCAGAAGCGCGTATGAGAACCCGCTAAACACGCCCTGGATGAGGATCTCGACGGTGCCTGCCGTCAGCACCATGAATCCCCAGAAAATAAAGGCGTGCATGGTGCCGGCGACCGGATCGCGGAAGATCTTCGTCTGCGCGATGCCGATCGTCAGCACATTTTTCAGCCGTTCGAACGGATGATCCGTTCGGTCCTCGGGCTGACCGAGGCTCATGTAGCGCACGAGGCGCTGAACGTTGAGCGCGAAGAATCCCGCGCTGAGCGTCAGAACGAACGCGAAGAACGCGTTGGACGCCGCCATCAGTGGTGCGCCTTCGCCTCTTTGACTGCCGCCGTGAGCGCGGGGACGACCTCCATCACGTCGCCGACGATTCCGTAATCAGCGACTTTGAAGATCGGCGCTTCCTTGTCCTTGTTGATCGCGACGATCGTCTTCGACGAGCGCATGCCGGCGAGATGCTGGATCGCTCCAGAAATGCCTACTGCGACGTACAGCTGCGGGCTCACCTGACGCCCTGTCTGTCCGATTTGATCGCTGTGCGGACGCCAGCCATCATCAGTGACGGCGCGGGTCGCACCGACCGCCGCATTGCCGAACGCGGCCGCGAGATCTTCGACGAGCTTGAAGTTTTCGGGCGCCTTGAGACCGCGACCACCAGAAACGATCACCGGCGCTTCGCCGAGGTCGATCTTTCCCTTCCCGCCCTCGACAACGTCTTTGACGACGACCCTCGACGCACTCGGCTCCGCCGCGAGCGCGATCGTTTCGACCTTCGCGGTTTTCGCGGACGGCGTTGCAGTCACAGCACTCGGACGAATCGCGATCACCGCGCTCGGTCCGGAGACCTGAAGTGTCACGATCACTTTGTTCGCGTAGGCCGGGTGTTTCACGACGATCGCGTCTCCGGCGGCCTGAACTTCCGTCACGTCGGTGACGATCGGCAGATCGAGCTTCGCGGCAACGCGCGGTCCAACATCGCGTCCCTGTGCCGAGAAGCCGAGGAAGATCGCGCGGTAGCTTACGGCCGTCGCGCGCGCGGCGATCGTCGAAGTGATCGACTCGCGATCAAACTTCTCTAATCCGGCATTCTCGGCAACCAGCACGACATCGGCGCCGTGCTCACCGAGTTGCGACGCCGTCGCACCAACACCGGACGGACCAGCAACGAGCGCGTGCACTTCGCCGCCACCAATCGCATCAACGAACGCGCGCGCCGCGGTGACGGCTTCGAGCGCGGTCTTTCGCAGCGCGGTCCCGCGGGTCTCCGCAAAAACGAGAACGTTTGCCATCTAGAGTACCTTCGCCTCCGTTTGAAGGAGACGGATAAGCTCGGGAACGGCCGCGGCGCCTTCGCCGATGATTCGGCCGGCAGGGCGCTCAGGTGGAAGGTCCATCGATTTTACGGTCACTCGAGCCGCGCCGAGTTGCGCAGGCTTGGTCTCGAGCGGCTTTTTCTTTGCCGCCATGATGCCTTTGAGCGACGGGTAGCGCGGACGCGCAATGCCTTCGTCGATCGTCACCGCGGCAGGCAACGGGAACTCGACCGTTTCCGCCGCGCCTTCGAGATCGCGACGCGCCGTCCCACGCCCATTCGCAATCTCTAACTTCGTCGCCGCCGTCACGCACGGAATTCCGAGCAGCTCGGCCGTCGCCGTTCCCACGATTCCGCCCGACGTATCAAAGGCGTGTTTGCCGAAGAGCACGAGATCGTAGCCGCCGCCCTTGAGCTCCGCCGCCAGTGCCTTCGCGACGGCGATTCCATCATATGGAACAGCGTCGGTCTTGAGCTGCACGGCGCGATCGGCGCCCATGCTCATCGCCTTGCGCAGTGTCTCTTGCACGAGATCGGGGCCGACCGCGTACACGACAGTCTCACCAGGTCCCTGCTTCTCGTTCAGCTGCAGCGCGACTTCGACCGCATAGCTCGCGAAGTCGTCGATATCGAACTTGAGCCCCGTTTCGTCGATCGCGGTTTGCGACGACGCAATCTTGAAGCGCGACTCCGAGTCCGGAGTGCGCTTGATACACACAGCGATTTTCATTTGAACGCGTTGAGTCCGGTGAGCGCCTGGCCGAGCACGAGCGAGTGAACGTCGTGCGTGCCTTCGTAGGTATACACGCTCTCGAGATTCGCCATGTGACGCATGGCCGAATACTCGGCGAGAATGCCGTTGGCGCCGAGCAAACGACGGGCCTCGCGGGCGATGTCCGTCGCGATGTTGACGTTGTTGCGCTTGGCGAGCGACACCTGCTGCGGCACCATCGTGCCGGCGTCCTTGAGGCGGCCGAGGTGCAGCACGACGAGCTGCCCCTTCACGATCTCCGTCAGCATCTCGGCGAGACGTTCCTGCTGGATCTGGAAGCCGCCGATCGGCCGATCGAACATGACGCGATTCTTCGAGTACTCGAGCGCCTCCTCGAAACACGCCATCGCGGCGCCAAGTGCGCCCCATGAGATGCCGTATCGCGCCTGCGTGAGGCACATGAGAGGACTCTTAAGTCCGCCCGACTTCGGCAGAATCGCGTCGGCCGGAAGCTCGAGATCCTGGAAAACGAGCTCACTCGTGTCGCTCGCGCGGAGTGAGAGCTTGCCCTTTTGATCTTTTGCTTTGAAGCCTTTGCTATCGGTCGGGACGATGAAACCGCGAATCGACTTATCGCTCGTATCGCCGTTCGTCTTCGCCCACACGACCGCGATCTTCGCCGTGGATCCGTTCGTGATCCACATCTTCGCGCCGTTCAAAATCCATGTTCCGTCCTTCTGCTCTTTCGCCATCGTGATCATGCCCGATGGATTCGAGCCGTAGTCTGGCTCCGTCAGACCGAAGCATCCGATGACTTCGCCCTTTGCCATCCGTGGCAACCATTTCTTGCGCTGCTCTTCACTGCCGAAGGCGTAGATCGGATACATCGCGAGCGCGCCTTGAACCGACGCGAACGAGCGCACGCCTGAATCGCCGCGCTCGAGCTCCTGCATGATCAGACCGTACGCGACGTTGTTCAGCCCCGCGCAACCGTATTCCTCAGGCAAGTTCGCGCCGAAGACCCCGAGTTCCGCCATCTCGGGGATGAGCTCTTTTGGGAAGCGACCTTCGACGTAGCAGTTTCCGATGATCGGGATCACGCGCTCGTCGACGAAGCGGCGAACGCTATCGCGAACAGCGCGCTCGTCCTCGGACAACACGCTGTCGATGTTGTAGAAATCAAGCATGGGTGGAAGCTACAGGGTTCAGACCGCCTCTCACAATCATTCGTTCGCGGCGAGCCGGAACGGTTCTGCTCCAGGAGCCCGACGAGCCGCAGCCGCGATCCCGATCGCGCGTGCTTTGGCACGAAACGCAGCACCGTGGTCGATCGGGCGTCCGGTTTCGTCCTGCCACTGATGCACCATCTCATGCAGCAGCGTGTGCAGCGCCTCGTGTAGGCCGTGGCGTCGAATATGGCGATAGCTGATCGCGATCTCGCCCTGCTCGCCTCGTTGCGCGGCGGTGTAGTGCCCGAGGCGGCTCTTCATTCGGCGTGAGACTCGCACCGGAACGGTCTTGAGCGTTCCGCCGAAATGACTCTCGTTCAGACGCGCGTGCCATTCGGCCAAACGCTCGGCGATCGGCTCGTCGGCGGGCAGGGTTCGTTCTTTGCGCGCCGGACCGCGCGGCGACGCCTCGACGACGTGCGTCACGATCTTCTTCTGCGCCTCGCGACGCATCGCCCGCGTGCGGCCTTCGACGAACACGACGATCGCGCGCTGAATGTCTTCCGGCGCGGTGAGATACCCTTCGTGGACACGCAGCCGAGTGCCGCGATAGCTCACCATCACGTTCCGATTCCGAGTGAGCTCGCACTCGGTGATGCGTTTCATTCCTAGCGACCGAAGGCGAGCCAGGAGCTCGTCAGCATCCCGCGGATGCGCCGGTGCCTCGAGCTCCAACGCAAGCTGGCCAACATCGCCCGCGCCGAAGAACGACTTCAACGCGCGAAGCATTTCACCGGACCGGCGACAAATGCGTGCTGATCGTTCGACCACACGAGTGTCGACACCTCGATGTTGTCGTCAGCGATCGTGATGCTATTCACCGACGACGGCCGACCACCCCGCGAACGATTGCTGATCGTTCCCGCCGTCGAGATGATCGTGCCGCGTTTCGTGTGCTCGATGTAGTGGACCGCTTCTTGGTGATCGTGACCGCACAACACGAGATCGACGGACATTTCGGCGAAGGCCCCGAGAATGCGTTGCGTGTTTTTCAGACCGTGGCGCTGCGAGAGTTCGCCCTTCACCGGATTGTGGTGCATGACGATGATGCGCGCATCCCCGGCGCGCGAATTCTCGAACTCCGCGCGCGCCTTCTCGATCTGGCCCCGGCTCAGATGCCCGATGATCGAGATATCGCGCATGTTCCACGTCAGCGTTTCGGTGCGGACGCCCTGCGAGGTGTTCAGCCCGACGAACGTCGCGCCGGCGGTTCGAAGAACCGGCTCGAGATCTTTGCTGATGTACGCGCGGTACTTCGCAAACATTTTGTTCTCGTCGCCGAAGCCGAGCGGCGCAAACCACCACGCGACGTCATGGTTGCCCGGCACTACGATCGTCTTCGCGGTCTTCTCGGCCTGACGAATGAACTCGCGCGCGCGCTGGAACTCCCCGGCGCGCGCGCGTTGAGAGACGTCGCCGGAGATCGCGACGACGTCGTACTTTCGCTCCTGAATCAATGCTTCGATCGCTTCATACTGCTCCGGTACCGCGGGGTATCCGAAGTGCAGATCGGAGCAGTGAAACAGGCTCGTGACGGTCACAGCTTCGCGATAACGGCGTCGGTAAACTGGTCGGTCGAAGCCGATCCGCCGAGGTCTCTCGTCAGGACTTTGCCCTCGCGGATCGTCGACTCGAACGCGGCACGGATGCGCTTCGCGCGATCGAGGTCGCCCGTATGCTCGAGCAGCATGCATGCCGCGAGCAGCAGCGCGCCCGGATTGGCGATGCCCTTCCCGGCGATGTCCGGCGCGGTTCCGTGTACCGCTTCGAAGATCGCGCCGTTCGTTCCGATGTTCGCGCCCGGAGCGAGCCCGAGTCCGCCGACGAGGCCGGAGATCTGATCGGAGAGAATGTCGCCGAACAGATTTGTCGTGACGATGACGTCGAACTTTTCGGGATGCAACACGAGATTCATCGCCATCGCGTCGACGATGCGCTCCTCGAACTCGATACGGCCGACGTAGTCGCGCGCGACCATTCGCCCGGCGTCGAGGAACAGGCCTTGTGAGAATTTCAGAATGTTCGCCTTGTGGACGAGCGTCACCTTCTTTCGTCCGTGCTTCACCGCGTACTCGAACGCGTAGCGAACAATGCGTTCCGAGCCCGCGCGCGTGATGAGCGCAACCGACTCCGCCGCGGCGCGTGGGTCATCGCCGATCTTGATGTAGTGCTCGATCCCGACGTAGAGACCTTCCGTGTTTTCGCGGACGAGCACGAGATCGAGGTTCTCATAGCGTCCGCCCTGAACGATGGTGTAGGCCGGACGAACGTTGGCGTAGAGATCGAAGGTCTTTCGCAGCTGAACGTTGATCGATCGGTACCCCTCTCCGACCGGCGTCTCCAGCGGGCCCTTCAGCGCGAGCTTCGTGCGCTTGATCGAATCGAGCGTCGCCTCCGGAATCGGGTCGCCATATCGCGCGACGCCGGCCATTCCGGCAAGCTGCGTGTCCCAGGTGATGTCCGCACCAGAAGCTTCGACGATGCGTTTCGTAGCGTCAGCGATCGACGGTCCGATGCCGTCGCCGGGAATGAGCGTTACTTGGGTCGACATTTATGGAAGAGAAGGTTCGTAGTCATCGCGCGGTCACCGCATTCGCGAGCTTCGACGCAATGCTCGCCGAGATGACCGGGCCATAGGCTGGCGCCGGATCGCTCGCAACCTCGCCGATCCACTGCGTCACGGAGCTGCGCGGATCGATCAGCACGAGCTTCAACACGCCGCGACCTCCGCTCCCCGCCGGCTCGAATCGTAATTCCACCGGCGCGAGAACGAGGCGCGCGTCTTCGTGGAGCGCGATGAGGGTTCGGAGCTGTGACGCGAGCGGCTCCGGCAAACGCTGGTCGACCGCGAGCATCGACGATCGGAGCGGCTCTTCAGCAAGCGCATACGGATCGGTCGAGTAGCTCGCGTTCCGCCGAAAGGACTGCGCGAGATCTTCGGGAAAGATCCAGACCTTCCGGAGGCTGCGCTCTTCGAGCGCGGAAAGGAGGTCAGCGTCGAGCGTCTTCTGGACATCAGACAGACGGCCAACCGCACTCGACCACGCGAGGTTCGGCGCAACGCGCGCCGCGTACGTCGGCAGCAGAACGACATGCTGCGCGGCGAGCCCGGAAAGCGAGTGTTCCGGAAGCTCACGCGGAGCCGGGGTTTGAGCCTGCGTTTGGCTTGCGGAACCACCGCACGCCGCCACCGAAACGGCGAACGCACAACCCAAAGCAAGCGCGAAGCGTAGAAACATTGCGGAAAACTAACTCATGCGGCTCGATCGGCGGGCCATCGCCTTCATTGAAAGTGCGCCCTTGTTGTCGGCGCGCTCGCTCGGCAATTTGGCGCCGGATCCCGCCACTCACCCCGGAGCGTAGACATCATGCCGAAGCTGTTTCGCGCGGCCCTGTGGGCGCTGTTAGCCATACTTGCGGCCGGCGCGTTCGCGAAAATCGCCCTCACACGCGGCGAGAGCATCAACGCTGCATGGCTGCTGACCGCGGCTATCTGTAGCTACGCGATCGCCTACCGGTTCTACAGCAAGTTCATCGCGGCGAAGGTTTTTGCGTTGGATGCAACGCGAAAGACCCCCGCCGTTCGACTAAACGACGGCCATGATTTCGTGCCGACGAATCGCTGGATCGTCTTCGGGCACCACTTCGCGGCCATCGCCGGCCCCGGGCCTCTCGTCGGACCGACCCTCGCGGCGCAATTCGGCTATCTCCCCGGCGTTATCTGGATCGTCGTCGGCGTGGCCCTGGGCGGAGCAGTTCAGGATTTCGTGATCCTTGCATCGTCGGTTCGCCGAAACGGCAAGTCGCTTGGCCAGATGGCGCGTGAGGAGATCGGACCGGTCGCGGGACTTACGGCGCTGGTCGCGGTCATCGGCATCATGATCGTGCTCCTCGCGGTGCTCGGGCTCGTCGTCGTCAACGCATTGAAATCGAGTCCCTGGGGCACGGTGACGATCGGACTCACGATTCCGATCGCGATCTTGATGGGTGTCTACCTGCGCTGGATTCGACCCGGCCGGGTGCTCGAGGCGACTGCTGCCGGCTTGGTCCTCCTCGTTGCGGCTCTCTTCGTCGGACAATGGGTCGCGGCACAGCCAAGCCTCGCAGCGATGTTCACCCTTTCTGGAACGACGCTCGCGATCTCGATCATGGTTTACAGCTTCGCCGCGTCGGTCATGCCAGTGTGGTTGCTCCTCGCGCCGCGCGACTATCTCTCGGCGTTCGTGAAGCTTGCCGTGGTTCTCGCCCTTGCGGTCGGAATTCTTGTGACGCTGCCGCCGCTTCACATGCCGGCGCTGACGCAGTTCACCGACGGCACCGGCCCCGTGTTCGCTGGGAAGCTCTTCCCGTTCGCGTTCATCACGATCGCCTGCGGCGCGATCTCCGGCTTCCACGCGCTCGTCTCGTCTGGCACGACGCCGAAGCTTCTCGACAAAGAGCCTGACGCTCGCATGATCGGCTACGGCGCCATGATCATGGAGTCGTTCGTCGCGATCATGGCGCTCATCGCCGCATGCGCGCTGACCCCGGGCGTCTATTTCGCGATCAATGCTCCGCCGAGTGCGATCGGAACGACCGCGGCGGCGGCAGCTGAAGCGGTGCGTCACTGGGGATTCACACTCGATCCGGCGCAGATGGAGCAGCTCGCGAAGCAGGTCGGCGAGAGCACGCTGCTGTCGCGAACCGGCGGAGCGCCGAGCCTCGCGGTCGGCATGGCGATGCTCTTCTCGAACGCCCTCGGCGGCACCGAAGCGCTCGCGATCTGGTACCATTTCGCAATCATGTTCGAGGCGCTGTTCATCCTCACGACCCTCGACGCCGGCACGCGCGTCGGCCGGTTCATGCTGCAAGACCTCGGTGGACACATCTGGGAGCCCTTCGGCCGGGTGTCGTGGTTCCCCGCGGTGCTCATGTCGAGCGCGTTGGTCGTCGCGATGTGGGGGCATTTCCTCTACCAAGGCGTGATCGATCCACTCGGCGGCATCAACTCTCTGTGGCCGTTATTTGGAATCTCTAATCAGCTGCTCGCCTTGGTTGCGCTGTGCGTCGGCACCACGGTGATCATCAAGATGGGCAAAGCGCGCTACGCCTTCGTGACGATTCTGCCGCTCGCCTGGCTTGGCATCGTCACGATGACTGCCGGATGGGTGAAAATCTTCTCGCCCGATCCGAAGCTCGGCTTTCTCGCGCACGCCCACATCGTCGAAGGCCAAGTTGCGAGTAGCGCGCTCCCGGCCGCGATCAAGACCGTTGCGGATGCGAAGCGAGTGATCTTCAACGACTATCTCGACGCAGCCGTTGCCGCGTTCTTCATGATCTCCGTCGTCGTCATTCTCGCGGACAGCATTCGCGAATGGCTTGCCGTGGTGAACGGTCGCAAACCGGTGGTGTCTTCCGAAGTTCCGTTCGAGGCAGTCCCCGTCCCGGGAGACTGATGATCTCGCACATGCCAATCGGGGCACCTTGACGAAGCGCAGCGCGAAAAGGGCGGTGGCGAAGAAATCGCCGCCGCCTTCCGTCATCACGGCCAGCGTTAGAGAATTCTCAAGAGTCGAAGGCTTCGTGGTCGAACTGGCGCAAGCGCGAAGCGACCACCCACTCGTCGTCACGCTGTGAGCACGCGATGAACAAACTCTCTCTTCTCTTCGCACTCCCCATCGTCGCCTCGTCGCTCGGCGCACAAAAGGCCGCGAGCTTCGACTTCACGATCAAGAACATGATGCGCGGGCCCGAGGTCTACGGGCGTGAGCCGCAGAACGTGCGGTGGAGCGCCGACGGCAAGTGGATCTATTTCAACTGGCTCGAGCCGGGGTCGGATTGGCGGCTCCCTGCCCGTCCGTTCCGCGTTCGCGCGGCGGCGGGAGCGAAACCGGAGCGCGTCACCGAGGCGCAAATGGATTCGGTCGCGCCGCTCCTCGACAACGGAAAGCTCTCACCTGACGGAAAGACCCGAATCGTCAGTAGCGCGGGAGATCTTTTTCTCGTGGACGTGAGCGCCGGAACCGCTCGCCGTCTCACCGAGACGCTCGAGAATGAGACAAATCCCACGTTCAGCGCGGACGGCCGCGAGGTCTACTTCACTCGCAACGACAATGTGTATTCACTCGCGCTCGACGGCGGACTCATTCGCCAGTTGACGGACATCCGCCCTGCGGGTGCGGAGGCACCGGCGGCGTCTCCCGCCGGCGGCCGCGGCGGGGGTCGAGGCGGTGGCGTCGGGAGAGGCGGAGCGACGACCGACACGGTGGCGCGCGTTGATACGACGCAGCGTGGTTCGCTCCAACGTCAGCAGCGCGAGCTGTTCGGCGTGGTTCGCGATCGCATTCACGACGACAGCGTTCGTCGTGCCGACCAGTCGGCGCGTAACGCCCTTCGCGTGCATCCGCTCAGCCTCATGGCGGGCGAGCGCATCGCGTCACTGACGATGTCGCCGAACGGGCACGCGCTTCTCATAACAACGGCGATCCCGGACACGCGCGCGCTCGCCACGCGAGTGCCGAACTACGTCACGGAGAGCGGCTACACCGAAGACATTCCCGGCCGCACGAAAGTCGGCGATTTCCAGAATGGCGGCCGCGTCGCGTACATGTCGCTGCCGTCGGGCAATATTCAGTTCATTCGCCTCAGCGACGACAATCATACGCCGTTCCAAGTCCGTGTCCTCGGCTGGAACGACGATGGGTCGCGCGCGCTCGTGTTCTCGACGAGCTACAACTTCAAGAATCGCTGGTTGCACACCGTCACGGCGGACGGAAAGTCGCAGGTTGTCGATGTCCTGCGCGACAGCGCGTGGGTCTCCGGACCGTGCTTCGGCTGCGGCGGTTGGTTCGACGGCGGCAAACGCTTCTGGTACGTGTCAGAAGCCGACGGCTATGCTCACCTCTACTCGATGACCGCCGACGGGAGCGACAAAAAGCAGCTGACGAAGGGCAAGTGGGAGGTCAATGCCGTCTCCCTCTCGCGCGACGGCAAGAGCTTTTACCTCACGACGAGCGAAGGCACGCCATTCGAGCAGCACTTTTATCGGATGTCGACTTCTGGCGGCGCGCGGGAAAAGCTCACCGCGAAAGTTGGCGGACACGCGGCCGTGCTCTCGCCCGACGAATCGACGATCGCCGACGTTTACTCGTATGCGAACCGTCCGCCCGAGCTCTTCGTGCAAGCCAATCGCGCAGGAGCCGAGTCGTCGCAGCTCACGACGTCGCCGACGAGGGAATGGTTGGCGTTCAACTGGATCGTGCCGGAGATCGTGATGGTCCCGGCGTCGGACGGTGTGAAGGTGCCGGCGCGCATCTATCGTCCGAAGGACATGAAGGCCCCCCCGAACGGCGCGGCTGTGATCTTCGTGCACGGCGCAGGCTACATGCACAACGTTCACAACTATTGGTCGAGCTATTCGCGCGAATACATGTTCAACCAGTATCTCGCGTCGAAGGGGTACGTCGTGCTCGACATGGACTACAGAGGTTCGGCCGGTTACAGCCGCGACTGGCGGACGGCGATCTACCGCTGGATGGGCGGTCGTGACTTGCAGGACGAAGTCGACGGCTCGAAGTACCTCACGAAGGAATTCGGGATCGATCCTGAGCGGATCGGCATGTATGGCGGCAGCTACGGCGGCTTCATGACGCTGATGGCGCTGTTCACCGCCCCGAAGTACTTCGGCGCCGGCGCCGCGCTCCGTCCGGTTACCGACTGGGCACACTACAATCACACCTACACGGGACAGATCCTAAATTTCCCCGAGCAGGACACGCTCTCGTACCGCCGCTCTTCCCCGATCTTTTTCGCCGAGGGGCTCGAGGATCCGCTTTTGATTCTGCATGGTATGGTGGATACGAACGTGCACTTCGAGGACAGCGTTCGGCTCACGCAACGACTCATCGAGCTCGGCAAACGCGGATGGTGGCTCGTGCCGTACCCAGTTGAAGATCACGGCTTCGTCCGGCCGGATTCGTGGACCGATGAGTATTCTCGAATCTTCGATCTCTTCGAGACGACGGTCCGGCGCGGGAAGACCGCGGCCCAGCGAGCCGCGGCCACGGGTGGAGGTGAGAAATGACGGCGAAGCAGGCAGTGTTGACGGCTCGGGAGAAGATCGATCGCGCGGCGTGCATTCTCCGCCGCGTGATCGGAGTGCCCGACTACGACATCTATCTCGCGCACATTCGTGAGCATCACCCTGAGACGACGCCGCTGACTCGCGAGGAGTTCACGAATCAGCGGCTGCTCGACAAGTACACGCGCCCCGGCTCGCGCTGCTGCTAGTCTACTGAACGACAACAGCGCGGCCGGAGAGCCAGCGCCCAAGCTCTTCCTTCGTCTCGAACACTTCGGGACTCTCGCGCAGTGCCGGATGCACCTGCTCCGGTGCGTAGCCAGTGGGCTCGCCGTTCTTGCGGCTCACGACCCACGAATGCCGCCGATCACGCTCACATCCCTGCATCAGCGTCCTCGGCGACTTGCCGAGGATGGCGGCGACTGCGCCATAGGTTGCGCGCTGATGGCCGCCGTCGAGCGCGTCGAGAATCTGGTCCATCGTCAGCTCGTTCATGATTTGTCTCCGTGTGTGACGCGGTTGGGAACGGCGACAAGATCAGCACACGGGTCGTCGGTACCACCACCGAACTGTCGCACACGAGAGCGAAAACATGCCCTGCTGTCGAGTCATCCTGGCTGTGTCGACGTGCGGAGCACATTGCCGACGGCCGCCACGTAGTCCGCCCAACCTTTCGCTTCGTTTTGCAGTTGGCGTTTCCCGACCGGGGTCAGACGATAGAACTTCGCGCGACGCCCGAGCGGAGAGACACCCCACTCGGCCGCGATCCATCCGCGCTCTTCCATGCGATGCAGCGCCGTGTAGAGCGCGCCATCGAGCACCGTCAGTGATCCGCCAGACTCGTCTTCGATCCACCGAGCTACAGCGTAGCCGTGCTTCGGGCCCCACGTCAGGCCGCGAAGAACGAGGAAGTCCAGAGTGCCCGGCAGCATTTCCATGTCGCGTTCCTCAATCGCTGGAGCGATACATCTCTATTTGATGTATCGCTCCATCCGCCAGACATGGCAACTCCCGAAACGTTGCGTGCTATTTGCGGCGCGGTGGGCTCGGAAGGAACAAAAGTCCGATCGCGGAGACCAACGCGAATGCCGCTCCAACGATGAACGCGACTCCAGACCCGAATCGATCCCACAGAACGCCGAAGAGGAGCGACGCCGGAAGCGCGCCGATGCCGATCGCCAGATAATACCAGCCGTAAGCGACTCCTCGTCGATCCATCGGCACGACGTCGGCGACGAGTGCGAGCTCCGTTCCCTCGGTGAGACCGAAATACAAGCCGTATGCGCCAAACAGCGCCCACGCATGCCACGCCGTCGACGCGCGCGCGAAGAGAAAGTAGACGATCGCGTAGACGAGCCAGCCCGCAATGAGCGTCGGTCGCCGTCCGATTCGATCGGACAGCGCACCACCTGGGATATTGAACACACTCTTCACGCCATTGAGCAGCGCCCAGAGAATTGGCGCAAGCGCGACGGGGACTCCGAGCTCTTTCGCTCGAAGCAGGAGAAAAGCGTCGGTCGAGTTGCCGAGCGTGAACACGAGGATGACGCCGAGAAAGAGCCAGAACCTCGAGCCCATGTGGCGTCCGAGCTCGACTTCGGAACCGGGTTTCTTTGCATTCTCTCCTTCGATCTCCTTCACGCCAAAGATCGCGGCGACGACGGCCAGCGCGCCGGGAATCACGGCGAACCAAAAGACCGTGCGCAGCGAAACGTGCCACCATGAGAGAATCGCGAACGCGATCAGCGGTCCGAGAAGCGCACCAGCGTTGTCGGCCGCATTTCGAAATCCGAACGCTCTGCCGCGAACCGCTGGGTCGACGGAGTCAGCGATGAGTGCGTCGCGAGGCGAATTGCGAATGCCCTTCCCGACGCGATCGCTGACGCGAATCAACAGGACCTGGGTCGCGCTCTGCGCGATTGCGACGAGCGGACGCATCGCGGACGCGAGCGTGTATCCCGCAACGACAAAGGGTTTTCTCTTTCGGGTTTTGTCCGACCACCAGCCGCTCGCGAGCTTCAGGAGCGCCGCGGTCGATTCCGCCGCGCCCTCGATTGCGCCGATGAAACCGGCGCTCGCACCGAGAACGGACGTGAGGAACACGGGAAGGAGCGGATAGATCATCTCGCTCGACACGTCGGTGAAGAAGCTCACCGCCGCGAGGGCGTAGACGTTGCGTCCCATCCTTCCCAGACGCGTTTTCGATTTGGGCTCAGTCGTCTCGCTCGCCATGAGATCGAATCTACCACTTGCGTGGAAGCGGCCGTCTATCGCAATTGAAGGCATGACCGCTCGCGCGCCGTCTACGGCCGACACGAGTTCAACGCATCGCTCTCTCGCGGCCGCACACGCGCGTCTTGCCGCGCGCGATGATGCGATCCTGCGAACACAGATCACGGTCGCCCAAATCGCCGCTCCGACCGGCGAAGAGCGCGAGCGTGGCGAATGGGTCGCGCGCCGCTTTCATGACGCCGGATTGTCGCGCATCGAGACCGACGTCGTCGGCAACGTCATCGGACGTCGCGAAGGAGCGTTGGATCGTCCGCCGGTAGTGATCTGCGCGCATCTCGACACCGTCTTCCCGCGTGACACCGATCTCGCGGTGCGTCGAGATGCGGAGCGCCTCGTGGGACCTGGCATCAACGACAATGGGCGTGGGCTCGCGGTGATGCTCGCTCTGGCGAGCGAGATCGACGGCGTGCGGGTCGCATCCCAACACCCGATCGAGTTTGTCGCGACGACCGGCGAAGAAGGCATCGGCGATTTGCGCGGGGCGAAACACTACTTCGCGACGCGCGGCCGCGATGCGCACGCGATGGTCGCCCTCGACGGCGCCGGTGACGAGCGGATCATCCACCGCGCGCTGGGCTCGCGTCGATTTCGAATTTCCTATTCGGGGCCCGGAGGCCATTCATGGGCGGCGTTCGGTGTGCCCAATGCGGTGCATGCGGCTGCCGGCGCCGCGTCGAAGGTCGCGTCACTGCACTTGCCCGCCACGCCGCGAACGACGTTGTCCGTCGGCCGAATCGGCGGAGGGCTCTCCGTGAATTCGATTCCTGATTCGGCGTGGCTCGAGATCGACCTGCGGTCGACGTCCGATGCGCAGCTCGACGAGATGGAGCGTGTCATTCACCGCATCGCGATTGCCGCGGCCGAAGAGGAGAACGACAGGCGCGCGATCGGAACGCGAGGACTCACCGTTCGCGTCGACGGGATCGGCTCTCGACCCTGCGGTGAAACACCCGCGGAGCATTCGCTCGTCCAAGCAGCCATCGAAGCGACGAGGTTGGTCGGTCGTCGTCCGGATCTCGCTCTCGCATCGACGGACGCGAACGTCCCGATCAGTCAGGGGATTCCTGCGATCGCCATTGGCGCCGGCGGTCGAGGCGGAGACGCGCACACGCACGCGGAGTGGTTCGACAACTCGAACGGTACCATCGGCGTCGCACGCGCACTGACGATCGTGATGTCAGCCGCGATGTTGGCCTGAACGGCCCGACTCTCCGATCATTTCGTCCAGATAGCAACGAAGGAAACGAGGCTCGTTCCGCGCTCCGCGCTTCGTATCCCGGTATCGGTACAATGCGCACCTAAAGGCCAGGCTGCGACAAGCGAATTGGTATCGTCCCCCTTCGCCGTATAAACCTCGATGGCGGCAATCTCCTCGACGCGAAACGCGTCGAGCGGGAGACCGGGCTTGGGTTGCCCGTTGATGAACACGCAAACGCTCGAGCCGATACGCAGCCCTTTTCGCACGAACGAGGGTGCTCCGAGAATCGCATCGATTACTGACCCGCGATATCGCGTCAGTTGCTCGGACGGAATCAACGCACCGCGCTGGCCGAGCCAGTGTTGTCGCTTGTCGAACTCGGCGAGCGCCATCTCGGAGATTCTCGCGCCGGCGGTCGCGCGATCCAACAGAACGAAGAGGTCGACCGGCTTTCCGTCGTCGATTTCGACCGAAACGATTCGATCGCGGTAGTCGCCCGCGCTGATCCTCACCACGTACGGTCCGGATTTAGAAATCGGGATGTAAAAGCGGCCCGACGAATCCGTCGACGCAGAGTCCTTTCCCAATACGCGAACCGTCGCTCTCGCGAGCGGCGACAGAGTACCGTCGGCTCCGACTACTCCGCGAATTCCCATGGCATTCGCTGTAACACGCGTCTCGGCGAGTGCCTGCGGCAGCGGCACGAGAACGATCGAAACTGTGTCGATGGGAACGGCATCGATCCGGCGCGAGGCGGACCGGTAGCCTAGACGCCGCGCGTTCAGAGTGATCTGCCCAGTCGGAAGAACGATCGAGAATCTGCCGGCGCTGTCCGAACGCGCCGTGCGAACGCTGTCACGGACCGTCGCCGTGATCACGGCATCGCGCAGCGCGGTGCCGGCGGCGGAATCACGTACGACGCCGACGAGCCGAACGGCCGTCTGCTGAGCCTCGACGCTGTTCGCGGCCGCAAGGAGAACCGCGATCGCTACGCTCGATTGCACCAAACGGTTTGCGGCGCGCCAGAATCGCATTTCGAATTGTCTCCCGAGGAGAACTAGACCGTCTGCAGCGGCTCCGCTTTCCCAAGCGAGCGACCGATGAACCGTATCGCACCGTAGGTTTCGATCCCGAGCACAAACGACGAAATGATGACCGCGAGAGCCAGCGATATCGCGCGCGGCTGATGGAGGAACGTCACCAGCCCCCACGCAATGATCACTGGAGGAACCATCCCGACTCCAAGCGAGATCAGGTTTGCGATCATCGCGAGAACGTTTTGTCCGAGTGCCTCGACGCCGGTCGTGACGACGGGACCAAGCCGCACCCATGCGGGGAACAGCACCGCCATCCCATTCTGAATCGTGATGAGTGCGGCGTTGAACGCGAGACATGCGAACGGCGCGCCGACGAGAAGCCCCGTCCGTATCTGCGGCGAAACCCAGTATGTCCGCGTGATGAATAGCGAGACGTAGCAGATCACGAGCAACCCGAACTGCACTGCCGCGATCGGAAGCGTCGCCGACGCGACTTCGGCGATCACGATGTCGCCCGATGAAATCGGCAGCGCTTTGATCAGCGGCAGGTGCTGCATGTCCTGCCGCAAATCATTGCGGATCAGTCGTCCGCCGAAGATCAACAACAGCCCGGCGAACAGCAGCGAAGAAATGGCGATGTGCGCGGCGGTATCCAATCCTGTCGTGAATGCGAAGCCGACGGCGATCGCCATCGCGAATGGCCCGACGAACACGCGGAGCTGCGCGGTTCGTTTGAGGCAGAGCATGTTCTTCCAGATGATCGCCAGCGCCGGATGACCGACCGACGCGAGCTGGATCGTCGAGCTCGGCGACCGCGGCGCGCCGACCGCGAAGGTTCGACGCGTGCGCATTGCCTCGATTCGGCGAGCACGTTCGATCGATGCCTCGAGCGCGGCCTCCTCGAACTCGCTGTCCGTATAGGCGACCCAAAGCAGGTGAAGCGCAAGAACGAGCGCCGCCGGCCAGATCGCGTGAGCCCACTGAGAGATCGACGTTGCAAATGTCGGCGCGACGACGAGTCGGAACGGTCCGAGTCCCCACACGGCCGGCGGTGACGCGAGCAACCGGCCGAGCGTTGAGAAGAATTCACCGGAATCCGGCGCGGACATGAGCTCCTGACGTCCGCTGATCAGTCCAACGATGAGCGCAACGCCGACGCCCGCGAACACCACGATCGACCATCGATGGCGTTTTGCGGCGAACTGTCCATGCGCGGTCCACGACGACCGCACGAGCGCCGCGCCGAGCCGGTGCAAGCTCAGCGTCGAGAACAGGACCCAGATACCGATCGCTCGAAGCGGCGACGGGAGAATCGTTCCACCGCGCCGCAATACGAAAACCCAAATGAGCGAGTTGATAAGAACGGCGATCTGCGCTTTGAACAGCTTGTAGGCAATCAATCGGCGGCGCGACAGCGGCGCCGAAAACAGCATCGACACCTCGGCCTGCGTGAACGCGAGTGCTGTCGCGTCCGCGCCGAACACCCACGAACCCATCAGGGTCAACACCGTGAGCAGCGTGACGAACATCTCCGTTCCCTGACCGAGGAACGACTGCAGCATCGACGGAGTCATTTTCCCCATCGGGTGGATGAGGAACCACCAGATGTACGCTCCGCCCGCAATCAGCGCGGCGCCGTATCGCGGGCTGCGCGCTCGGCGAATCGCGCCGAGGAATCGATTGCGCGCGCTGAGAAAGACGAGATAGAGAAGCGCGTTCACGCGCCCTGAGCGCCGTCTCCCGTCAGCGCGAGGAAAACGTCCTCGAGAGGCAGCCCCTCGAGTCCTGGATGCGCGGCGATGATCGACGGGATCGTGCCGTACGCGACGCATTTCCCCTGTCGCACGACGAGCATCTTCGTGCAGAGCTCTTCGACGAGGTTGAGAAGATGCGAGCTTAGAATGACTGCGGCGCCCGCACTCGCGCGGGCAGTGATCGTCGCCCGCATCCGTCGCATCCCTGCCGGATCGAGTCCGGTTAGCGGTTCATCGAGAATGAGCGCCGACGGATTGTGCAGCAGGCCGCACGCGATGGCCAACTTCTGACGCATTCCTCGCGACAACTCACCAGGCAGTGATCGCTTCTTGTCCGTCAGCTCCATCTCAGAGAGGATCGCTGTACTGCGGGCGTCGATGTCGGCGACGCCATACAATCGAGCGATGAACCGGAGATGCTCTTCGACCGAGAGGTATTCGAAGAGGTGCGGCTCGTCGGGAATGAAGGCGAGCGCGCGCTTCGCTTCGATGGCGTCGGTGCGAAGGTCGTGTCCCGCGATGGAGATCGTGCCGCCCGACGGCGAGATGATTCCCGCGATACAACGGAGCGTCGTCGTTTTTCCAGCGCCGTTCGGGCCGACGAGGCCGAGGATTTCGCCGGGGCCGACGTCGAACGTCATCGAGGACACAGCGGTGAAATCGCCGTAGAGCTTTTTGAGATCGTGAACGGCGATCATCGGCGCCGGCGGCGGAGGCGCGGCGTCTTCGGCTACTGGTTCGGTGCGAACGAGCCCTGGATTAGCCACACTATCGCTCGATCTTCACCACCGAGTGATCGCTCACATTCACTTGGCCGCGTACGCCGTCGATGACCGCCGCGTCGCCGATCATGGAGCCGGTGAGGTGCGAGCGCGAAACACTCGCTCCACCGCCGACGATCGTGTCGCGCAACTCCGACGAGTCGACCTTGCTGCCCGCCGCGATCGAGACGTTCGGACCGATCGTCGACGAGGACAGCGTGACGTCGTCCTCGATGTACACCGGGTCGATGATCGTGACGCCCCTCGGCACGCTCAATGGCCGGCGTGCCCGCCCCTTTTCGAGGATGGTGCGATTCGTCTCGAGCAGCGTCCCCTGCTCACCTGCATCGTACCACCCTTCGACGTCGATGACTTTGATCTTCGCGCCCTTGTCGATCATGTACTGGAACGCGTCGGTGAGATAATACTCGCCCTTGTTCTTCGGCTGCTCGAGGGTGTGATCGATGCCCTCGTACAGGAGTTTCCAGTTGTTGATATAGTAGAGTCCAATATTGGCGCGCTTCGAGATCGGCGTCGACGGCTTTTCGACGATCTTCGTCATGTTGCCGTCGGCGTCCGTCACGACGACGCCGAACCGCTGATAGTCCTCGACGGTCTTCACCCAGATGATCCCGTCGGCGTCGGTCGTCTTCACCACGGATAGATCCGCGTCGAAAATCGTATCGACGAAGATGATGAAGACCGGCTGGTCCACGTACGGCTTCGCGAGCGCCACCGCGCCGGCCGTGCCGTCTTGGACGGCCTGCTCGATGAACACGGAGTCGAACGGATACTGAGCCCGCGCATACTGCTCGACTTTGTCCTTGAGGTGGCCCGTGACGTAGATGACCTGGTCGACGTCCCCGAGGCGCTGCAGGTCATCCATCACGTAATCGATCACCGGCTTCCCGGCGATCTTGAGCATTGGCTTCGGCGTGATGTGCGTGTGCGGGCGCAGCCGCGTGCCCTTTCCCGCGAGCGGAATGATGACCTTCATGGTGCGCTCGTTCCCTCCCGTCCGTAGCGGTCTTTCAGGCGAACGACGTCGTCGAGATGCGGCGTCGACACCTCGAGAATGTCGCAATCGGTCTTCGCTTCCATCTGGTGAATCGTCCCAGGCGTGATACGGAATGCCTCGCCGACCTTGAGGCCAACGTCGACGGCTTTCTTGTCGTCGCCTTCGCCTTCCCACACGCGATAGATCAGCTCACCTGACAGCAGATAGACCGTTTCGTCTTTGATGTTGTGGTATTGCACGGAGAGGGCCTGTCCCGCGGTGATGTGCAGGATCTTGCCGACGTAGGCATCGGTGTGGGCCCAGATCGTTTCGTGGCCCCAAGGCTTCGGAACGGTTTTGATTGGCGCGCGGCCGCTCATGGGATCGCTGGAAAGGGTCGAGGGAATATAAGGACGGCGGCGGATGGGCGACGGGCGATGGGCGACGGCGAGCGGTGAACAGAGAACGGCCGCGCCGTTTTGGCGTTCTCATTGCCCTTCCCCCGTCCTCGGCAGCAAGCACAGGCATACTTACTGCTCTCCCGTCTAGCGATGATCCTGGCGCCTCGGTACCTCCCTCGCCTCAGCGCGACGATCGGCCTGTTCACGCGCTACGGCCTCTCGGATTTCGCGAAACAGCAAGGCCTCGACGGCCTTGCCCACGACCCTGAGACCGGCGATGACCATGGCGAAACGCCCGAGAAGGCCGTCCGTTTTCGCGAACGGCTGATCGAGCTCGGCCCCGCGTACATCAAGCTCGGGCAGCTCCTCTCGACCCGCCCGGATCTTCTTCCGGCGACCTACATCACGGAGCTGGAGAAGCTGCAGGACAGTGTCGATGTGCTCCCCTATGCGATCGTCCAAGAGGTCATCGAACGAGACCTCGGCGCTCGGATCAGCAAACTCTTCTCGTCGTTCGACGAGGCCCCCCTCGGCTCGGCGAGCCTCGGCCAAGTCCATGGGGCGGAACTGCGCGACGGGCGGGCTGTCGTCGTCAAGGTCCAGCGCCCGAACATCCGCGAATCCCTCGCCGATGACATCGAGTTTTTCCACGAGCTCGCGTCATTTCTGACCGAGCATACCGAGACCGGCGCAAAGATCGACATCGTCGGAATCGTGCAGCAGCTCGAGCGCGCGTTGACCGACGAGTTGGATTATCGCATCGAAGCACGCAATGCCGCGACCTTTCGGCGAACGCTCGCGGAGTTTCCGAGAATTCTCATTCCGCGTGTGATCGAGGCGTACACGACGGAACGTGTTCTCACGACCGAGCGGATTCGCGGCGCGAAAATCGATTCGATCTCGCCGCTGGCGAGACTCGAGCACGACTTTCATCCGGTCGCCGTCGAGCTGACGCGCGCGTACCTCAAGCAGATCACGATCGACGGACATTTCCACGCGGACCCGCATCCCGGGAACGTCTTCGTCGTCCTCGCGGACTCGGTAAACCCGCAGACGCCGTCCGAGGTGAAAGCGACCGAGCGGCGCACTGTCGAACGAACGGCCGTGACGCCGCTGTCGCGGATCGAAAGCGCCGCCTTGCAGGAAGCTGCGCCGCAACCGCCAGAGATCGACGTCAAGCTCGCGCTGATCGATTTCGGAATGACGGCGCGTCTACCGACGTCGCTCAAGGAACAGGTCGTCCGACTCCTCCTCGACCTCGCGGACAATCGCGGCGACGACGCCGCCGAGACGATGATCGAGATCGGGACGGAATTGCCGGGGTTCGATCGCGCCGCATACGTGCGCGAGATCGCCAGCCTCATGGCGCGCAACTACAACCTGTCCATCGGAGACCTCGATGCGGGTCAGGTCCTGTATGAGCTCATCAACATCTCGTTTCAACGCGGGCTGCGGCTCCCCGCGGAGCTCACGCTTCTGGCAAAGACCCTCTTCAACCTCGACGCCGTAACGAAGTCGATCGACGCTACATACAGCCCCATCCCAACGATCCGTGAATTCGGAAATCAGATCGTCGCCGAGCGCGCGAAGCGGGATCTGAATCCGAGACACCTGTATCAGTTGGCGACCGAGGGAAGCGACCTTCTCATGGCACTCCCGCACCGGCTCGATCTGATCACGGCGCGCCTCGCGGCGAACGATTTCCAGACGCGAATCGACGTGCCGCAGATCTCGCTGATGATGGAGGCGCTTCAGAAAGTCGCCAATCGAGTGTTCTCGGGGCTCGTGCTCGCGGGGCTTCTCGTCGCGAGCGCGATGCTGCTTCCCTATCGTCGCGTGCTCGGCACTGCGGGGTTTGTTCTCGCCGGTGCGATGGGCGTGTGGATGGTGCTCTCGATTCTCTGGACGGACCGGGAGAAGACCTGACGCAAGCGACCGTCATCCTGCGGCGAGCGTCAGCGAGCGCGAGGATCTGCTCCTCCCGCCGCATCACCAGATGTTCCCAACCGTGATCGTCCAGCGAGGCGCAATCGAACCGTTGCCGCCAAGACCTCGACCGCCGGCGAGTCCGGCCTGATTCGCGAAGACGGGCGCGTCGAGACGCACATAGTAGTCGCGGTCATACAGCTTTCCCTTCGCGACGAGTCCAGCCCCGGCGTCATTGAGCGGATCCGTCTGCAGGTTCAGCGCCTTCGACGTCGCGAGGGAAGCGTCACCAAAGATACTGAACGAGAGGGTCCCCTCCCCCCAGTGGCCCTTCGTCGTGAAGAGTCGCTGGAGGAACTCGCCGTTCACCGCCGCGACGCGCTCGAGCGGAAGGTTGATTCCATAGCCGCGAAGTCCCGCGCCGCCCAGCGGTAGATAGTTGATCCCCGGTCGCTTGAAGACCGCGCCACGCGGGCGGAACAGATCATTGTCGAAGGTCTCGAATGGGTCCTGCGATGACGCGAAGATCGCGCGCTGCCGCGGCGCATTCTCCGCGACCGCGCCGAAGATCCGAACGTGAACCTGCGACGCCGTCCCGACGATCGGGCGCACGGCCGTGATCGATCCCTGCGCGCGAAGATAGCCATGCGACGGTTGCGTCGTTGTCGGCGACAGTCCCGACGTCGCGCCGGCGCCGACCGACACGCGCAGCGTCGTGTACGAACTGTCGATGTCGAGGGCCGTCTTGTACATCGCCTCGCCGCCGCCCTCGATGACGTTCACCTTGTCCCACTGCTCCGGCAAAATCGCCGAATCACCGGGAACGGCAAGCGTCGCGTAGAGTTTTGCTTTGATCGTCGGCCCCGGCGTGTACACGAAGGGACTGAAATCAAAGTCCTTGAACGCGTCGAGCTTTAGAATTCCATCAAGGAAGTTGAAGCCGCCGCCGTAACCCATCAGCGGTCGGTCGAAGCCAGGAATGACGAGATTCTCCGCGCGCGCCCATACTTGAAGATGGGTCAGGAAGTTCGGCGCGTGGCCGAACGCATCGTGTGCCGTACGCGTCGAGACCGCGAAGCCGCCGTCGTGAATGTCGACGGTTTGCAGATAGTTCGACTTCGCACGAACACCAAACACCGGCCCCTGCGGGCCGCTGTACCAAATCGCCGGCGCGAGCGCGACGACGCTCTTCGAGAGGTCGGTCTGATTCAGATACGGCCAGTTGTACGTGATCCGCGGCTCTTTGATCGTCCCGAGACGCTCGGCATTCAGATTGTTGCGTCGATCCCAATCCCAGACGACGTGATTCGGATCGAGCTCCACTTGCTGCGGCTGCTCGGTCGTCGTGATGCGAACGTCTTGAACGTCCCTTAGCGGATCGGCGTGCACGATGGTCCATCCAGACGACGTCAGCACACCGACCGGCATGGCATGTCGCAACTCGCCGCGTCGCTCGACGCGCACCGTCGTTTCGTAATGTCCGGGCTGGCCCGTCGTTGTCTGGCCGCCGTACGCATAGTCGAGCAGACCGGTGCCATGCACCCATTGATCGAAGAACCACTGTAGCGAATGCCCGTACGCGCGCTCCGCGGCGCTGCGCATCGCGCGTTCGTCCACGTGCTTCAGCGCCCACATGTCGTAGTACTCGTGGAAAAATCGCGTGAACGCGCTGTCTCCCATCACGTCGCGAAGATGTCCGTACATCATCTTCGCTCGGTCGTAGATCATCTTGTTATAGATCTCGAATTCGCTGAAGTCCGCCCCCGACGTGCCGATCGGCTGCGCGTGATCATGGACTTCGATGTCGAACTGGTTTGCGTAGAGGCTGTCCTGCTTCGCGATGACGAGCTCGTTCGCCCGGTAGCCGGTCTTGACCAGTTCTGGCTCCGGCGGATGGGTGATGCGCTCTTGCGGCGTGAGATTCTGCGCCCAATCCGTCTGATAGGAGGTAAGTCCTTCGTCCATCCATCCCGACCGCCATTCGTTGTTGCCGAGTATGCCGTAGGTGAAAATGTGCCCAGCTTCGTGGAGGATGAGCCCCTGCGACGCGCTCCCGTCCATGATCATCATCGGGAACTCGGTGCCGCCCGGATCGAGACGGTGGACGTTCGTGATCTGCGGATACGCGTACGGTCCCCACGTTTTCTCGAGCCACTTGAGTGCGAACAGCGTTCGATCGAGCGCGCGTCCGTGGGCAAACGTCGTGTCGTCGCCTGCTTTGTAGAGCACGTGAACCGCGACGGTGTCCCACGTCTGGAAGTGCGTCTTCGGAACTGAACGCGCGTAAACGCCGCCTTCGTAGATGTAGTCCGGCGACGCGCTCCACGCGAAATGATGGACGTTTTCAGCGAGGAACCGGACTGCCTTGAACCCGGCCGGAACACTCGCCTGCGGCGCCGGCGCGATGTTCGTGTACGCCTCGGCGTTCAATCGCGGCGGGCCGTTGCGGGAAACGCGCGCCCAGCCTGGATCACCGCTCACCGGCACGCCGCTCGACGCCAGCACTTGGTCGTCTCGGACGACCATCGTCACGTCGTAGTTGCCATACTCGCCATAGAGCTCGCCGGCCGGCACGAGCGCGTTCGGCTCCCACCCGCCGCGATCGTAAACCGCGACCTTCGGGAACCATTGAGCAAAGTCGTATGTACGACCCTTCCGGCCCTGGCGTCGTGTTACGGTCGATGGCCGAGCGTCCCACTCGAACGTGATCCGAAGTGAGTCGTGCGGGAGGAGCGGCATCGGAAGCTTGAAGTGCGCGACCGTGCTGTCTGGAGCACCTGGATAGTCGACCACGACGTTGCCGCCGTTGACCGTCGGTGTCGCGGTAAAGCGTTCATATCCGAAGTCCGGCTCTTGCAAGTCCTGGAACCGATAGCGGTTTTCTTTCGCATCGCGCTCACTCCACTTCGAGTGCGGACGAAACGCGTTCAGATACTGATGGAAGAACATCTCGCGGAGCGTGTCCGGCGAGTTGTTGACGTAGACGAGCGTCGCGCGCGAGTGAAGCTTCGTTTGAGCTTCGTCGAGCGTCGCGACGATGGTGTAATTCACACGTTGCTGCCAGTAACCGACGGTGTCGCCGGACGGCGGCGTAGTCGCACCCTGATACGGAACTTGTTGCAGCAGGGCCACGGTGCCGAGCAGAAGTGAGATCATGGGGTGTATTGTAGGAGAGCGCCCCGAGTCAAACCACTGGCCGCGAACGTGATCTAAGCACACCTTCAGTCATGTACTCGACCTGCATCTTCTGTAAGGAAGGCCTCGGAACCAATCAGGCCATCGAGCACTTTCCGGTCGGACGCCGTCTCGCGTTCGACTCATCGAAGGGCCGTCTGTGGGTCGTTTGTCATCATTGCGGCCGCTGGAACCTCTCGCCGCTCGAAGAGCGTTGGGAGGCGATCGAGGAATCCGAGCGCGAATTCCGAGATACCACGGTCCGCGTCTCGACCGACAACATCGGACTCGCGCGGTTGCCCGACGGCCTCGAGCTGATTCGAGTCGGCTCGCCACTGCGTCCTGAGTTTGCCGCGTGGCGATATGGCCGTCACTTCGGCACGCGTCGCAGACGAACGTTGGCGATCGCTGGGACCGGTGTCGCCGCGACAGCAATCGCGGGAGTCGCGCTCGCTCCCGTGCTCATTCCGGCACTCGCAATGGGCGCGTTTTCGATCATCGTCGTCCCAGGCGTTACGACAGTTGCCGGCGTGATCCCAATGGTCGGCATGCTCGCAGTACGCGACTACATCCAGCACGACCGCGTCATCGCCAAGCTTCCGGCGGGACGAAAAGTGATCACTGTTCGCGCAAAGCACATGGATGACGTCGAACTCCGCGTAAACGGGCATGACGGCCCGGCGTCACTCGTCGTGCATCACGACTTCGGCTGGAGCGAGATCAACGACACGGCCGCGATTCAAGCAACCGGTGTGCTGATCGCCGGATCGAATCGCTGGGGCGCCGGCGAAGCCCAGGTGCAGGACGCGGTTCGCCAGATCGAGAGTGTTGGAGACGCTAGCGGATTCCTCACCGAAGCGTCGACGCGCAACGGCTGGCGCGGCGGCAGAGTGTTCTCACTCTTGAATCAGTACCGCGGACTCGGCGCGATGAAGTTGTCGCCGACAGAGCGGCTCGCGCTGGAGATGGCCGTGCACGAAGAGTCGGAGCGCCGGGCATTGGAAGGCGAGCTTGCCGTGCTCGAGGCCGCGTGGCGCGATGCGGAGATCATTGCGTCGATCAGCGACGTAGATCTGACGCCGCCGAAGCTGTACGAGTAGATCCGGCGCACCGGCTAACCGGTGCGCCGGCCCCCCACTAATCGATCACGGTACGACAGCGTTCGTCTTCGATGCCGGCTTCTGTGGGTTTTTCACGTACACGTCGAACCACGCCAGCCAGCGAGCCCACTGATCGAGATCCGACTCGCGCGTCGCCGGACCGTGGTCCTCGTACGGATACATGTATAGCGCAGCCTGCTTACCGAGTCCCTGCAGCGCCTGCATCATGCGCACCGAGCTCGTGAGATCCGTACCGTTGTTCTGATCTTCGAGCGAGTGGTACATGAGGATCGCGCCACTCAGACGATCCGCGGCAAGGAACGGCGACATGTCGAGGTACGTGTCCTTGCCCTCCCAGATCGTACGGCGCTCGTTCTGGAAGCCGTTCGGCGTCAGCGTTCGGTTGTACATACCGTCGCCCGCGATGCCGGCCTTGAAGTACGGCGTGTGCGTCATCGCGTTCATCGTGCTGAACGCGCCATAGCTGTGACCGCCGATTCCAAGTCGGTCGCGATCGAGATAGCCTGCCTTGTCGACCGCATCGATCGTGAGATCGAGATCTTCACGGAGCTCGTCGATGTAGTGGTCATTCATTCGGCCCTGCGGTCCGACGATCGGAATGTCGACCGGCTGAATGACGACATAACCCTGCGTCACCCAGATCTCCGGGCTGCGAGCACCGACATTCGCGAACGAATTGATGTTCGTCGTGCGACGACGCTGATCGTACTCTGTCTGCGTCGAGAATTCCGTCGGGTAGAACCAAATGATGCCCGGCAGACGCGTGCCTTCGCGGTAGTCTTTCGGCAGCGTGACGTCGATATAGAACTTGTAATTGTCGCGCGGACGCGTGACGAGAATTCGCTTGCGTTGCGCCTGCGTGACTTCCGGCGCAAAGTCGACATTGTGCGTCAGCTGCTTGTCGCTGCCCGACTTCATGTCGCGCAGATACGAATCGGCAACGATCGACGGCGACTCTTTCACCACGATCGCTCGGCTGTAGTCATCGTCGAGCGGTGCAACGATCGTCTCGGTGATGTCGCCCTTGCCCTCGAACAATCGCGTCTTCTGGCCGGTCTCGAAGTCGACCTTGTCGAGGAAGTTGTGCGGAGCCTGCTTCGTCCAATCCGGGGAGTACTTCGTTCCCTCGAGATAGACCGTCTTGCCGTCCGTTCCGACGAGCACGACGTTGCCGCCGTTCGCGCTGCGCTTGACCTGAAGCGCGCCAGGGTTGTTATAGAATGCTGAATCGCTGCCGGCGCCGCCGCGTCCGCCTGCGCCACCACCGCCGCCGCCGCGACCACCGCGTCCGCCGGCTGCGATCGAACCGCCCTTCGCGATCTCGTAGTGCTTCGTCGGATCGGCGAGACGCACTGCGTACAAGTCATTTCCTTCGTTGACGAACAACGTCTTGCCGTCTGCGCCAAACTCCGCCGACGTCATGCGCGCGTTCGCTTCGTAGAGAACTTTCGCATCGCTCGCCGAGAACGGCGGCGACCACTGGTAGAGGCGATCCTTACGCGCGGCACCCGCGCCGCCGGCACCAGGAGCGCCACGACCGCCGCGGCCGTTTCCGCCGCCCGCCGCGCGCTGTCCCGGAGGAGCGGCTTCGGCTTCGAGATAGATGATGCCGCTGCCGACTGGATTCCACTGAACGTTGCGCTTGCCGGTGTCCTGCTGCGCGCCACGACCGCCGCCGCCGCCACCGGTCGAGTCATCGCCGCGGACGCCGTCGTTCAGCGGCCGGCGCGTGACCTCAGCGAGCATCTTGCCGTTCGCATCCCAGATCTGCTCGACCGTGCCGAAGTTCGACACCGGCACGAGGTACGAATACGGCTTCTGCTGCAGAGTGACGCGGAAGTACTGTCCGTCCGGCGAGGCATCGACGGCTGTAATGAGCGCAGGCGCGCCGATTTTCCTGACGGCCTTCGACTTCACATCGATCAGCGCGAGCTGGCCATTCGTGTAGTAGTCGACGAGGTCCAGGTCGTGCTGGTCCTCGAGCAAACTCTGATAGTTGCGGTTTTGCTTGCGAACGCCCGCATCGCTCGTGCGAATGCGCGGACCAGTCGCGACGTCCGGCGCCTTCGGCTCGGGACCGCGGTTGTCGGGAAGCAGGACCACGACGACACTCTTGCCGTCAGCGGTCCAATCGAACCCTGTGACCCGCGTCGCGAGAAGCGGCGTCTTCGTCGTGATCTGCGTCGACTTTCCCGATGCAACGTCGGCGACGTAGACGTCCGTGCGCGCGTCGAAGCTCGCGATGTAGCCGATGCTTTTTCCGTCCGGGGACCACGTCGCGCCGTTCACGAGCGCGCCCTTCGGCGTCTCGATCGTCCGCGTCGCGCCCGTGCTCGGATCGATCAGCGTGAGGCCGATGCTTCCGCGCGTCGTGAGCGCACGTGCGCGATTCGCCTTGAAGTCGACCTCGAAGCCCGTGCTCAAGCGATAGTGCGGCTTGCCGAACGCATCGATCGTCGGAAGGCCTTCGCTCTCGGTCTTGAGGAAGTACCGCTTGTCGGGACTCGGGTTGGTGAACGCGACGTTGTTGCGCGGCGCGGCGACGATTTTCTCGACGATCGCCGGCGGTTTCGCGTACGTCTCTTGCGCGAGAATTTGCTTCGGATTCCAACCTTGCTGCGTGACTGTTTGCGCGCCGATCGTAAACGCGACCGTGCAGAGACCGGTAGCGGCGACGATCGCGCGGGCTGCAACGCGCTTCGGTGGGGAGAGGCGGGTCATTGCGAACTCCACGAAAAAGGCAATGAAAGGGCTGCGAGCGGGGGTGGGGGCGAGCTCCAATCTACGTATACGGTATCCGCCGATCCCTCGTTGTGCCGATCGCCAGGAGACGCGGTGTTTTGATGGTGCCAGGGGTTTTTGGATGATGGCGCGCGGAAATCGGTGCTGATCTTGGGCCATGTCAGGCGATCGACCTGACGCCTGCCTGACGGGTCCGCCGCTTGTTCTTGGGCGCCACCGAAGGGCAAACCACCGTACCCAAGAATCGGCAATGACCTCGTTTCGTCGCGCGCGTCTCACCGCGCTTTTGATGTCCGCTTCCGCTCTGCCCGCCCAAGCACCGATTTGGGATCGGTTCGACCGATTCCCCGCCCTTGCCGACTCGCTGCAAGTCCGTTGGCCGTCAGTCGTTGTGATCGGCGATACGGTCGTCGTCGCGGCCAATCTCTTTCCGACTGACACTGCCGCCTTTTCGAGAAAGAACACATTCACGCTCGTCCGATCGCTCGGCGGTCCGCTGCCCATTCCTCCGGGACCGTTCACTTTCCAACATCCGCAGATCGCGAGTGACGGGCGCGGGAACTTGCACATGGTCTGGGGCGAGCCGCGCGACACCACCAAGTCCTTCGCACTTTGGCTTGTCGCCCCTGCGTCACTGTGGCACTCGGTCCTTCGGAACGGGCGGTGGTCTGAGCCGCACAAGCTCCTATCCGGGCATTTCCTGAACTGGGGAAGCGATGGGCGGCAGTTAGCCGCAGACGCGTCGGGCCGCCTGCATATCGTGTCGCCAGCAGCACTCTCGAACGAACTAGCAATCGTCTATCTGCGACTCGATGCCTCGGGTACCGTCGAAGACGAGGTGCATTGGGCGGGAGGGAACTACGCGACAATCACGTCTGTTGGTGGCGACTCACTCATCGTCGCGTACACGAGTGCGGATTCGCTGACCCCTCGTAGCGGCTCAGCGATGTTTTCGAGGTTTTCAGGAAATGGCGGTCGAATATGGAATTCACCCGAAGTCATCACGCGATCCGCTAGACGCAACATCTCACCGGTCGTCGTCGAGCGGTCGTATTCCGAGCTGCACGCCCTTTGGGTCGAGGGCGGAGCGGAATTCGGTCAGATCCGCGCCTTTACCGCTCACCCGTCCCTAGGAGCGTGGACAGAATCGCCTACAAAGCTCGCGGTCCCGGGGGTGCTCTTTCGAGTGATGTCCGCGAGCGCGAAATGCGGCGACTACGCGGTGGTCATGGAGTACCTCGTTTCGATGAAGGACGATCCCCGCGTTCGGGTTTTCGGAGTCCGCGTTCGAAACGGCGGAGTCATCGGCTCCGAGGTTTTTCCGCACCTCGAAACGATGGGCAATGTCGGCATCGCCTCGGATGACAATTCGATCCGGATTGTGTTCTCGGCCGTTAACCCCGGAACGGAAATAATCACATCTGCGACTGCAGTCAGTCGCCCCTGCGTTTCCAAGTAGGTCCGATTCCGCCGGTCACGAAGGAAGGGTCGCGGCCGCGCCCAGCGCTGTCTCGCTGAATCACTCCATCACAATCAATGCGAGGTGTAGCGATGCGAAGGCTTTCACAGACCTTGGCAGCCGTAGGCGCGTCCATGTGCGTCGCCTGCGCTGCCGATCCTACGGCGTCTCCGCGCTTGCAGCCGAACGCGCCGGCCCGGACGGTAGACACGCAATTAGTTCGACTGTCCCAATCCGCGCGAAACTATCTCGCTCAGCTTCGCTCGGGCGTTAGGGCGTCTTTGCTGACCGAGGAAGAGCGGCTCGATCGGATCGGGCACATCGAGCGTTTTATCAGATCTGCAGACTCGTCGATCCAGGTTTCACACGCCGGATCGGGAGCAACGTTTGAAGAGACGCCCGAAACACCGATCGAGTCTGCGCCACCATCGGATCCCTTTGTCGAATCCGGCACCTTCACCGATCTGTGTCTGGCATGCAAGAATGCAACGAGTTTCGTCGAAACAAACGCGCCAGGTATTTTGACTTCCCTTACAGACGCGTTCATCGTCGTCGACGGGTCGGTCTACACCCCCTCATCCGGAACGATGATGTGCGTCGGTTACTTCTGCTCTTCGACCATCGATCTGAGCGGAATTGTCGACTGCCGCGTCAAGCCAGCTTACGGAACGGCGTCAGGAACCGGAAGCTACATGTGGAAGACTAAGATCCTGACAGCGCAGGGTTGGGGGAAAAACACATGGGCCAAGAACGAGTGCCTTCCCGTTCCCCCGTTGAAAGTTAGCCTTTCGTCATCAGAGATCTCTGTAGGCGCGAGCACACAAGCAACGTCCACGTGCGTCACCTACGTCCAGTGGTCGAGCAGCGCACCGGCCGTTGCGACCGTGTCCGACT
>Ga0070683_100000170_pt1 | contig 42738 bp, 25 predicted proteins | sample KBSC713LmetaG_FD_64662 | JGI IMG/M metagenome (GOLD analysis project Ga0070683, IMG submission 64662) | Corn rhizosphere microbial communities from Kellogg Biological Station, Michigan, USA - KBS C7.1-3L metaG | ecosystem: Host-associated > Plants > Roots > Rhizosphere ... | reverse complement strand
CGCGACAGCGAGCTCATTTCTTCGCCGCCGCCAGCTGGGAGAAACCGACACCATCTGATCCACCGCCGACCTTTAGTGTTTTCAAAACCTTGCCGGCAGCGATGTCGATGACGGCGACTTCGCCGATGGCTTTGAGCGTCACGAAGCCAATCTTGCCGTCGCGCGAAAGGATGACGCCCTGCGGTGACGGATGCTCCGCTCCATCGCCGCTCGCTCCGGGGAGGTTCGTCATCTCGAGCGTATGCAAAATCTCGTGCGACTTTGCGTCGACGATCATCACACGCTCGGCGCCGGGATCGCTGACTACCGCATATTTGCCATCCGGCGTGACCGACATGCGATACGCCATGCCGAACCCCTCGATCGTCGCAACCTTTTCGCCGGTGTTCGGGTTGTAGACCAGCACGATTTTCCCATCGTTGACGCCGAGCCAGACCTCGGACGCGTCCGGACTGATGGCGATGCCTTCGATGCGTTGGCCGACATCGATGTTCCGAATGAGCGTGTCTTTCACGAGATCGAGCACGCTGACGCTCTTCGCGGAGATGTTGGTGGTGTATGCTCGCTTGCCTGGTCCGTCGATGACGACCATATGTGTCGCGGGCTGATTCGTCGCGATCGTCGTGTCGACCGTGCCTTTCGCGAAGTCGACGAGGGAGATCTTTTGCGTCACCTCCGAAGTCACGACGAGTTTCTTATCGCCGGGGAGGAAGCGCATTCCGTGCGGGCGTTTGAGATCGCCCATCTCGATCGTGCGCGGCGCGTTGTCGCCTTTGAGATCGAACACGAGCAGCGAGTGGCCGATCGAACTGCGATCACCGTAGACCGAAATGACGGCCCAGCGTCCATCGTTCGAGATCGCGACTTCGTGCGGACCCTGTCCCGTCTCGTAGGTCGCGCGAAGCTCGCCCGTCGCGACATCGACGATCGATGCGGTGTTTGCAGTCATGTTGGCGGAGACGATCGTTCCGCTGAGCGACTGCGCGAAGGTGGTGATCGGAAGCGCGACTGCGAGGACGATCGAGCAGATTTTCATATGCAGCAGTGTTCGGGGTGGGCGCCGATACGTCCCGAAGGTATGGCGCGCACCGTGGGCGAGCCACTCAGTAAACGACTCCCGAACAAATTGTCGTATCCGCGCATCCCGAAGGCGTCACCTCGCGAGTCACTCCGAGCGAAGCGAGGGATCGCTCGGGAGACCTCCTCAATTCGTCCGCAGAGCGCCGAGTGGGTCGAGGCGCGCGGCCCGGCGAGCCGGGATGTACGCAGCGGCGATGGCCACCGCGGCCAACAAGGCAGTGACGCCCACGAGCGTTATGGCATCTCTCGGCGAGACGCCGTAGAGCAAGCCAGTCATCACTCGCGATAAGCCCAGCGACGCCGCGAGACCGACGACGATCCCTCCCGCGACCGGAAGCAGCCCGCGACGCAGGATTAGCGCGATGACGGTCTCGCGCGGCGCGCCGAGCGCGAGACGAAGTCCGATCTCCGACGTGCGCTGCGAGACCGAGTATGCAATGACGCCATAAATCCCCACGGCGGCGAGAATGAGCGCGAGTCCGCCGAACGTCGTTAGCAGCCACGCTTGAAATCGTGGACGTACCATCGTTTCCGAGAGCATGTCCTCCATCGGCCGAAGCTCGCGCGCGTTCATCTGTGGATCGACGGCGTGAATCGCATCGCGAATCGGAACGATGAGGGATGACGATTCGACGGAGGACCGCACCGCGACCCAAACGCCGCCGAATGAGCTCTGCGCGAACGGAACGTAGAGCGTAGGAGATGCAGGCTTTCCAATCCCCTCATAGCCGACGTCGCCGACGACTCCGACGACGGTGAACCACAAGTCGCCGACTTGAAGTCGGCGACCGATCGGATCGCGCGCCGCAAAGTGGCGGCGAACCAACGACTCGCTGATGAGCGCGACGTTTGGCGCCATCGCACCGTCCTGCGCGCCAAAGTCACGACCGCGCAGCAGCGGAACGCCGATCGACGACAGGAAGCCCGGAGTCGCCGGAACGTAGATCGCCGTCGGCTCCTGATTCGGGAGCGGCGCGGGATCGCCCTCGATCGAGAAGCCGTTCGACTGTTGCATCCGTGCCGGCGGCAGACTGGTGCTCGCACCCGCGGACGTTACCCCGGGAAGCGCACGAATTTGATCGAGAATGCGATCCAGCGCCGGCGATCGCATCGACTCGTTCGGATAGCGCGACGACGGAAACGACAGAGCCATCGTCACGACACGTTCGGGACGGAAGCCCATATCGGTCGAGAGGAGCGATACGAGACTTCGGACGACGAGTCCCGCGGCAACGAGGACCATCAGCGCAAACGCAACCTCCGCGGACGTGAGCATCGCGCGAAGTCGATTGCGCCCTGGACCGTTTCGATGTTCGCGAAGCGTCGTTTCGACGCCGCCTGATGACGCGACGACTGTCGGCGCGAGCCCAAATAGAACGCCGGTTCCGATCGATACGATCGCGGCGAAGGCGATTGTCAGGGGATCGAGCGCGACGTTCTCCAATCGAGGAATGTCGCCTGGGCTGATGCGCACGAGCACTCGCACACCAATCGCCGCGACCGCGAGTCCCGCCACTCCCCCAATCGCGCCGAGCAAAACGCTTTCGGTGAGCAGTTGTCGCACGATGCGACCGCGATGCGCCCCGAGCGCACGTCGGACCGCGATTTCTCGCGAACGAGCGGACGCGCGCGCGAGCATCAGGTGCGCGACGTTCACACAGGCGAGCAGCAAGACCAGGCCCGCCGCGCCGAACGTCAGCCACAGCGCTCGGCCGATCCCGGCAACGCTATCGTCACGAACCGACTGAAGACGAATGTCGGTCGCGCCATCGTCGTCGGGGAAAGACGCGCCCATCCGGTGCATGATCCCGTTCATCTCGGACTCTGCCGATGCCGCCGTGACGCCCGGCTTTAGTCGACCAACGATTCGATACCCGCGAAGACCGCGGTTCGTGAGCCATGGATTGATCGTCCCGTTGCCGACGGCGCGCGTGACCGGATAGAGCGACGTCCAGAGATCGATGTCCGGCGACGGAAAATGAAAACCCGGCGGCATGACGCCGACGATCGTATATGGCTCTTCGTCTAGCAGGAGCTTCCGTCCAATCACATCGGCGTTGCCCGCGTATCGGCGCAACCAAAGCCGGTGACTGATCGCAACAACGGGAACGCGCTCTTCGTCGGGACGCGGCAGTCGTCCGATGAGTGGATGCGCTCCGAGCACCGGATACAGCGTCGACGTTCCGGCGATCGAACGAGCGAGGTCGACTCCCTCCGGCCCGGAAAGCTCCCAGCGGTTGAATACGTAGCCGCCAATTCCGGTGAAACTCGTCGCGCTCGACTGCCAGTCGACGAGGTCCGGATGCGACGCTGGATAGCGCTCGGCTTGTTTGGCGGTTGGAACCGTCCAGATCGAGTAGAGCTCAGCGGGGCGTTCATACGGAAGCGGCTGCAACACCACGGCATTGACGACGCTGAAGATCGCGGTGTTTGCGCCGATCCCAAGTGCGAGCGTCGAGATCACGGCGACGCTGAACAGCGCGTTGTGCCGGAGGACGCGCGCCGCATATCGAACGTCTTGCAGCGCGTCGTCGATCCAGCCGAGGCTCCACGTCGCGCGCGTCTCCTCGCGGAGATAGCCCGCGTTGCCGAGCTGGCGCCGGGCGGCGAAGCGCGCCGCGTCGTCTTCCGCGCCGGTCGCACGGGAGTCTCGCTCGAGCATCGATTGATGGAAGCGGAGCTCCTCGTCGAGCTCCGCCGAGAGCTCGTCTCGTCGCAGCCGGTCTCGCAGTCGATTGAATATCTCTAATAGCCGCATATCACACCGATCGCATCACGCGTTGGATGGCTTCAACGACCTCGGCAAACCCAGCTTGCTCTTCGCCGAGTTGCTTGCGACCGGCGGTCGTCAGCGTGTAGTAGCGGGCTCGCTGGTTGTTCGGCGTGACACCCCAGTCGGCCTTGAGCCAGCCGCGTTGTCGCATCCGTTGGAGCGCAGGATAGAGCGAGCCTTCATCGACCTGCAGCACGTCGCGCGAGATCTGCTTGATCTGCTGCGCGATGCCGTAGCCGTGCAGCGCTCCGGCAGACAGCGTCTTCAGGACGAGCATGTCGAGCGTGCCGGGGAGGAGGTCGCGTTTCGGGGCCATGAGATAGTTTAGCTATGGGATAGACAATCTATGTCCTTGGCGCGACGGCGCCAGCCCAGCGAGCCCTCCCGAGCGCAGCGAGGGACCGCTCTGCGATTCAGAACGGCCTGCATGGACAGCGATCCCTCGTCTCTTCGCTCCTCGGGATGACTACCGCGGCTGGCCCAGCCGATACCCCGCGCGACGCACCGTCACGATATACCGTGGGTTCTGCGGATCATCCCCGAGCCGTTCACGCAGCGCGGCGAGATGCGTCTCTACCGTTCGGCTCTCCGTCCCTGCCGCGTAACCCCATACTTCGCGGAGCAGCTCGGCTCGCGATACCACCCGACCGCGATGTCGCACGAGCGCGGCGAGCAGATCGAACTCTTTTGGCCGCATCACCAACTCGTCTGCCCCGCGCCGAACCGCGCGTGCGCCGAAGTCGATGGTGAGATCATCGATGCGAACTTCGAGCCGCGGCTCGCCGTTCGATGGTGCGGCGCGCTTCAAGAGCGCCTTCACGCGCGCGAGGATCTCGAGCAGCCCACACGGCTTCACGACGTAATCGTCGGCGCCGAGCCCAAAACCGCGAAGCTTTTCTTCCTCGGTGCCGAGTGCCGTCATGACCAGCACTGGCGTTTCGTGTCCTTCGTCGCGCAACCGCTGAAGCACCGTGAAGCCGTTCATCGACGGCAACATGAGGTCGAGGATGATCAAGTCAGGTGACGTCGTCTTCGCGGCAGCGAGACCGTCAACGCCGTTTGACGCCAGACCAACGTCATACCCTTCGCGCTCGAGATTCGACTTTAGCGTTTCTGCATAGGCGCGATTGTCCTCGACGAGCAGGATCTTGCTCATACGAGCTGCTTCTCCGGCGTCGTCGCCGACTGCCGCAAAAGCGTTGCAGGGAGCTCGATCACCGCTCGCGTTCCACTCGTGTACGCGTCATCGATCCACACGCGGCCGCCGCACACGCCGGCGATGTGGCGGACGACCGCGAGCCCGAGGCCGGTACCGGTACGCTCCGATGTCTGATCACGCTCGAGACGTTCGTACGGATCGAAGATCCTTGCACGCTCCGACTCCGGAACGCCCGGGCCTTCGTCCTCCACCGCAAGACGAGTCGTCGAGTCCTTGCCCTCCTCGCCGACGAGGCGTATGCGCTGGCCCGCCTTTCCGTATTTCAGCGCGTTGTCGACGAGATTCACGAGCGCCTGCCGCAACAGTTGTCGATCGCCGAGTATGGCGAGCGAGCGATCGTCGGACTCGATGGTTTGTCCGGCGTCGTCGACGGCGAGGCTCACCGCCTCGATCACGTCGTCGAACAGGGTGCGCAGCGGAAGCGGTTCGAGCCGCGGCTTCATCGCGATCGCGCCGGAGCGCGAGAACAAGAGCACGTTGTCGACGATGCTCATGAGACGCCGCGCTTCACGAACGATGGAGCTCGAGAGTCGATCTCTCTCTCGCTCGTCTTTCTCGCGCTTCAGCGTCAGCGTCTCACTCGCGATGAGAATTTGAGCAAGCGGCATGCGGAGATCGTGCGAGACGCCCGCGATGAAATCCGATCGCGTGCGCGCGAGCAGCACTTCCCGTCTCGACGAGCCGATCGCAAACACGATTGCGAGAATCGTCGCAAGCGTCAGCAGGCCGAGATGCCACAGCTCGCGCGACGAGACGAACAGCGAGTGAATCGCCTGCGCCCGCGTCAGCGCCGCCGTCACACTCATTCCGTCGAGCGCACCACTCGGCGACGCCGTCGCGCGAAACGAGTGATCGTCGTCGAGCGAACCGAACATCGGCGTCGCTATTCCCTCGGCTCTCACTTCTACAGAGCTCGAGTCGAGGGTGAGTGTCTGTCCCGACGAACCATCAGGACGTCCACTCGTCACGATCGCGAATATCACGCTTGCGATCCCATGCGCGTTTCCGATGAGACCGTAGACCGACACGGGAGAGCCGTTCACTCCGGTGCGGACCATCGTGACGACGCCGCGTCCGCCGAATGACGCTGGAACGCCGAAATGCACGCGGGCGTGGTGTGGTATTGGGGGCCGAGCAGCATCGACCCGCGCGACGCCGGCAATCGCGGACACGGGCTCGTTCGTCGAATCGGCATCGCGACGCGTTGTCCGAACGGCGACCGCTCCGGACGCGACGTCAAAACGGAAAAAGGCGTCGGCCGACATCGTGTCGCGGCATTGGCAGGCCCCCGAATTGGCTTGAGCACGAGCAAGTGCGTCGAGCTCGGCGCTGGGGGCGGCGTTTGTGCCCGTCTCCCAGGGGGAAACCGGGGCAAAGGTTTGGATCGCCAGGTTCTCGAGCCGACCGGCGGCGACCGTCGCCACCTGGTGGGATGTCGAGCGCGCAACGAGATGTGCCGCAGCGGCCTGGCGGCTCGCGTCATGAATGATCGCCGCCGACGCGCCGAGGGTCGTTGCCCCTAGAATGCCCGAGAGTATCCAGAGCCGGTTGGCCCAAAGTCGCGAGCGTTTTTGTCTCGGAAGCTCGTTCTGGGCAAACACGCGAGAAGACCTCGGGGCTCGAACTGGTGCGGACACCGTCGGTTCCAGGGGGTAACTTCCGAACCAAGCGGTCGTATGGCCAAGACCTAATTATCGCCTACGATGCATGATCTCGAGTTCATAAGTTTGCAAGAAGCTCTGGCCGGCGAGTATTCGCTGGAGCGAGAGCTTGGCCGCGGCGGGATGGGGATCGTCTATCTCGCGCGCGAGGTTCAACTCGATCGGCTCGTCGCGATCAAGTTGTTGCCGCGATCGCTTGCCGACAGACCGGACGTCCGAGAGCGTTTCCTTCGCGAGGCGAGGATGGCCGCGTCGCTCTCCCATCCGCACATCGTCCCGATCTATCGGGTCGGCGAAGCGAAGGGTCTCGTCTACTTCGTCATGGCGTACGTGAACGGCGAGACGCTGGGCGAACGCTTGCGATCGCGCGGGCCGTTGCCGATCACCGTCGCCACGAGACTGTTTCGCGAAGTGACCTGGGCGCTGTCGTACGCGCATGGCCGCGGCATCGTCCATCGCGACGTGAAGCCGGACAATATCCTGATCGAGGCTGACACGGGACGGGCGCTCGTTACCGATTTTGGAATCGCGCGGGGCGCGGAGCAAAACGAGATCACCGATCCCGGCCGCGTGATGGGGACGGCGCATTTCATGAGCCCCGAACAAGGTGCAAGTGCGCCCGTCGACGGCCGAAGCGATTTTTACTCCCTCGGCGTCGTCACGTATCTGGCGGTGAGCGGCAAGTTACCGTTCGACGCGCCGTCGGTTCCGGCGCTGCTTGCGAAGCACGCGACCGAGAACGCGCCGGCGTTGACGTCGGTCGCGCCGACGATTCCTGCGTCGCTCGCGTCGGTGATCGAACGATGTTTGCGAAAGAATCCAGAAGAGCGCTGGGCTTCTGGCGAAGCGCTGGTCGAAGCCCTCGACGCGGCGTCGACGCCCGCGCGCGCGAAGCTGCCGATGGCACTTCGCGTGTGGGCGCAGAACGACGATCCGATGAAGCCAGGATACGTCGCGTGGTATTGGCTCTTCACGTTGCAATTCGTCCTGATCAGACGTCCGACCGATCTTCTGATGGCGCCGGTGCTGGCGATCCCGCTCATCCCGATGGGGCTCTATCACGCGCGGAAGACCTACAAGGCATTGAGCGCGGGATACGGCCTTAGAGATCTCAGAACAGCGCTGGCGGCGTGGCAGTCCGAGCGACGCGAGGAGATTCTGTTCGAGGCGTCGGCGGAAGAGCCGCGCTGGGCCAAGTGGATGCGACGATCGACGTATGTGTTGGGCCTCGGGACGCTCGTCGCGTTTCGGCGGGTGCTGCACGTGATGGGCGTGAGCGAGGCAATTCTTCTTGGCACGCTCGGGCTCTCGACCATGGTGATGTTCACCGGGAGCAACGTTCTCGGCGTCAGGCTCATCAGCCCGCGATTCCGGGCGCGACTCGTCGGCGGCGTTCGATCAGCAATCTTGAATAGCAAATTTGGCGAGTGGGTCGTGAAGCGCCTCACGCCGAAGACGCGGACGGGTGCCGCGGAGCTCGCGTATCGTCCGACGGAGATGGCCCTTGGAATGGCTGTCGGCGATCTGTTCGCGGCGCTACCCAAGCCCTATCGCGATGATCTTTTCGACCTGCCGGCTGTCGTCGAGCGACTCGAGTTACACGCGGCCGCGGCGCGAGCTCGGATGGAAGAGATGAACGCATTGCTCGACGCGGCCGGACCTGACAGGCCGTCGCCGGAAGCGCAGAAGCTCGTCGATGCCCGAGAAGCCGCGAAGCGCGAGCTCGGCGACAGCGTCGCGGCGCTCGAGGCCGTACGTCTCGATCTGCTCAGACTCCACGGCGGCGCGGTCGATCTGCGTCCGATCACTACAGTGCTCGAAGCCGCGCGAGAGCTTGGCGAGCAGCTCGATCGATTGAACCAGGCACATCGCGAGGTCGCCGCGATCCGGCCGATTCCGCTCGATCTTCGGCCGCACACGCCGGCGTAGCTCACACGCGGCTCGGCGAGCCGTTACTTGAAGAGCCGTTTTTCCAGTTTCGTCGCGCCACCGTCCCGAGTGGTGACGTAGACGATTCCGCCAGGCCCGAAACCGACGAGCGTTCTTCCGGCGGGCAGTTGGACGCGATCGATCAAGGAGCCCGTGCGGTCTGTGATGTCGTAGACTGAACCGCCGTTCTTCGGAGTGCCGGCGAGCGGTTTTGGGCGAATCCAGAGTCGGTTGTCGGCGTCGGCTCGGAAGCCGCCAGTGCTCCGCTCTACCGCGGGCAGATAATCCGGCATTTCCGTCGGTTGGACCTGCTGGGGCGGCGTTGGCGGCGGCATGCGTTCGCCGCCATATGTGCGGATCGGCATGCCGTCGACGAGGATGATCTTCTCACCACCCGGTCCGATCTTCTGTTCCGGGTCCGTCGCCCGTTTGCGCATGTCCTCGATCATGTCGTCGAACTGCTTTTTTCGCTGCCCGTTGATGGAATCGACGAGACGCGTCCGCTCGTCGTCGTCGACCTGCTTCCAGGCATACGGAAGTCTCGGGCCTGGCGTCTTCACTCCGCCGGAATCGTAGAAGTCGATCCGGTATTCGCGTCCACGCAGCACCGCGACCGCTCCGTCATTCGTGACGGCCCAGTCGTCGAAGATCGGAAAGATCGGCGTCGTCGTGTTCGAGTTCGTGTTGTTCGCGCTCATCTTGATCGTGACGATGCTGCCGGTCGCGAGCTTCACGAGTGTGTCGACCGTGCGACGCTTCATGTTCATCGTCAGGACGAGCGCGCTGTCGTCGTACTTCTTCGTGATCTCCGGTTCTCCGTATTGCGGCCGTTGCAGCGCCGGCCGCGGCATCGGGAGGCGATACACGATGCCGAGCTTCTGCGAGTAGCCCGGATACCCGTACGCCGTCGGATTCGTGAGATACGTCGGTGCGTTGCCGGGCGGCATCGACATCACGCGCGTCACCTTGCCGCTCGGATCGATCACGAGAAATGCCGACGCACTTCGATCGACGAAGAGCGTCGAGTCGCCGGCGAACGGGATCAGCGCACCGGGGTTCATGCCATACATGTTCGCGCCACCCGCCGAGTCAACGATCACCTTTGGGTTCGCGAGCGCGGAGTCGAGCAGGATTACTTGATGCTTTCCGGGATCGTTGACGAGAATGCTGCCATTAGAAAGCGCCCGAAGATGCTGGATCTGCTGGAAGGTCAACGTGCTTGTTTGAACCACGGCGCCGAGCGGTCGGATCGGGACGTTGGCGGGCGGACGTTGCGAGGCAAGGGTGACAACGGGCGTCATCCCGAGGAGCGAGGCGACGAGGGATCGCTTAACCACCGAGGCGCTCGAACTGCCCCCCAGAAAGCGATCCCTCGCTATGCTCGGGATGACGCCCGTTGCAATCGCCATGACTCGCGCCACCATCCTAAAACCCTCCAATCGAGCTGGAGCGATTCTGCTTTAGATATCTCACATCGAGATAGTTCGCGATGTACTGCGGAATCAGCCGCTTCTGCTCGGGCGTCAGCATCGCTACGACATTCGGAGCGATCTTGATGAGCAGATCGAACGACGCTTCACGTGCCGTGCGATAGCGATCATATGCCAAGCCCTGATCGTATGCATCCGGCAAGTCTGCCAGCTGCTTCGCGACCGGCGTCCAAATCGAATCGAGGCTCACCGTAAACCAGCGGTTCAGTGTTGCGATCGAATCCGCCTGCTCTGGCGTCAACTTCAGCTGATCAGCCTGACGGAGCATGTTCGTCATCGGATTCGGAATGCTTCCCTGCGAGTACTGCCCCTTGATCGAGAGCTCGTTCTGCTTCTGCTGATCTTTGTACTTCCGGCCGCGATCGAGCATCATGGTCAGCTGCTGCCGCTCACGCGATGGGCCGAGATCGAAGTTCAACAGCGCGGTCAACGTCACTGGAGACGTCCGATTCACCGTCTGCTGGGGACGCGTCGAGCCGAACCGCTGGTTCACCTCGTAGATGAAGCGCTTGTTCGTCGGATCGAAGCCGCGCACATACAGCAGCGTCTGATCCGGGCTGACCGATTGGCCCCACCCGCGGATATTGCTCGAGCCGTGCATGAGCATATCGACCGCGCCGACGGGATTGGTCAGCTGAAAACGAAGCTGCGCGCGGTTCGGCAATCGCAGCTTCAGCTGGTTCACCTGAATGTTGATCGCGTTGTTCGCGCTCAACGTCCACGGCCCGCGACAAGTCGCGAGCTTGGCGAGCGTACCAAGCTGCCCGCGCAGGCAGCTGCGCGCGATCGGCGATCCACTGTCGAGCAACTGGCGCATCGCCGACGCAAGGGCGGTGTCGGCCGTATGCGCCGGATCGTAAATGAACGCGCGATCGTTCGAGTAGCCGTCGCCGTTGATGTCGCCCGCGACCCGCGGCGTGATCGGCGTTCCGGACTGGACTCCGATGTTCCAATTCAGCCGAACGGTGTTGAGCACATTGTAATTCAGTCCGATCTGGATCTGATGCTTCGCGTTGAGGTCGTTGTCGCCCCATTGCGTGTCGAGCGGATTGCCGACGGTGCTCGAGAATCCCTGCAGCAATCGGCGATTCCACGAACGCGTGTAAAACGCGTTCCACGTGAAGTTCGAGTTGAACGATGTCGGTGAAATGCGAACCGTAACGGTCTTCGAATCCGACCGCAGGTTCGAACGGATGTACGACACTCGCGAGAACTTGTCCGAGACACGAGCGTCGCCGGCCGCGATCGAGCCGGTCGTCGGGACGATGCTCGTCGGCTCGACAAACACCGGGCGATTCGCTTCATCGGCCAACGCAAACCGCCGGTTCGGCAAGAAATTCAGATCGATCTCACCCTGCTGATCGACATTCAGTGAATAGTTACCGCTGATGTTCAGATTGAAGCGATTGTTGAACGCCCAGCCGTTCCAGCTCAGATCACTGCTGTACCGGCGACTCGCTTGATAGTGCGGATCGACGAGTGTTACGCCCGGCTGCGCGCTCGCAAACACCGTCGCGCCGGAGCCGTCGGCGCACGAGCTCGGGACTGACCCTGGATTCGCCTCGTACTGCGACCACTGCGGAATCGGCGTCGCATCACCGACACACGTCAGCTGCTGCACCGCACTCGGCAAACCAGTATTGGTGATCACGCGATAAAGCAGCGACTGCGACGGCGATCCCTGAAACACTCCGATGCCGCCCGACACCCGCTGACGCGGGCCGCGAACGAAACCATCCCCGATCGTGATCTGTGGCGCCTGACCAAACGTCTTGTTGAATCCGATTCTCGGACTGAGCGAGATCGGATTCGGGACGCGATCGTTTCGCAGTCCAAATACCTGCTCGACGAGTGGATTGTAGTCCGGCCCCGAACCAAACCGGCTGCCGTCCGCACGGAGGCCGTAGGTCAGATTGAAATCCGGAGTCACGCGCCACGCATCGCCGATCGAAACGCCGAGCGTGCCCTGGCTGCGGCCTTGGTGACGTGGCGTAAGCGTTCGCGTGAACGACGACGGACGCCCCGCTTCGAAATCGGCCAGCGAATTGAACGAAAACGATCCGAGGAGGTTCGACGACTGATCCGTCGCGGAAATATTGCGCGCGAGCTCTGTCGTCAGCGTCAGTTTATGGTTGCCGTCCATGCTCAGCCACGACAACGAGTTTCTGAGCTGCACCTGAGACGTCGTCGACTTCGAGCCGAGCGACGTATTCCCGCCGACGAGAATCGACCGCACGTTCGACGAGCCATCTTCGAAGTCCGACGCGACGAGCACACTCGCGCTCGGCAACATTAGATATGGATAACTCTCATTCGCACTTTCTGAATATCCGAGCGAGGTCGTCGAAAGAATGACGGACTTGAAGTACGCCGTGTGGCGCAGAGATGCCGACGCGCTCCAATTGTCTGACCGCCCCGCATGCGTCGGCGAGTCCCAACTGTTGTAACTGGTGGGAAGCGTCCGTCCCCAGCCGCCATTCAGTGTGAGATTGAACGAGTGTCCGGCGGACGAATTCGGTGTGTAGTCGAACGCGCCGAGGAAAGACGCACGTTGGCGTTTGTTGTCCCGCGGAAAACCGTTCACGAGATACGGAATGCCGTTCTCGATCAGCGCCTCGCGCAACCGCTGCACTGAATCCGCCGCGATCCCGACCGCCTCGAGCCCGGTCGAGTCGATATCGTAGAGCGTTCGGAGGTCGCGCCGATTGTCGTCATACTGAAACGACATGTTGTAAAACGAGCGATTCAACTTGATCGGCCCAGACACTCGACCGCCGAATGACGCGACGGTCGACGCGAGCGCGAGCGACTGCGCGGCCCGGTCGGTCCACTGCATTCGCGGCGTAATGCCGGTAAAGCTCATCGTCCGGACGATGTAGTTGCCGCCCGACTGCGATCGCGTGCTGACCTGACCGCCGCTGAACCCGCCACGCGACACGTCGTACGGGGATGTCGCAACGGTCGTCGACACAGCCGCGTCGCGCGGGAGCGTGCTTCCGTTCATCGCGAGGCCGTTCAGCATGAAGCTGTTCGCCGCGGCATCGAGCCCGAAAACTGAAAATCCATTTGGCGCGCCGTCGGCGGACGGAATCAGCGTAATCCCCGGAAGCGTCGCCGCCAAAGAGCTGAGGTCGCCAAGCGACATGAGGTCGATCGCGGCCGGACTCACTCTCTGCTCGGTTCCACCGACGTCCATCGTGTTGCCATTGTCGCGACCGACGGTCGGACGCTGGCCTTGAACGCGAACCGGCCCGAGAATCGTCATCGGCTTCTGAAGGCGAACGTCCGCGATGAGAACATCCTCATCAGCCAGCCGTTTGATCTCGAACCGACGCGCCGAAAGTCCAATGAACTGGACGTAGACCCAGTAGTCGCCCTCGGCGCTCGGGAACGTCACGGTGAAGCGGCCGTCTTTGTCGGTTCTTGCGGTCTTGTTGACGCCGCTCTGAATCGCGGTCACCGAGACACTCGCGCCGTCGATCGGAAGGGAATCCGGGCCCGTGACGCGACCGCGGATGATGTCAGGGTCTTGGGCGTGCAAAACGGGCGGCGACAGGAGCGCCAGCGCGACGATCACCACACAGGCGAGTGAACGAAAAAATGACATGGAGCGGGGGTGGGCCATGCCGAGAGTGAGACACCGCACGCGAACGAAACGTTCGGGTTCTGTTACGGCTTGATTCTACGGTATTCGGGCCCGTTCGGGTTATTTTTCGCCCGTATCGATGCGCATACTTTCTGACACGCCTGCGTTCTCCATGAAGGATGGCCGCCCCTCGATCGGGCTGTCCGATCGGGAGGTCTATCAGTACGGCCACCTGATTCGCTCGAGCGAGCGGCTTTTGCTCGATCTCTTCACGCAAGGGCTCCTGTCAGGCACTACGCACACGTGTCTCGGACAGGAACTGTGTCAGATGAGCGTCGTGCGCGCGCTCGGTCATCCCGAAGATGCCGTGCTTTCCAACCATCGGAATCACGGGCATTTCCTGACCTACTCGGGGAATTTCGTCGGCCTCATCGCCGAGATCATGGGACGCGCGGCCGGCGTGTGCGGTGGCATCGGCGGAAGCCAGCACCTCGCCTACAAGCACTTTCATAGCAACGGCGTTCAGGCGGGAATGACCGCGATCGGCGTCGGACTCGCGATGGCGCGTCAACGCCGTGAAAGCGACGCGATCGTCGCCGCCGTTGTGGGAGACGGCACACTCGGCGAAGGCTTGTTGTACGAGGCGATGAACCTCGCCTCGATTTGGAAGTTGCCGATGTTGTTCGTGCTCGAGAACAACGGCATCGCTCAGACGACACTGACGGCGAACACGATCGGCGGCGGTTCGATCGAAGAGCGCGGCAAAGCGTTCGGCCTGAGCACTTGGCACTTCGACGACGCGTCCGATGACTTCATGTCCGACGTCGAGGGTGTCGTCGCGACGATTCGTGCGCGTCGAACGCCGGGGCTACTCGTCATCGACACGAAGCGACTCGGACCGCACTCGAAGGGCGACGACCTTCGCGATGCGGAAGAGATGCTCGCGATCTCACGGCGTGATCCGTTGCTGCGCGTCGGTGCACGTCTCGACGACGACGCGCGGGCCGAAATCGAAGAACAAAATCGCGCGTTCATGGAGCACGTTCGCGAAACCGCGGAAGCGTCGCCTGACGCGACTGCGCTCGTTGCGAGAACGTCGATTCTCCGCCCCGCGACGCCGTCGGCTGTGAGCTCCGAGCGGCGGGCGGGGAACGTTCGGGCACAGATCAACGCCGCGCTCGACGATCTCCTCGCGAACCATCCGGACGTCATCCTCCTCGGCGAAGACATGCACGAGCCATACGGCGGTGCATTCAAGGTGACGCAGACGCTGTCGACGAAATTCGAAGATCGAGTCGTCAGCACGCCGATCAGCGAGGCAGGCATTGTCGGAACGGCGATTGGTCTCGCGATGGAAGGTTTTCTTCCGGTCGTCGAGATCATGTTCGCGGATTTCGTGACGCTCGCGATGGACCAGCTCTTCAATCACGCGGTGAAATTCCCCGGCATGTTCGGCGGCGTGGAGATTCCGATCGTCGTACGGACGCCGAGTGGCGCGCGTCGCGGCTATGGTCCGACGCATAGCCAGAGTACCGAAAATCTCATGTGCGCCGTGCCGGGACTCACGGTGTTGTCGCCGAGTCATCGGCATGACGTCGGGCTGGTGGTGAAGAACGCGGTGTTGCGGTGGCCAAATCCGACCGTGTTCTTCGAGCACAAGCTGCTGTACGGCGAGAAGGGCGAGGCGGGCGACTACACTGTTCTTCCGTCCGACGATGTCGGCACCGATCTCTTCCCGACAATCGTGTCGGCGGCGCGCGGCGAGCCGGACGTCACGATCGTCACGCACGGCGGGATGTTGCCGTTCGTCGAGAAGTTCCGAGAAGAGATGCGCGCGGAAGAGGTGGAGATCGAGTTGATCGTTCCGTCGCTCCTCTCGCCGCTGCCGAAGCGTTCGCTCGTGGAGCACTTGTCGAAGCGGGCACGGGTCGCGGTCTTCGAGGAAGGTTATGCCGACTCCGGCTTCGGCACATCGCTCGGCGCGGCACTTGCCGAAGCGGGATACACTGGACGTTTCCGCCGGCTGAATGCACCGTCAGTTCCGATTCCCGCGGCGAGAAGCTTGGAGCCGTTCGTGGTTCCCGGTAGCCGCCAGATGCTCGACACCATCGCCGACCTGCTGTCGAACGACTGACCTGAGATCATGCCTTTTCCGCTGCGCACGCCGCGCGTCAACAACAACGACGACGTGGTTCGGCTGAGTGCCGTCTTTGCCAAACCAGGCGCCTATATAAAGGAAGGCGAAGTGGTCGCCGAGGTCGAAACCGACAAAGCGACGTTTGGCGTCGAGGCGACGAAAGCGGGCTATTTCCTGAAGTGTTTGCACGATGTCGGCGACAAGATCGACGTCGGTTCAGTGCTCGCGTGGATGGGAGCGACAGCCGACGAAGCGATTCCTGATTCCAACACGCCGAGCGCGACAAGCCAGCCGCGTGCCGAGCCGACCCTGAAGGCGGCGTTGCTGCTTCGGCGATATGGGTTGAAGGCCGACGACGTTCCCGCGAGTGGAGATCGGTTGAGCGTCGGCGACGTCGAGTCGTACGTCGCGACGCACAAGATCAAACCGCGGAAAGCATCGACAACGACCACAGTGCCGGCGATCGAGGCGTTTTCGTCGGACATCGACGCGAAGCGAGAGGCGTTGAGCGCGATCGAGCGTGGAATGCTGCGTACCGTGAGCTGGCACAGTCGCGTCGCCGTTCCCGGCTACGTCGAAGTCGCGTACGACGCGAACGCGTGGGACTCTTATGCAACGACGTTTCAGAAGGAGCACAAGCTTCTCTTGAACCCCGTGCTGTCATTGATGGCCTATCGACTCGTTGCGCTCATCGAGTCGAACCCGAAGTACAACGGAACAGTCGACGGCGACGAGAAGATTCTCTATCAGCCGGTGAACATCGGGTTCACTGTGCAGAGCGGCGAGAACTTGTATCTCACCGTTCTCGCAAACGCGCAACAATTGTCGGCGAACGAATTCGTGTCGCGCCTTCTCGAGCTGCAGAAGGCCGCGATGAAGAACAAGCTCACGCCGGCGCAAACGAGCGGTGCGACGATTGGCTTCACGAGCATGGCGCGTTGGGGCGTCGTTCGACATCAGCCAGTGCTTGCGCCGAACACGAGTCTCATGGTCGCTCACTCGTCGCCCGTGAACGGACAAGGTGCGCTCGGCGCAACGTACGATCATCGGCTACTCAGCGGTGCCGACGCGGTGGCGGCGCTCAATTTTCTGAAGTCACCGCCCGAAGCGTGACGTTCACGGACCGCACATGACTGATTCAGAGCTCAAAGACAAGATTCGCGGGAAGGTCGTCGATCTCGCGCGCGCGCGCGGTGTGAAGCTCGGGAACATCCCCAACGACGCGCTGCTCATCGACGCCGGCTATCTCGACTCCGCGTCCGTGATCGAGCTCGTCGTGTGGATCGAAGGGTTGTTCGACACGGAGCTCGACTTCGATCAGCTCACGCGCGAGAACTTCGGCAGCATCGATCACATCGTCGAGTTCATGAAGTCGCGGTGACCGCCAAACGGATCGTCTGGCCTGAAGGGAAGCAGTTCGCGTTCACGATCTTCGAGGATCCAGACAGTCACTCGCTCGCGATGTCGCGCGAGGCGTACAGCTTTTTGTCGGATCAGGGATTCCGCACGACGGCCGGCGTGTGGGTGCTCGACCCGGGTGACGCGCGCCGCAATTCGAACGGCGAGACGTGCGAGAATCCTCAGTACCGCGCGTGGATCCAGGAGCTTCAGGAACGCGGCTTCGAGATTGGTCTTCACAGCGTCGCCCCGGCCGACTCGACTCGCGCCGAAGTAGAGCTCGGCCTCGCACGCTATCGTGAGTATTTCGGACATGATCCGGTCACGATGGCGAATCACTACAACACCGATGCGATGTACTGGGGGCGTGCGCGACTCTCCGGAGTCAATCGTCTCATCTACGATGCGTCGATCCTCGGCCGAGGACGCCGGCGTTTTTGCGGCGAGTGTGAGAATCATCCGAGTTTTTGGGGCGATCTCTGTCGGGATCACGTGCAGTATTGCCGCAACTTCGTGTTTCGCGAGCTGAACACGCTCAGGGCGTGTCCGGTGATGCCATACCACGATCCGGATCGCCCGTACGTGAACCAGTGGTATGCATCGGCAGAAGCATCGAACCTGCCACGTTTTCTCGAGCGTGTTACGGACGAAGCGGTGGATCGCCTCGAGGAAGAAGGCGGTGCCGCAATTCTGTACACGCACTTCGGCCACGGATACTTCGATTCCGGATCGCTCGACGAGCGGTTCAAGCGCGTCATGACTCGAGTCGCGAAGAAGAACGGTTGGTTTGTTCCCGTACGGACGCTGTTGGAATTCCTCAAGACTCAGGGAAACGGCCGGACCATTTCGCGCGAGGAGCGGAACCGCATGGAACGCGAGTGGCTCTGGACGAAGTTCCGCCACGGAACGTCCTGACGTGGCGTTTCAGTTCGTGCTGTACACGCCCGAGTGGGAACCGGCCGTCGCGCGATTCAACCAGCGCATGGCGGACGGCAACGCACCAGCCGACTTCGACATTCCGCAGCGCGCAGTGTCATACCCCGACGTTCTTCCGCGGGCTGAGGCGTGGCTTGCTGTCGACGACGGCGAGGTGCGCGGCGGGATGATCATCCTCATGCACGACGGTTTTCTCAACGACGGCTCGGGCGGTCGCACGGAGATCGTCGCCAACTTTCAGTCGCCTCTCTCGGAAGGCATCATCGACCCGAAGTATACGATGATCTCCATCCAGATGATTCGCTCGGCGCTGAAGCGATTTCCACATGCGTACGTCGTCGGGATGGGACACGCGGACCGACCGGTCGCGCGGCTGCTCAAAGCCGCTGGATGGAATGTTCGACCGGTGCCGTTCTTCTTTAGAATTCTGAAATCACGAGCGGCGCTCACGCAGCTCAAGCCGTTGCAGCGCAAGACTGCACTCAGAATAGCGAGCGTGCTCGCGGCGTACACGGGTGCCGGCGCCGTTGCGCTCGGCGTTGTGCAACGGAAGCATCCGAACGTCAAAGGATTTTCGACGTCGGAGATCAAGTCCGACTCGAACGACGACGCCGCGTGGGCGTCGGTCGAGAAGCGAATCTCGTTTGGTATCGTGCGAGACAGCCAGACGCTTGGCAGATATCTGATTCCCGAAATGCGTCGCTTCGCCGTTCACCGAGACGCCGCGTACCGCGGCTGGTTCTCGATCATCGTCGCACGAATGCGGAACCATTCGTATTTCGGAAACCTCACCGTCGGCACATTGTGCGACATCGTCTCAGTGGACAGTGAGAACACGGCGGCGTTCGTCGAGTTGGCGGTGCGCGAAGCACGGGCCGCCGGCTGCGACATGGTTGTGTCGAATCAGCTGTCGACCGAGGCGCAGAATGCGATGAGGGACGCGGGCTTCGTGTCGTACACGTCCAACTATCTGTTCGCGAGCTCGAAGGCGCTGAGTGCCGTCGTGAGCGATGCGACGGCATTCGTGACGAGACAGGATGGCGACGGACTCGTGAACCTCAGATCGTCGCCGTCAGTGAGCGCCTGAGACTCACAGGTTTGGGATCTGTGACCCAAGCCTTTCAACTTGTCTACAGGCGTCGACTGTCGTGCGCAGCGCTCTGACGTGAATCATTCACGTCCCCTCCACGTCGAGCGGAACGATGCTCTCCCTCGGGCTGTGCGCCGCGCTATTTGTATTTCAGGGCGCCACGTCCTCAGCACCGCAACAGCAACGGTCCGACGGTCCGCCGGCGACGCCGGACGCGATCGCCGCGGACACCGGTTCCATGCGGCACGCGAACAACCGGACGCCGCCGCTGGTGTACGCGTTGCACGCCGATCGCGCAACGGGACCGATTCGCATCGACGGCCGACTCGATGAACGAATCTGGTCGGCGGCTCGTCCCGCGACACAGTTCTATCAAACCGCGCCGCACGAAGGCGAGGCGGCGACTGAACGCACCGAGATCCGCGTTGTGTACGATGAAGACGCTCTCTACATCGGCGCGCGTCTCTTCGACTCGGATCCGCACGGCGTTCGCGGCCAACTCGCCCGGCGCGATGCGTCGACGGAAGCCGATCGCCTCGAGGCCGCGATCGACTCGTATCACGATCACAACACGAGCTTCGTCTTCGGTATCAATCCAAGCGGCGTGAAGACCGATCGCGTCGTCGGCCAAGATGGATTCTCGTCCGACGACAGTTGGGATCCAGTGTGGGAAGCCGGCGTTCGTACCGATTCGACCGGCTGGACGGTCGAGATGCGCATTCCGTTTTCGCAGCTCCGATTCTCTCCGGCGGTCAACCAAGTCTGGGGAATCAACTTCTTTCGACGCATCCAACGAAAGTCCGAGCAGGTCGTCTACGCATACTCGAAGCCGAGCGACCGCGGCTATGCGTCGTATTTCGCACATTTGATCGGAATTCAGAATCTCCCAAAGTCGCGACGATTCGAGATCGCGCCGTATGCGACGACCCGCCAGGAGCGCATCGATCCAGGGGTCGCAAACAATCCATTCAACAACGGATCGCGCCAGGTTGCCGGCGCCGGGCTCGACGCGAAGTTCGGCGTGACATCGAGCCTCACGCTCGACGCGACAGTCAACCCGGACTTCGGACAGGTCGATGCAGATCCGGCGTTCGTCAATCTGACGGCGTATGAGCAATTCCTAAACGAGCGGCGGCCGTTTTTCGTCGAAGGCGCCGACATCTTCAGCTTCAACTCGACGGACCAGCTCTTCTACTCGCGACGCATCGGCCGCGCGCCGCAAGGCTCGGCGAACGATCGCGACGGATTCGTCGATATGCCGGATCACGCGACGATCCTTGGCGCGGGAAAACTGTCGGGACGCGTCGGTGGGTGGTCGCTCGGAATGCTCGAGGCGACGACGTCGCACGAGTACGCGACGGTCGATTCGTCGGGCACGCGGTTCAAGGACGAAGTCGAACCGCTCACGAACTACTTCGTCGTACGCGGTCAACACGATTGGAACAGCGGCGCCGACCGACTCGGCTTCATCGGAACGGCAGTGAATAGAAGGATTGATGCGACCGCGTTGAACTTCTTGCGAACGTCCGCGTATGTCGGCGGTTTCGACTTCGGGCATCGCTTCGCGGGCAATGTCTACAACTTCACGGGTTCAATCGTCGGATCGCGGATTGCCGGCGACACGTCGGCGATTCAGCGCGCCCAACGTTCATCGGCTCGATACTTCCAGCGTCCTGACGTCAAGACGAGCCGATATGATCGGCTCGCGACATCCTTGAGTGGCTGGGACGGCGTCATCGGCCTCGGAAAGGAAGTCGGCGACGTGCAGTTCGCGCTGAACGCGTCCGCGAAATCGCCTGGCTTCGAGGTGAATGACGCGGGATTTCAGACGAACGCCGACGCGATCTCATACTTCGGGTTCGTCAATCGCCGGTGGACGAAGCCGAACAAGGTGTTCCGGTTCTATTTCATCGGAAACAATCTCACATACACGTCGAACTTCGACGGTGTTCGAAAGACCCTGCAGTACAACCTGAACACCAACGCGACCTTTCTGAACTACTGGACCGCGGACGCGCACTTCACCACCGCGGCGCGTGTGCAGTCGGACAACCTCACGCGCGGCGGACCACTCGCGCAGGCCGCGGCGTTCTGGAATGTGAGCGGCGGCGTCGGAACCGATACGCGACGCCTCTTCGCGACGTACGAGGGTGGTTCGTACGCGCGGAACGAGATCGGGGGCTGGAACGCGAGCTGGTTCGCATCGATCGACTTCCGTCCCTCCACTGCAACGACGATCTCGATTCAACCATCGTTCAGTGTGTACGAGAGCAAGCTGCAGTACACCGCGACACAGATCGATTCGACCGCTACGAGCACCTACGGCCGCCGATACGTGTTCTCTGAGGTCCTGCAGCACAGCCTCGATCTCACGACTCGGCTGAATCTGACCTTCCGTCCGAATCTGTCGCTTCAGATCTATACACAGCCGTTCGTCGCTACGGGCGACTATCACAACTTGAAGGAGCTCGCTCGTCCCGCGTCACTCGACTACATCGTGTACGGCAGGACTGGAGCGTCGACGCTGCAGTGCTACAACGGCAAGGATGCCGTGATTGCCTGCAACAAGTCCGACGTTTCGTACTACGTCGCCGATCCTGACGGCACCGGTCCGCGGCCTGGATTGCAGATCCGGAATAACAACTTCAGCTCACGTTCGCTGAACGGAAACGCGGTGCTGCGCTGGGAGTATCGCCTAGGGTCGACGATGTTCTTCGTCTGGAGCAGCAGGTGCGCCTCGGACATCGTCGATCCGACGTTCAGTGCGAACCGCGACGTTCGGCATCTGTGTCAGGGGCCGTCGGACAACATCTTCGCGGTGAAAGCGAACTACTGGCTGTCATTCTGACGACTGGCGATGGGCGACGGGCGATGGGCGACGGGCGTCATCGCCCATCCCTTACCGAAGCGTCGCCACCGGATCCGCAGCCGTCGCACGACGAGCTGGTAAGTACGCCGCCGCCGAGCCGATGATGGTCATCACCACCATCGCGCCGGCAAGGACGCTTGGATCGAACGGACTGACCTGAAACAGCACCGACGACATCAGCCGCGACAACGTCGTCGCTCCAACCAATCCGATCACGAGACCGACGCCAGTCACGAGCAGTCCGCGCCGCATGATCAGCCGGCGAATCGCGCCTCCCTCGGCGCCGAGTGCCATCCGGATGCTCAGCTCCCGTGAGCGCAGACGGACGCCGTACGAGAGAACGCCGAATAGTCCGAGCGCGGCCAACCCAAGCGCGAGCGCGGCGAACGTTGAGAGAATTCTCAAGGTGAATACTCGCTGCGCCGCCGCGACACCAATCGCCTCGTCGAGCGTTCGCGGCTTGTACATGACGAGCTGCCCATCGCGCTGAACGATCGCCTGACGCACTCGTTGCTGCACCGCAGTGATCGGCCCGTCAACGGCGATGATTTGCTCGAGGAGCCACTCGCGACGTGAGAACTGGCGATGCGCGTGATATACAGTCGGACCAGGATGACCTTCGTTGTCGAGCGCGACGTCTCCGACGACACCGACGATCTCGACCTCGCGGCCACCGGTTTCGAATCGTTGACCGATGGCGTCGGCGCCCGGATAAAGACGATCGGCAAACAGCTTGCTGACGACGACGTGCCGTGGTCCATCCGGCGTGTCTGTCTGATCAAACAACCGGCCGCGCAGCAGCGGAATTCCAACCGCACGGAAGTAGTCACCGGCGATGACGCGTTGTTGCGCCGAACCGGCGACCTGCGGGTTGTTCGCGAACTTCCCCGTCAACGGACGGACGCCCCACGTGTGAAAACCACCAGTTGCCGGGAGATGAGAGATTGCCCCCGCAGCGCGCACACCGGGAATCGCTTCGATCTCGCGAGGGAAATCGTCGTAGAAGCGACCGCGCGCGATTGAATCGTATCGCGCCGGAGGAAGCGCCAACTCGAACGTGAGGACGTTCTCGGACTTCACGCCAAGGTCGAGATGACGCATCCGCGCGAAGCTCGAGATCAACAGACCCGCGCCGACCACCAACACGAACGCAAGCGCGACCTGCGATATCACGAGCCATTCGCGCGTCCGGAGAACGCTGGCGCCGCCGGTCGCCGAGCGGCTGACGTCGCGAAGGACGTCGCCGGGTTGCGTGCGTGCCGCACGAAGCGCCGGCGCGAGACCGAACGCCACGGCGCTCAGCGTCGCGATACCAAATGAAAACGCGAGAAGCCTTACGTCGAGCGATAGCGTCGCGAGACGGGGTATGTTCCCGGCTCCAAGCGCAACGATACCGGACATCGCGAGCCGCGTCACGACCAGACCAGCCGCTGCTCCGGCCAACGCCAGCGTCAGGCTCTCGATGAGCATTTGTCGAACGAGACGCGAGCGATCAGCGCCGAGCGCGGAACGCAACGCGAACTCGCCCGATCGTTCGGAGCCTCGGACCAGCAGCAGGTTCGCAACATTGACGCAGACGAGCAGCAGGACGAGTCCCACAGCGCCGAGCATGATCTCGAGCGCGCGCCGCGACGAGCCAACCATCTCCTCTTTGAGGGAATAGATCCGCGCACGGATGTCCTTCGCGTCGGGGTACTGTTTCGCGAGCGACAACGACAGCGCGTCGAGCTCCGCTTGCGCGCGTGCGAGCGGAACTCCCGGACGCAAGCGAGCGAGTACGGTGATGTAGTGGTTATCGGCGTTCGATGCGTCGCGGCCAGGAGCGAGATCGACCGGGAGCCAGGCGTCGACCGATCCCGAGACGGGATCAGAAAATCCTGATGGCATCACGCCGGCGATCGTATACGGCTTTCCGTTCATCGTGAGCGCTTTGCCGACGACGGAGGCGTCACCCTTGAATTCGTCTTCCCACAGCTTGTGACTCAGGACGACGATCGCCGCTCCCGTTTCGTCTTCGCGTTGGAACGCGGTTCCGATCTCTGGATGGACCCGCACGACATCGAAGTAGTCGGCACTGGTGGGCAGTGTTCGAATCTTCCTCGCGCGATCGCCGATGCCGATGTCCGCGCCGATGTCGGCATACGTATATGTCGCGGCGGCAGCTTGGAATGATGAGAGATCTCGATAAGCGAGAAAGTGGACCGGCGTAACGAAGCCGCGATCATTCGGGAATCGAACACCGTTCTGAAAGAGCCGAACGAGCTGGCCGGGCTGTTGATACGGAAGCGGTTGGAGGAGCACGGCGTCGACGGCGCTGTAGACCGCGGTTGTCCCACCAATGCCAATCGCGAGAGTCAGAATTGCCACGAGCGAGAAGCCAGGCCGCGCGAGCAACGTGCGGATCGTGAACGAGATGTCGGCGGCCACGTTGTCGAGAAGCCGCGTCCCTCGGGCGTCGCGAACCTCGTCTTTCACGCGTTCGAGACCGCCGAATCGGACGAGGCTGTCGCGTCGCGCCTCCGACTCGATCTGTCCGAGCTTCCGGCGATGTTCGGCTTCCATCTCGAGATGTGTTCGAAGCTCTTCGTCGAGCTCTCGTTCTTCCCGTCGGCGGAAAATGAGTGTTTGAAGACGGACCACGAGATCAGAGAGAATGCTCATGCGTCCCCCAGCGAGAGCTTGGCGTTCATGATGGCGTCGATGGCGCGGGCGGCGCGGTCCCAGGACGCGCGTTCGGCGTCGAGCTGCTTCTGTCCCGCCGGCGTGAGCTCGTAGTAGCGGGCTCGGCGATTGTTCTCGGTGGTTTGCCAGCTGGTTTTGACCCAGCCGCGGCGTTTCATGCGAAGGAGTGCCGGGTAGAGCGAACCTTGGGCGACGAAGAAGACGCTGCTCGACATCTGCTCGATGCGGTGGGCGATTCCCCAGCCGTGCATCGGCTCGAGGGCGAGGGTTTTGAGGACGAGCATCTCGAGGGTTCCCGAGAGCAGCTCGCGTGATTCATCAGTCACGTCCACTCCTTCAGATGATCTGAAGGTAGGACAATCGAACGGTCGAAAGGGTTGTTACCCGGCCTCGGCCGTGGGCCGGGCATGGTCCACAAAAGACTTACAGGCTGGATCACATCGATTGTGACCACCCGTGGTATTATCGAGGTCGAGATAGCGGCAATTCTCGCGGGTGACGTAAGGCCGTCCTCGCGATATCGTTATCGGGTCCACCACTCATCATTCGAGAGGAACTATGCGTCGCGTTTTTGAGTCCGCGCTGGCGGTTGCAGCGGTCATGCTCGTGCCGGTCACTCGCGCTCACGCGCAGGATGCGTCGAAGAGCGTCGCCAACGGCGGCATCATGGCCGACGGCTGGCAGGGCAAGGTCGATCCGCAGGAAGAAAAGGCAGGCAAGACGGTGAAGGACGCCATGTTCATGAAGGAGGGCGCTGGTTTCCACGCTACGACTGGTCCGGCGACGACCTACTGGAACCCCGCGAACAAGGCGTCCGGCAACTACACGGTGAAGGCGACGTTCAAGGAACCCGCCTACATGGGCCTGAACTCACATCCGCATCCGTACGGCATCGTGATCGGCGGCAACGACATGGGAACGGACAATGAGACGTTCCTGTATTGCGCGCCCTACGGCAGCGGGACGTTCATTGTTCGTGGCTTCGGTCCGGCTGCATTCAAGATGAATGGCGGTGGCGAGGCCAATGCGGCCGTGCATAAGGCCGCCGCGAAGGGTGAAGCCGTGACGCAGGAAGTCGCGATGTCGGTCAAGGGCGACGAAGTCAGCTGCGCGATCAATGGAACGACGGTCGCGACCTACAAGAAGAGCGACGTCGTCGGCGCCGGTAAGCTCAAGTCGACAGACGGCGTGTACGGCATCCGCATGGCGCACAACACCGAAGCGGTCATCACCGGTTTGACGATGACGAAGAACTGATCTCGACAACCTCGAGACGAAAACGGGCGCCGCGATGATCGCGGCGCCCGTTTTCTTTTGGATTCTTTAATGACTACTTCGGCGGCCCGGTGAGCAGCGCCCGCTCGAGATACGTGTTCGTTCCCTCCGCTCTCGTCATATAAATCGTGTTGTGCGGGCCGAAGCCGACGAGCACGCGGTCTTTCGGAAGTTGCACTCGCTCGATGACTTCACCCTTTCGATCGACAACGTCATACGTCATCCCATTCGCGGAGTGCGCGGACGTCGTCGGCAGAATCCAGACATGATTATCGAGGTCGGCGAGCACCGAGCCCTGCTGAATCGGCGGATAAAAGCTCGGGAACTCGCTGTCGGGCACGATACCCATGTCGATCTTGATCGCCAGCGCACCGCCGCCGGCATTCGCGATCTGTCGTTTGATCTGTTCGTCGGCGACTTTGCGCATCGAGTCGACGCGCAGCTTACGCTCGTCATCCGTGTAGCGGCGCCAATCGATCGGCATCTTCGGACTCGATCGTCGCGTCCCGTCCGGGTCGATCCAATCGATGTGATAGTCGTGCGAGCGAACAATCGCGATCGTTCCATCGGTCAACAGCGACCACTCGTCCGCCATCGGGAACGGGTTGATGAGCATGTGCATCGTGATGTTCGGCGGACCACCGGCTGGATTCTCCTTCATATCCATCGCCATCCGCCCCTGACTCGGCGTCTTCAGCCAGGCGACCGTGTCGATCTTTCGCGTGTCGAAGTCGCCCCGGACGATCGGCGCGGAGTCCGGATTGATCGGCGTCATCTCGACCTTTTGGCCACCGGAGGGCGTCGGCGCCGGCTTGATGGCCGGTGGCGCCTGCGTTCTATAGATGAGGCGACCCTTTGCATCGAGACCGGGGCGGCCGAAGCCCGCGGGAATTCCGAGGAAGAGCAGATCCTGCGCGCGCGGCGGCGCCATCGAGCGCACCTGCTTGCCCGTCGCGTCGAGAACGTGGAGCGCGTTCGCGCCGAAGTCCGGCAACAACGTGGAGTCGCCGAGATACGGAATGAGGCCGGTGGTGCGGATCGGGATGTTCCCCGTTCCCGCCCCTGAGTCGACGACGAGGGTGAAGTTCTTCAGCGTCGAGTCGAAGGCGTAGACCTTCTGCCGAGCACCCGCGCCGACGATGACGTGGCCGTCGGATGTCCCGCGGACGGTGACCGCCTGACCGACATTCTCTGTGCTCGACGCGAGAACGGGACCGACTGTGCGGATCGGGATCTGTTGCGCGCCAGCGGTCGAGGCCGCGGCGAATATGAGACTACTCAATTTGCGCATTCGCGTTTTATATCTAAGAAGGGCTGTCTGCGGACGAGGACGCGTACTTAGCCGAGGTGCGGTTGGCGAGCAGCGGCACAACTCGGCGGAAACCCAGTTCTGCGTGTTACGCCAGGCTTTGCCCGCTTCTCGCCAAGCACGCCTCGGACCTTGTTACCAGGCCGCCAGGAACGTTGTGCCGCTCGAGGTATGCTATCGAATAAAGAAGTTTCCACCATCTCCAGCGCTCGACGATCTCAAGAACTTGAGAACTCTGTCATCAAGATAGTTGAGGATGAGTGCCGGCAGCTTTCGCTTCTGCGCCGGAGTCAGCAAGTCGCGAACGCCGGGCGCCATCGTGATCAGGTAGTCCATCGTACGCTCGCGCGCGGCGACGTATTGCCGATACGCCTCGCCGTGGCTGTATCCATCGGGCTCGGCTTCGAGCGCTTTCGCTGCCGGCGTCCACACAGAATCGGCGAATCGCGAGAACTTCGTGCTCATCGTCGCGAGGCTGTCCGCCTGCTGCCGCGTGAGCTTCAGCGAATCCGGCTGCTGGAGAATCATCGCCATCGGATTCGGAATCGACGACGTTCCGAACGCCTTCAGCGCTTGTGACGTCGCCTTGGCGCCCGGACGAGCACGACCGACATCAAGACGCTGCGTCAGCATCTGACGCTCGCGCGTGAAACCGATGTCGTAGCTGACGTTGATGCTGACGAACGCCGCGGAGCGCGACGCCGATTGCTGCGGACGCGTCGAACCAAAGCGATCGTTTACGGAATACTTGAACTGCTTCGTCGCCGGGTCGAATCCTTTGACGAAAAGCAGATTCTGATCGGGCTGGATGTCCTGTCCCCAACCATGCGTGTTGTTGTTACCGTGCGCGATGAGATCGGCGATCGCCAACGGATTCGTGAAGTTGATGGCGATGTTCGCTCGCTTCGGCAAACGCATCTTCTGCGGATTGAGACTCACGCGAAGATTCGCCGTCGTCACCCACGGAGCCTGACAGGTGGCGCGGCCGGCAAGCTGGGCCAATTGTCTCGCGAGACAGTCCTTTGCCGCAGGCGCTCCATTCGCCAACAGTGATCGCATCGCATTCGCGAGACTCGTATCCGCGGTCTTCGATGGATCGAACACGAACGCACGATCGTTGAAGTAGCCGTCGCCATTGATGTCGCCCGCGATCATTGGCGTGAACAGCGCGCCAGAGCGTACCGTCGTTCCGACAGTCACATACAAGAGATCCGCGATCGGGACGCTGTTCCAGTTGATCGTGAACTGGTGCTTGCCTTCCGCGATGTGCGGTCCCCACTGGCGATCGAATGGATTTCCCGCCGTGTTGCCGACGCCGCTGAATCCGTAGAACTGATCGCGCACATCGAGCAGCGAGTACGTGAAATCCCAGTGGCGATACTTGTTCGTCGTCACCGGCACGACCTTCACGACCAACTGCGACGATGCCGAATGAAGGTCGGACTTGTTGAGCGCGACGTTGCGGAACGACGTCGATTTGCGCGAGTTCGTGATCGTGACGCTGCCCGTCGTCGGAACGATCGCCGTCGGATCGACGAACACCGGGCGTCCGTTCTCATTCGATAGTGCGAAGCCGCGAGCCGGATCGAGGTTCACGTCGATGAAGCCCGGCTGATTCATGTTCCACGAATACACGCCCTGCAGTCCGAGCACGAAGCGGTTGTCGAGCACAGGACTCGACCAATCGCCCGCGGTTCGAAGTGAGCGCGGCTGTGCGAAGTCGTGAGCATACGCAGCCACGTTCGGAGCGACTGTCGAGAAGATACTTCCATTCGTTCCATCGGTGCACGACGTCGGCGCCGAGCTTGGATTCGCCGTGTACGACGCCCAGTCGGGAATCGGCGCTGCCGGTCCGACGCACGTGATCGTTCGCGTCGACGACGCCAGTCCCGTCTGCGACACCGCGTCCGACAACAGATTCGCCGAGCCGACGTTCTGAAAGATGCCGACGACGCCGTGAATTACCGCCAGCGGCGGACGCGCCGCGCCTGGTGCATACGCGATCGTCGGCGCTGTGCCGTACGTCCACTGAACGCCCAAGCGCGGGCTGAAGTTGATTCGATTCGGCGCGACATCGTTCCGAATTCCAAAAGCATCGGTCACGGCCTGATTGTAGTCGGGCCGAAAGAGGAATTGGTTGCCGTCGACGCGCACCCCGTACTGCGCCTGTACAGTACTCGTCGGACGCCATGCGTCGCCGATCGAGATCGCCCCGGTGAGCTGGTCGCTTGGAAAGTGAATCGACGACAACGTCCGCGTGTATGCGGCCGGCGTTCCGGTCTGGAGATCGGCGAGCGAGTTGAAGACGTACGATCCGAGCGACGCGGCCACGTCCGACGTGTTGTGCTCTCGTGAGACGCTCGACGTCACTTTGATCGTGTGCTTGTTGTCGGTGCTGAACCACTGCAGCGTGTTCGTCAGCTGCACCGCTTGGTTCGCCACCTCGCTCGGCTGCGTTCCACCGCCGAACGACAGATTCTTAATAGAAGTGGTTCCGTCCGAGAGCTGAGACGCTACGCGAACAGTGCCGGTCGGGAAGTCGAAATACGGCGCCTGCGACTGCTGTTGAAGGGCGAAGCCAAGCGTAGTCTGCGAGAGGACACCGAACCAGAAGTAGTTCGAGTGGAGCAGCGAGGCGGATGTCGACCAAGCATGTGCCTCGCCGATTTGCGCCGGAGTTCGCGTCAGTGTCGAGACACCACCGCCTGTTGGTTGCACATGTGCGTACCCACCGAACACGCCGAGCGTGAGGGAATTCCCGGTACCCGAGGAGCTGGGGGTGAAGTCGATGTTCGCTTGGTAATTCAGATTGTCGGTCGCGCGGATGGTCGGCTCGTTCGAGACGGAAACCGGGACGCCCTTGCCATGTAGAATCGCGATCAAGCGATTCGCCGAATCCGCGGCGACGCCGGCGGACTGGAGCCCAATCGGACTCGTGTTCAAGAGCGTCAGCATGTCGGCGAAGGTCCGCTGTGCCGAGTACGACGCGTTATAGAAGGATTTCTCCTGTTGAATTGGCCCGCGAAGATTTCCGCCGAAGCGGACGGTTGTCGACTTCTGGCCGGACGAGTCGGCGCCCGCATCGGTCCACTGGAGATCAGGACCGGTGCCGTATCCGCTCACTCCGCGGAAGGAGAAGTTCGATCCCGGAATCGATGCGACGCTGATCTGCGCACCTGAGAATCCACCGCGGGCTGGATCAGCCGGAAACTGACTGAACGTGACGCGAACCTGGGCGTCGGGCGGAAGCGAGCCGACGCCGGATCCGAGTCCGTTGAACGTCGTATTGTTCTGGTCGCCCGAAAGACCAAATGCCGAGAACATGTCGGCTTGGCCGTCCATACCGGGAATGCGTTGAATGCCAGCGACGGTCGACGCCATCGCGGCGAGGTTGCCGGCTTGGTCAGGCGGAACAGCCGCGGAGTTGGATTGAAGCGGTTTGTCGCCGCCGGTGACGTCGCTCCCCGGTGAGTTCCGGTTCACGAGAGCGCGGTTGTCGGCCGTGATGGTGACGGCATCGAGCGCGACCACGGCCGAGGCAAGGCGTGCATCAGCGAGCATGACCTGCTCGTCGCCGACTTTCCGGATCTCGAATCGTCGCTTGTTGTAGCCGATCTTCGCGACCTCGATCCAGTAGTCACCTTCGCCATTCACGAAGATGATCTGGAAGCGGCCGTTCTTATCGGTCTCCGCGATCTTCGAGATGTTGCCCTGATACGACGTCGCAGTGATGCGCGCGCCGGAGATGGGAAGCGTATCGGGGCCTGTGACCCGACCGCGGATGATGTCTGTTTGCTGCTGCGCCGAGGAGGGAGAGGGGACGGCGACCAGCAGGGCGCCCGCGATGATCACGAGCAGGGCGCGAAGTGGAATTTTCACGAGGACTGCGTACGGGTTCAACTCCAGAAAGTTGCCGGGCGTTCGCTGGCATAGACTCCAGCGCAGCGAACGCGTCACCGGCGAGCTTTGCTGTATGATCGCTTCTATTTGGCTCCTGCGGAAACCGGCGTCTCAGAGTGCGCGATGGCGACCCACTGCCCCCCGACTTTCCGCCAGACTGAGAGCGCGTTGACGGGATTCGGCGATTTCTTCCCGCCGCAGACCTGTTCAGAGTTCGCCGTGTAGGTCAGCACGGTGAGATCGGGGCTGACGCGTTTTTCCTGAATGTTGGTGAAGGTCGCTTTACCTGTCTTGCAATCCTTGAGCATCTCGGCGCTCTTCGCGCGCTCCCAGGTCACTGCACCATCACCCGATACATATATGAAGTCGGCGCCGAGTGCTTTGTTGAACGACGCATAGTCGTTCTTGACGAGCGCGTCCCAAAGACTCTGTTCGATGGGAATGACGGAATCGGTGCCGCCGGCCGCTCTCGCGGCCGTTTTGGGGGCGCCCTGCGCCATGAGGGACGCGGCGGACAGCGATAGCAGCGCTATGACGAGGCGAGCTTTGCTCATGGATCACTCCGATCGGGGATACCTTCATTCTCCGCCGATCGTGTTCCAGCGCAAGAGTGTATGGCGCCGACGCTTTCAAAGTTCGCGCGAGTCGCGCACTATCTGGAAGACCGATACTCGAAAACATCCAAATGACAATGCTCGCACGCCGAACCAATCTCGCCGTCGTAGCACTCGCCGTTATGCCTTCGCTGACCATCGCACAGCGTGGCGGCGCGAACAGTCCATTTCCCGGCGGCGAAAACCCTGACGGGTCGCTCAAGCCGACCGCCCGGTTGACGCGTCTCTTCAGTCAGGATGCGTACACCGAGTACGCGTTGCTCGAGCCGGGCTCCGAGCAATTCCGAATTCGATATCTCACAGAGGAGACGCGCCCGGGCTCGACGGAGCTCGTGAACGCGACCCGTGGAGGGAGCGAAGGAACGGACGTCGAGGTCTATGATCCGCGGACGGGCAAGCCGATGCCGTTCACCTATGAGATTCAGGGCGAGACGCACGCGATTCACGCGAAGTTCGCATCGCCCGTTCCGGAAGGCGGCATCGGTCGCGTGCTGATCTACAAGACGTACAAGGATCCGCGCACTTATCAGGTTTATAACGAGGCCAACGCGCAGTATGGGATTCAGCCTGGCGACATCTCATGGGTTCGCAGTCTCGCTGGCTATCGACTCGGCGTCATTTTGCCGAAGGGGTACTCGTTTCTCTCGTCGAGCGTCGCGGCGCAAATGAGCACGCTGGCCGACGGGCGCATCGAGCTGCACTTCGCGAATCCGAGTGGCTTGAGCAATCCGCTGACGATCCACGCCCGCAAGTCGACCGCGGCACCGACCCCGACGTCGGGGTACACGGACATGTTTTTCGACGACGTCAAAACACTGTATGACCTTGGCGCGCCGGAAACGCATACGATGCGCGTCGAGCAGATCTACAGCGATGATCGGAAAGGCCGCCAGCTGCCGGTGGACCTATTGAGCTATGCCGCGTTGAAGGACGCGATCGTGACGGACCTCGATACGGCGAAGCCGCTGGCAACGTCGAAGCAGGGCAATGCGACGATGGTCAAGCTCGACGTGCCGATCGAGAACGACAAACAGAGCGCGCATCTGAAGGTCGTCGGGACGCTCGACGACGGATACAAGCTCTCTAATGACGTCCTGACCTTCGACCGAACCGTGAAGGGGCTCCGAAATACAGTGCTGTTGCCGGCCGGGTTCGACGTGACTTCGACCTCGCAGTCGGGAACGGTGGGGACCTATCAGGGGCGGGTGTTCGTCGCGTTCGTGAACTTGAATGCCGAGAACTCGTATCACGTCGTGATCACGGCGAGTCGAAAGAAGTAGAACGATCTACACTGGCAGCTTAGCCACACTCGGCGATCACTCAGTCATGGGCGAGCAGCTGGAACGTCGAGCGCAGGATTCCGAGAAAAGAACGACGTTGGAACGAGACGGAACCCTCCGCGATGCGCCGGCATGTACGGCCAATCTTCCGGTCGCGGCAGATGCGTGATGCCGAGCGTGTACCAGAGCACAACGTCGGTATCGGTGAGCGAGCGATTTGCCGATGTCCATTTCGGCAGCCCCTCGCCATCGCGGCCGAGGTTCTGGAACTCGCCGCCGGCGAATGTCTCGCTCGGCGAAAACGGCGTTACCCAAAGTTGATGCATCGCGAAGCCGGCGATTCGACCCGGCTCCGACGTTGCTGTGGCGAACATCGGCGTCGCGGCACCGGGAACCAACGTGTAGGCCGTGAACTGGCCGAGCGAGTTTTTCGTGTGCGTGTTCGAAACGCGCCAATGCCGGGCCGTGGAAAACGAAACGTCAGCCACACCGTCGCGCTCGGAGGTGAGAGGACGATCGGTCATTCCCACGAACTCGCCCTTCGGGTTGTCGGTTGACGGCGCGCGCGTGTCGACCGAGTAGACCGTGTTCGCGGTACCGTCGACGTCGAGATCGAGGCGATAGCTGAAGAAGTGTTGATGATTTGGCGCGTTGACATTCGGCGCGACGAGATGTCCGAACACCGTGTGACCCGCGACGTGTGCCGTGTCGATCGTGCTCGTCGTGCTGTTGACGTTCATGACACCCGACAGGATGACTTCTCCGTCGATGGCGCCGTCTTGGCCGAAGATCCAATTGAACTGGTAGTCGTAATTGTCAATCGTGGAGTGACCGCTGATCACGAGCTGACGCGCCCGACGCGAGATGTTCGCGTGGCGCCAGAGAACGCCGCCGTCTCGCTCGTACACGGCAATGGCGCGCGGCACGACGATTGGACGGCCGAACGCATCGTGCATCGTCGATGGGAGAAAGCGCGCGTTCGACGGAACATCGTTGAGCTCCACAGCGGATGATCTGCTGTAGATGCCCATTCCGTAATCGCCTTCGTCTCGTGGATACCATGTGCCGAATTCAGCATCACCGTACGGCGCGACAATTTCGGAGATCGATCCGCTATACAGGATCGAACGCCATCGCCCCGCGTCGGAAAACGAGACCTCGTGTACTTCGAGACCTCGGCGAGGATCGACGCCGACTCGCAGCCGCCAGTGATCCCACAAGATCTCGTTGCCCGCGATCTTCACCGCGGAGCCCGCCGGTTGCTGAATGTTGAGCGGCGGGAGCGGCACTCTAGCATTTGCTAATGCAGCCTCGGAGTCCGCTCGCTTTTTCGCCCCGGCCCCCGAGTCGGCGAATGTTTCCAACTTCGCTCGGGTCAGGTTGATCTCCATTGTCAGGCCGGGAACGACAGGCGTCTCGGGATTTCCGTCACGCATCCAAAGGTGGCCTCGAATGACTCGATCAGTCCCGCGCCGTGGAAGCTTCGCGCGCTCGGGCAAGCCAACGAGCACGCTCACTCGCGAGGTATCGATGTTCCGCGAGCGCATCGCCGCCACCCAGCGCAGATCCGCATGAGCGATCTCCTCGGCGCGGCGAATCGTCAGAAGTCGCATCGGCGGTTCGCTGTCGACGACGGTCCACGACGCGAGGCGGCCAGCGTCGAGATCGACGACGGCCACGAAACCTTCATTGCGCGTCCAATCGAATCCGAGAACGCGAGCCGCGCGCGGTTCATTCCCCGCCTTCGCGCGCGGCTCGGCGGTGATCGTCCCAAAACGGGTCTCCGACGTCGCGCGGCCCGATCCGCGAATCACGGTCACGGCTTTGCTGATCTCGGCCGCGGTGAGCGGGTCGAGCGGATGGCGAGGTGCTTGTCGCGCCGATGCCGAACTACTGAGTGCGATCAGGAGCAGCGTACGGGCGATCATTTGAGATCACTAACAAGGTGGGATGAATGCAGTAGGCAACGCATGTCTTGGCGTGCTCGAGGGAGGGAGTACAAGCATGACTCCGAGCCGCCGCGAGTCAAGAAGCCGCCGCTAGATGAAACGACGATCTCGTCGCCTATTTCGCGAAAATCATCGACCCCTAGGTGGCGCCGCGAAGGTGCGCTTTCAGAAAGCGTCCCGTATGCGACGCCTTACACGCGGCAACCTGCTCGGGCGTTCCAGTGACGACGACCTCGCCGCCCGAATGTCCGCCCTCCGGGCCGAGATCGATGACATGATCCGCCGTCTTGATGACGTCGAGATGATGCTCGATCAGAATGACGGTATGGCCCGCGTCGACGAGCTTGTTCAAGGACTCTAACAGCCGCTCGACGTCCGCGAGGTGCAGTCCCGTCGTCGGCTCATCGAGGATGTACAGCGTGTGCTTCGACCGCTGCAGTTTGCTGAGCTCCGTCGCGATCTTGATGCGCTGCGCCTCCCCGCCTGAGAGCGTCGTCGCCGATTGGCCGAGGGTGAGATAGCCGAGTCCGAGATCGTTCAGAACTTCGATTTTCTTCCCGATCACCGGCTCGGTCTTGAAGAAGCTCACGCCTTCTTCGACCGACATGTTCAAAATGTCGTCGATCGTCTTCCCTCTCAGGGTCACCTCGAGCGTCTCGGCGTTGAAGCGCGCGCCCTTGCACGCGCCGCACGTCACCTCGACGTCCGGCATGAAGTAGAGCTGCGTCGTGATGACACCTTCGCCCTGACACTCCTCGCAGCGTCCGCCCTTCACGTTGAAGCTGAAGCGTCCGGCCTTGTAGCCACGCTCGATCGAGAGCGGCGCCTGCGTGAAGAGGTCACGGATGTTGTCGTAGAAGCCGATGTACGTCGCGGGATTCGAGCGACTGTTTCTTCCGATCGGCGACTGATCGATGCTCACGACTTTGTGCAAGTACTCTGCATCGTCGATCCGGTCGAAATCGCCGGGAAGCGTACGAGTATCGACGAGTCGCTTCCAGAGCGCCTTGAAGAGAATGTCGTTGATCAGCGTGCTCTTTCCGGACCCCGACGCGCCGGTGATCGCAACCATTTTGCCGAGTGGGAACTCGACGTCGATGGACTTGAGATTGTTTTCGCGCGCACCGCGGACGGTGACCGAGCGGCCGTTGCCTTTGCGGCGCTGCTTCGGCATCGCGATCGAGCGCTTACCTGACAGAAATTGGCCCGTCGGCGACGCTTTGCACTTCAGGATGTCGTCGAGCGTTCCTTGCGCGACGACATTACCGCCGTGAACGCCCGGCCCCGGCCCCATCTCGATGACGTGATCGGCGGCGCGGATCGTGTCCTCGTCGTGCTCGACGACGATGACCGTGTTACCGATGTCGCGAAGACTCTCGAGCGTCGCGATCATCTTCACGTTGTCCTTGGGATGCAACCCGATGCTCGGCTCGTCGAGGACGTAGAGCATGCCCATCAGGCCGGATCCGATTTGCGTCGAGAGTCGGATGCGCTGCGACTCGCCGCCGGAGAGAGTTCCCGAGCGTCGATTGAAGTTCAAGTAGTCCAAGCCGATGCCGAGGAGCAGCTCGAGGCGCCCGCGAATTTCTTTGAGGACGTGCTTACCGGCATCTGCGCCGCGACCCGTCGGCTTCACGCTGCCGAGGAAATCGTGAAGCTCGTCGAAATGCATTTGACCGACGTCGAACAGGGACTTGGCGGCTCGCGCCGACGAAGCCGGTCCCTCGCTGCGCTCGGGATGACCCGGTGCGATCGTGAAGAGCAAGCGCGTCGCGCGGAGACGCGATCCGTTGCAGTCGGGGCAGGTGTGCTCGACCATGACTTTGTCGAGCCACGCCTCCATTCCGGAGCTCGCCTCGCCGCGCTGGCGATAGCGGCGATAATAGCGCTCGATGCGCCGCGCGATTCCGCCAAAGCCGACTTCTCGTCCGACGCGCTCGTCGCGAGCGACCTTTGCGTCGGGCGGCGCGGCGATCGTGAGTTTGTTGTCGGTGCCGTAGAGAATCGCGTCGCGCACTTTCTGCGGCAGCGCTTCCCATGGCGTATCGAGGGAGAAGCCCAGTGCCTTCGACAGGCTGTACATCAGCGTGCCGTCCCAGGTGTCCGAATTGAACTTGAACGCCTCTCGGACGAAGCAGCCGCCGCGAATGCTGCGTTTCGGATCGGGGACGAGGAGATCGGGATGTGTCAGCTTGTGAACTCCGAGTCCGCCGCAGGTTCTGCAGGCGCTCTCGGGGTTGTTGAACATGAAAAACTCGGGGCCGATCTCGCCGTAGACGAAATGGTGCGTCGGGCTCACGAGCGCTTTGTAGAACTTCTCTGATTCGGGTTTGCTCGCGCCCTTGATGATGTGCGCCTGGAGCAGTCCGTCGCCGACGAGAAGCGTCGCGGCAACCGCCGCCTTGATCGCCTTCTCGTGTTTTTTCCCAACGATGATCCGGTCGACGATCGCGTCCATGTTTCGGACTTTGGATTCGTCGAGGTCGACGGTTTCGGAGATGTCGACGATTTTCCCGTCGATGATGATTCGCCGAACGCCTTTCTTTCGGATTTCGGTAAAGACGAACTCGAGCTCTTCGCCGTAGACCTTGAAGACGGGCGCACGAAGCTCGACTTCCGCGCCGTCGGGAAGCGAGAGAATGGCTTCGACGATCTGGCTCGCCGAGCGGTTCGGCGTGACTTCGCCGGTCCGCGGGCAGTGCGGCTCGCCGATCGTCGCGAACAAGAGATTGAGATAACTCGAAATGTCGGTCATCGTGCCGACGGTCGATCTCGGGTTCGAGCCGACGGTCTTTTGCTCGATGGAGATGACGGGCGACATGCCGAAGACGAAGTCGACCTCGGGCTTCGCGACTTGCTGGACGAATCGCTTCGCGTAGCTCGAGAGCGATTCCATGTATCGGCGCTGGCCTTCGGCGTAGATCGTATCGAAGGCGAGCGAGGATTTGCCCGAGCCGGAGAGTCCTGTGACGACCGTGAGCGTATCGCGCGGAATCTCGACGGTGATGTCTTTGAGATTGTGGACGCGCGCGCCTTGGACAGCGATGGTCGTGCGCGGAGCGGGGCGAGGGCTCTTTTTCGGCATCGCTCAGTTTATGCCGTCATCCCGAGCACAGCGAGGGACCGCTTTCACGGAGGCGTTCGACTGCCTCGCCTAGAAAGCGATCCCTCGCTGCGCTCGGGATGACTCCGCCCGGAAAGCGATCCCTCGTCGCTCCGCTCCTCGGGATGACTCGGCCCGGAGCTACTTGCCGAGATTGGCCTTCAAGAACGCGAGTGTCTTGGGCCACGCGTCCTTTGTTGCCGCGACGTTCGCGGAGCTCATCGCGTCGTTCGGCGGCGTCTTCGGATCACCCTGCGCGCGAAGGAAGCCGTGCTCGGCGCCCTGGTAGTTCGTTCCAGAGTAATGCTTGCCGAGTGCCTTCATCACCGAGTCGACCCCCGGCATTCCAGCCGTGATTCGCGCGTCGTTCGAGCCGCTGAGGAGCATTACGGGCTTAGTGATCTTCTTGACCGAATCGACCGCCGGAATCTTCGGATTCGTTGGGTCCATCGGCGGCAGACCGTAGTACGCAACGCCGCCCGAGAATCCCGGAACGCCGCCGTTGATTGCGTGGAGCCAAACGGTCGTACCGCCCCAGCAATAGCCGATGACCGCGTACTTCTGATCAGCAGACGGCTGCGACATCGCGTAGCGAGCCGCCGCGTCGATGCCCTTGTTCCGCTCGACCGAGTTTACGCCGTTGATGATTTTGCGTGCGGAATCTCCAGAGATTTCGTCGGCGCTCGGACCGCCGCGAAGGCGAGAGACGAGATCAGGCGCGATCGCGATATAGCCGTTCGCGGCAACTTGGTCCGCGACGCCGCGCACCCAAGTCTGAAGACCAAAGATCTCGTGAACGACGACGACGACTGGCGTCTTTGCATTCGACGTCGACGGGTAGACGATGTACGCCATCAGCGAATCCTTCGAACCCGGCTCCCATGCGAGCTTCACCCATTCGGCGTGCCGGTTGCTTTCTTTCAAACGCGCCGGCGCGGTGTTGGCGCTCGGCGGAAGGCTCATGTCGCCTTGCGACATGCTCGCTCCAGCGGACGGCGCGGCGAGGTCGCCAGCGGCCATGTGCCCCATGTGCTCGTCCATCGGCGGCTGCGGCCGATGACAGGCGCTGAGTAAAGCGGCGGCGGCACACGCACCGCCAAGAACACGACGTGAGATCATGAAATTTCTCCGGGACAAAAGCTGGATGAACGCTCGAAAAGGATAGGCTGCTACGCGAGGGGAGTCGAGGGGACTGGCGGCTCATGTTTTTTGCTCTTTATGCGGTGCCGGCGAAGTGCGCCGCTCTGCCGCCCAACACGCCCCCAAAAAGCCGATCCTAGTTGAAAACAACGGAACTGCCTTGGCTGGATAGCGATCCGTTCGGCGTCCTCCGCTGACGCGCCATGGGGCAGCGCCTCTTACGCTCGCCATCGCCGACCGCCCGTCGCCCATCCCCAGTTGGCAGCCGCCGTCACCCAGCCCACACCGCCTCTTCGCCGGTCGCCTGCGCCGAGGTCATCTGCCGCATGACCATTTGATAGTAAGTCCCGCGGAGGTTCATGAGTTCCTCGTGGCTTCCCCGCTCGACCACTCGCCCGTCTTCCATCAAGAGGATCAGGTCGGCACGACGAATCGTCGACAAACGATGGGCGATCATGAAAGTTGTTCGATCCGCGAGCAGCGTCGCCATTGACGCCTGAATGAGCTGCTCGCTCTCCGTGTCGAGATTGCTCGTTGCTTCGTCGAGAATGAGGATCTGCGGACGCGCGAGAATCGCGCGCGCGATCGCGAGTCGCTGACACTGGCCGCCCGACAACTTCACGCCGCGCTCGCCGATGAAGGTGTCGTAGCCCTCGGGTAACTTCTCGATGAACTCGTGCGCATTCGCCCGACGGGCGGCGTCCTCCACCTCGGCCATCGTTGCGTCGTGACGACCGTACGCGATGTTGTCCGCGACCGACCCGTCGAAAAGAAAGACCTCCTGCTGCACGATCGCGAGGAGATCGCGGTATGTGCGAAGCCTGAAGTCGCGAATATCGGTCCCGTTGAGAAGAATTCGTCCTTTCGACGGATCGTGAAAGCGCGCGACGAGATCCGTGACCGTGGTCTTGCCCGCGCCGCTGCGTCCGACGAGCGCGACGACTGAACCGCCCGGAACCGACACGCTGAAGTCCAACACGACCGGACGGTTTTCACGATACTCGAATTCAACGTGCTCGAATCGAATCTCGTGGACGAGCTGCGGCGCGCCGGTAGCGCCCGGGCGATCGGGCTTGTCGTTCTCCATCGCGAGCACGTCGAACACCCGCTCCATCGCCGCGAGCGATCGCTGAAGCTCGGAGAACGAGTTCACGATGTTCCACACTGGACTGAGCAGCAGGAACGTGTACCACTGAAAGGCCATGATGTCGCCGATCGACGCGCGACCGGCGACGTTCAACCAGCCACCGTACCATATGATGACGACGTTCACGATCGCGAGCAGCAGCCCCCACGAGCCCCAGAGCACGAGCTCGCGCCGGTGGGCGAAGAGCTCCTTTCGCAGCACGGTGTGGCGGCCGCGCATGTACTCGAGCAGCTCCGCTGACTCGCGGCGGAAGGCGCGCACGACGCGAATCCCCGAGAACGTCTCGCCAACTCGTCCGTCGATCTGCTCGGCGTCTTTGCGAATGACCCGATAGATCGGACGCACGCGACGCGCGAAGACGAAGCTCATGATCATCACGCCGGGGATGATCGCGAGCGCGGTGATCGCGAGCCGCCAGTTCAGCGAGACGAGAATGACGATGGCGACGATCAGGCGAATGACGGAGATGGCTGGGGACATCACAGCCATCTGCAGGAGGCCGCTTGTTGTATCGACGTCGCCAGTGAGACGCGACAAGATGCCGCCGGTCTTCATGTCCCACAGCTTCGGCAACGGGAGATGCAGCAACCGCTGGAAGAGCGAGCGTCGCAGCGTCAGCACAACGCGCACGTTTAGCAAACGTTGACGATAGTCTTTGAACGCTTGCACGAACGCCGTGATGATGACGACGGCGAGATACACGCCGCCCGCCATCCGCAGTCGACCGAACTTCGCCGCGGCGTCGAGCGCATTGTTCAGTAGCACATGATCGATGATGAACCGCATGAAGAGCGGTTGCACCATCTCCGCGCCGCCGGTGATCAACGCGAGCGTGAACACCAATCCGATCATGTACCGGTGCGGCTTGAGCCAACGTAGGTACGCACCGACGTACTGACGCTGCCGTCCCTTGGAAAGCAGATGTTTTTTCTTCGGCCCGTCCGGCGCTTTGTCTATGTCGGCCTGCGGCTGCTTGCCGCTCTCGACGTCGAGCTTTTGGTCGAGCTTCTGAGCGTGATAGTCCTTGACGAAACCTTGATAGCGGCGCCGAGAGGAACGCGGATGATCAGGGGCGGACATACTGAAAGTATGTCGTCGCTATCGCGCCGCCGCGAGTCATCCCGTCACGAGTCATCCCGAGCGAAGCGAGGGATCGCTGTCCCAATCGCGATTGACTGCCTCGCGTGGAGAACGATCCCTCTTCGCTTCGCTCCTCGGGATGACTCGCTACATCACGACGATGCGCTTCCCGGGACCGGCAACTGCCGAAGAATCGGCCGCACATCATCCACCGCGTCGCCGAACAGCGACGGTTGGTCGGGGTCAGCGACGACACGCGCGAAGTCATCGGGCGTGAAGGCGCGCGCGAGACGAGTCGCGAACGCATCGCGCAGAACACGCTCGTAGTGCCCGACATCGTAGTCGCGCGGATCCGTGTTCACGCCGATTGCGATCTCCTCGTCCGGATCGGGCACGATCGCTCCGTCGCCAGTGCGTGTGCGATACACGCGAACCTTGTCGCCGATGCTCCACGTGCGACGACCGCTCCCCAACAACGCGTCGTACGAAAGCTCGCGGCGCCGGTCGCGCGACTCGAGGTACTGCGCCGGCGTCTTCGTCAGGCGGACTCGCGACGAGACGTCATACGTCGAGATCTCGTGCCGGCGGAGGGCCCGGATCGTGGCGAGATACGTTTCCCGCACTCCGACGACGTCCTCGACGAGCAAACACCGGAGCGCCTGTCGCAAAAAAGCCTCGCCGAACGGTTCGGCTCGGCTCGAGCGAAACGCGACTCCGCGAAGAATTAGAGATCCATCATAGCCCAACAGCGCGTAGTTCTTCGGCTCGTGCGAGAGCATCGCCGCGTATCGGCCGTCGAATTCCAGCTGCACGAGATCGGGAAGCAGCGCCGCGACCTCGCTCACCGTCCGGCGTTCGTCGGCTTCGGTCCACGTCGATGGGACCGCGAAGTAGACGCCGTCGGTATCCGCTTCGAGGAGCGTCACTCCGCGCGCAGCGAGCTCGCGGCACATGAGATCGAGCACCGCTCGGCCGCGACTCGTCACCTCGTTCGCCGCGTGAACATCGGCGAAGCGCGCGAGCTCACCGCCGGCCGCGAGATACCCATACGCCGAATTGACCACGAGCTTCATCGCGGCGGAGATGGCTTC
>Ga0070683_100000169_pt1 | contig 42888 bp, 41 predicted proteins | sample KBSC713LmetaG_FD_64662 | JGI IMG/M metagenome (GOLD analysis project Ga0070683, IMG submission 64662) | Corn rhizosphere microbial communities from Kellogg Biological Station, Michigan, USA - KBS C7.1-3L metaG | ecosystem: Host-associated > Plants > Roots > Rhizosphere ... | reverse complement strand
GTGGGAGGGAACGTACGACTCGGACCATGGCTCCGGCGCGATGAAGATCGTCATCGCAAAAGACTCCGTGCTCAAGGCCACTGGGTTGTCGCTCGCGATTGGTGGGGAGATGCAGGCAATGCCGGTGCACGACTTCGCCGTCACAACGGACGACATCTCCTGGATTCAGGAGACGATGGGCATGTCATGCCAGGCTACTGCGATCCTGAAGTCCGGCCAGATGAAGGGCGCACTCGTATGCGGCCACGGCGACGTCCGTTTCACGTTGACCAAACGCTCGTAACGCGAGGCGCGTGACGAAAACGAACGCCGGAAGGGTTTCCTCAGGATCAGTATGCGTCTCATGGCAAATCGACCAGGGATGAGACGAACACAATGAGGGATCGTATGAACCGAACAGTTCGCGCAGCATTTTGAACCGTCAACCGTCGCCAACTCATGACGATTTTTGTTCGCGCCGTTCGGACTCTACTCATTGCGGCCGTCGTGACGACGACCGCTTGTCATTCACATTCGGCGTCAACGACAGTCAAACCGGCCCTGCCGCCGGGCGTCACCGCGGCAATGATCGCGACGGGTGATTCGATCTTCAATAATCGGAGTTGCAAGAACTGTCATCTCGTCGGCGGCGTTGGCGGACCGCGCGGACCAAATCTCGCCGACACGCAGTGGATGCACATCGACGGATCGTACGACGCGATCGTAAAGCTCGTCACGACCGGGTTCACGAAGGCCGAGCAGGTCGAGAAGAGCTATCAGTTCTCGATGAATCCGCGCGGTGGCGTGAATCTGAGCGACGCCGACATCCGCGCTGTGGCCGCGTACGTCTATTCACTCAGCCACAAGTAGCAGCTACCGGCTGTGCCGGTACATCATCTCCACGAGCTCGTCATACATCGCCTCTGCCTCCGCGTCGCCGCCGCGAATCGCCGTCGACGCGCAGTGCTTGAGATGATTCCGCATCAGCTCTCGGCTCACGCTTCGAAGCGCCTCGTGCACCGACGAAATCTGCGTGAGGATGTCGGCGCAGTAGCGATCGTCGTCGACCATTTTGTGTAGGCCGCGAACCTGCCCTTCGATTCGGCGCAGTCGCTTCAGATTTCGGTCTTTGATATCGGGATCGACCGCGACGGCCTTCCGGCCCGACATCGCGTCACCACCTGCCCCGCACCCGCACCCACAGACTTCGAGATCTGTCGTCTCGGCCTTCACGCTTTTCGTGTTCGATGCCATTTATAGTCTCCTCATGAGAGCCGAGCGCGCCGTAGCCGAAGGCTGTTTGTGACGACGCTGACGGAGCTGAATGCCATCGCGGCGCTCGCGATGATCGGACTGAGCGTGATGCCGAACGCCGGATACAGCGCGCCCGCGGCGATCGGAATTCCGACCACGTTGTACGCGAACGCCCAAAAGAGATTCTGCTTCATCGTGCGCATCGTGAGACGCGACAGCGTTACCGCCTGGAGCGCGCTCCGAAGATCGCCACGCATCAGAACGACGTCCGCCGCCTCGACCGCGACATCGGCGCCGGCTCCGATCGCCATGCCGATGTCTGCCTGCGCCAGCGCCGGCGCGTCGTTGATGCCGTCGCCTACCATCGCAACAACGCCGCCTTCACTCTGAATTCGCGCGATCTCCGCCACTTTCCCCGCCGGCAGCACGCCGGACACGACCCGCTCGATGCCCGCCTCTTCGGCAATGGCATCAGCCGTCGCGCGATTGTCGCCCGTCAACATGACAACGTGCAAATCAGCGTCGCGCATTCTCGAAATCGCGTCGCGTGAGGATTCTTTGATCGGGTCCGCGACGATCAGTGCGCCGATAAGCTCCCCGTCGACAGCGACGTAGACGGACGATCCGACCGGAGCGGATCGATCGAGGGACGACGGGTCGAGCGCATACTCGCCCATGAGCTCCTCGTTCCCCACGACAACCATCCGACCCCCAACGATCGCTGTTGCGCCGCGACCAGTCGTCGATTGGAAGGACTCCGGTGAATCGACAGTCACGCCGCGGGACTTCCCGTAGCGCACGATGGCGTCAGCAAGCGGATGCTCGCTTCGAGTTTCGACCGACGCGGCGAGCGCGATCATCGTTGCTTCGTCGATCTGAGATTTCTTCGATAAGAGGACGCTGACGACCTCCGGCTTACCCTCTGTCACCGTTCCAGTCTTGTCGACCACGATCGTCGTGACGTCTCCGGCCCGTTGCAAAGCTTCGCCCCCCTTGATCAAGATCCCGGCGCTTGCGCCCTTGCCGGTCGCCACCATCACGGCCGTTGGAACCGCGAGCCCCATCGCGCACGGACATGCGATGATCAAGACGGCGATCGCCGCGCTGAACGCGTGCGCAACCGGCGCGACGGCACCGACGCTCGCACCGATGACCACCCACGCGATGAACGTCAGCACCGAGATCGCGACCACGACGGGTACGAAGACGGCACTCACGCGATCGGCGAGCCGCTGAATCGGTGCGCGCGAGCCTTGCGCGTCGCGCATCAGTTTGACGATTTGCGCGAGCGCGCTGTCCATACCGACCGCCGTCGCGCGGAATGAAAACGCCCCGGTTCGATTGAGCGTTCCACCGAAGACGCGATCCTGCTTTTTCTTGTTCACCGGCATCGATTCGCCCGTGAGCATCGACTCATCGATTGCGCTCTCGCCTTCGAGGACTACACCGTCAACCGGAACGCGCTCGCCTGGTCGGACGACGAGGACGTCGTCCCGCACGATCGTCTCGATCGGGACGTCAGCTTCGTGCGCGTCCATTCCGTTGTTGCGGACAACGCGCGCCGTTTTCGGCCGCAATTTCACAAGCGACCGCAGCGCGCTCGACGTCTGAGTCTTTGCCCTCGCTTCGACTGCATGTCCTGCGAGCACGAACGCGATGATGATGATTACCGCTTCGTAGTACAGCTCCGGCATCATCCCGCGGCTCACAAAGAACGACGGCGCGACGGTCGCGATCAGTGAATAGAGAAACGCTGCTCCCGTTCCGATCGCGACCAAGGTGTTCATATCAGCGGAGCCGTGACGGCCGGCCTTCCATGCGCCGACATAGAACTGCCGGCCGCCCCAGGCCATCACGAATGTCGTCAGGGAAAGCAGGCCGTATGCGATGGCGCCGCCGGCACCGTTCATCGACACGTTTGTCATTGACACGACCATCGCCATCGCGCCGATGACTCCGCTCACGATCGCTTTGCGACGGAGCTCCTCGAACTCTTCGCGCTGCGACTTGTCGCGCGCTTCCTCCTCATCGAACGCGGTTCGATCGGGTGACGCGAGCTCGGCGCCATATCCCGTCGAGCGGATCGTCTCGACGAGCGCCGCGGGATTCGTGGCGGTCGGATCGAACGTCACGGTGGCCGTGCGCATCATGAGATTCACCACGGCGTCCGATACGCCTGGCTGTTTCGCGAGACTGCGCTGGACCCGCGCCTGGCATGCCGCGCAGGTCATTCCACTCACCGGGATGCGGACGGTTTCTTCGGTTGTTGTGCTCATGGCGAGTAATATACCCCCCTGGGGTATAGTCTCGCCAAGTCGTCCCGAGGAGCAAAGCGACCAGGGATCACTATCGCAGCAGGGAAAGCGATCCCTCGCTGCGCTCGGGATGACTTGGGAGCTAAACCGCCTTCAGCTCTCCCTCGAGGTAGCCGAGCACCCCCATCACCAGCGGAATCAACACGAACACGACCGTCGCCGAGATCGTGAACCACCGCGCGTGGAACCGCGGAGTCAGGCCAGGAATCACGGCACTCAACAACAACGCCACCCCGATCAGAGTGGCGTCAATGAAAAGTCCAAGGATGAGCCCCGACGCGGTGCTCCACAGAAGGATGGAGGCGCGCATGGGAGAGACGAGGCTTACGGCTTGATCTGGATGGTCGCGCCGTTGGGGACCGCTCGCCAGATCTCCTCGATCTCCCGGTCCGTCACCGCGATGCATCCGTTCGTCCAATCGTAATCGCGATGCTTCTCGCCGAGGTCCGCGTAGGCTGGCGGGAGACCGTGAATCATGATGTCGCCGCCCGCAGCGAAGCCGAGCGCCTTGGCCCGCTGAATATGCTCGGCGTCCGGATAGGAGATGTGCAGCGCCATGTGATACTTGCTCTGGGCGTTGCGCGCATCGATGTGGAAGACGCCTTCGGGCGTCCGGTTGTCGCCGATCTTGATCTTGTCCCCCGTCGGCTCCTTCCCGAGGGCGATCTGATAGGCCCGAACGACGTGTCCAGCGTTGTACAGCGTCATCGTTCGTCGCTGCTTCTCGACGACGATGCTGTCCGCATGGAGGACGTCGTGAATCGCAGTCGCAGGAGTGCGACTGACGGTCGGCGTGGCGATCATCGTCCGGCTGAGCGACGAGTCTCGCGGCGTTGCGAGGACGAACGTGGCGGCGAGCAGCGGAAGAATCATGGGAAAATGCGAACTACGCCGAGTGACCGGCTACTGAGTAGTCTACGGATTCTTTCGTGGGAACGTTCACTTGCTCGACGCACAATATACCGTCGAGGTCACCTACCGATCCAGTGGAGTTTCTTTGCCGTCGGTTCTGTCAGCAAAGAAAAAGCGGGCACAACTTCCCGCCAAGGAATTTGCGCGCTTCCCAACGCTCGATATTTCGGAATGTCACTCCTCTTCCGCTATCTGCGCGGGTACTGGTCGCTTGTCGCCTTGGCCCTCTTTCTGGCCGCGATCAATCAGGTCTTCTCGCTGCTCGACCCGCTGATCTTCCGTCACGTCATCGACGATTACGCGACGAAGTACGACCACTACTCTCATGCACAGTTCTTCCGCGGCGTCACCCTCCTCCTCAGCATGGCGGTCGGCGTCGCGTTCATCTCGCGCGTCGCGAAGAACTTCCAGGACTACTTCGTAAACGTCGTCGTCCAGCGGCTGGGCGCCCAGCTGTACTCCGACGGCATCCGCCACTCGCTCTCTCTCCCGTTCCAGGTGTTCGAGGACCAGCGCAGCGGCGAGACCCTCGGCAAGCTCCAGAAGGTCCGCGCCGACACGGAGAAGTTCATCACGGCCTTCGTGAACATCGTCTTCACCTCGGTCGTCGGCGTGATCTTCGTGATGATCTACGCCTACAACGTCCACTGGTCGATCGCCCCGGCATTTCTTCTGACCGTCCCGCTACTTGGCGGACTGAGCTCGGTGCTCAGCAAACGGATCAAAGCCATCCAGAAGATCATCGTCGCCGAAACGACCGCGCTCGCCGGCGCGACGACTGAGTCACTCCGGAACATCGAGCTCGTGAAGAGCCTCGGCCTCGCGGAACAAGAGATCGGCCGACTCAACGCGACAACGAACAAGATTCTGAAGCTCGAGCTCAAGAAAGTCCGCTACATCCGAAGCCTCAGCTTCATCCAGGGGACGTGCGTGAACTTCGTCCGCACGTCGATCCTGTTCTTGATGCTCTACCTCATCTTCGACAAGCAGATCACGGTCGGCCAATTCTTCTCGCTGCTGATCTACTCGTTCTTCATCTTTGGACCGCTGCAGGAGCTCGGTAACGTCATCAACACGTATCGCGAGACCGAAGCGTCGATGGAGACCTACGAGAAGATTCTCGAGACGCCGGTCGATCCGAAACCGGCATCGCCGATCGCGGTGAACGACCTGCACGTCCTCGATTTCGACGACGTCTCGTTCACGCACCAAACCGCGTCGACGCCGGCTCTATCCGATATCTCGTTCAGCGTCGAGCGGGGCGAAACCGTCGCGTTCGTCGGACCGTCCGGCGCCGGCAAAACGACGCTCGTGAAGCTCCTCGTCGGTTTGTATCAGCCGAAGGAAGGCCGCGTTCTATACAATGGCGTCGACAGCTCGCGCGTCGACCTCGACAAGTTCCGCGAGCGCATCGGACTCGTGACCCAGGACGCGCAGCTCTTCTCCGGATCGATTCGCGAGAATCTTCTGTTCGTGCGCCCCGACGCGACCGACGAGGAATGCGTCGATGTCCTCCATCGGGCGGCCGCGGACAATCTGCTGAATCGCGCCGACAAAGGCCTCAACACGGTCATCGGCGAAGGCGGGATGAAGATCTCGGGCGGGGAGAAGCAGCGTCTCTCCATCGCTCGCGCGCTTCTGCGCCATCCGCACCTCCTGGTGTTCGACGAGGCGACGTCCGCGCTCGACTCGCTCACCGAGGAAGAGATCAGTCGGACGATGCGTGAGGTCTCAGCGTCCGCAAACGTCATTACGGTCCTCATCGCGCACCGCCTCTCGACTGTGATGCACGCGCATCGTATTCATGTACTCGAGCGCGGCCGGATCGTCGAGGTCGGCCGGCACGAGGAGTTGATCGAGCTCAAGGGCCTCTATTACGCGATGTGGCGTCAGCAGGTCGGCGAGCGACGCAACATCTCGATCGAAAAGGCGGCACCTGTGCGGCGCCTACAAGTCGCGACCTAGCAAACTCTCACGATGAGCGAGCGCCTCACTCAGACGGTCGACATCGAGACTCCGGAGCTCGTCGTCGTGTCGTACGCGGTCGCGGGAATGGGATCTCGCTTGTTGGCGGCGTTGATCGACCTTGGGATCGCGATCGTGACGCTCATCGTCGTGATCCTCGCCACGCTCGCTCTCGACGGCCGCTCCTCCAGCGAGATAGCGAAGGAGGTTGCGAACAAGCCGTCGGTGTCGACCGCCTGGGCGGCGGCAATCGTCACGATCATGCAGTTCGTGATACTCTGGGGCTATTACGTGTTGTTCGAGGGACTGAACGACGGTCAAACTCCCGGAAAACGATTTCTCCGACTTCGCGCCGTTCGCGACGGCGGCTATTCGATCGGCTTCTCGGCGTCCGCGGTTCGCAATCTGATTCGGATCGTCGACCTTCAACCGGTCTTCACGTATCTCGTCGGCATCGCGAGCATCGCGTTCTCGAAGTCCGGTAAGCGACTCGGCGACATCGTCGCGGGTACGATCGTCGTTCGCGAAGGGCTCATTCGCCAGCCCTTAGTCGAAAGACCCATGGTCGAGAGCCCCGGCCCTGCGATTACAGTCACGGCCGCGCTAACTGACGCGGAGTTTCAACTTCTCGAACGCTGGGCAGATCGGCGATCGTCGCTGACTCCGGAGCGACGCCGGGAGCTCACAACGCAAGTCGCAGCGCGGCTGAAGCACGCATTCCGAGCCGAGGATGCAGGCAGTGATGGCGCGGTGCTGCTTCGCCTTCTAACGAATGAGAAGCGAGCCCGCGAGCAGGGTGCTGCTGCTCGCGGCGCAACGGGAGCAAGTCGCGAGCGGTATTCGATCATCACAACGCGATCGCCGCGCTGGATTCTGTTCGCGTCCAAGCTCGCCGACGCACAGCGCAAAGGACTCAAGTCACTCGGCGAAGCCGGTGTTCGCGATTTCGTGTCCGAGTATCGCGCGCTGTCAGCCGATCTCGCGCGGCTTCGAACAGCTGTCGGCAGCGACAGCGCGAGTGAGTTGTTCTATCTCGGCCGACTGGTCGCCGGCGCACACAACCTACTCTACCGCGATCGACGCAGCACGATTCGCGACGTCCTTCGATTCATTGCGATTGACGTCCCTACTGAGGTTCGGCGCTCCATTCTTCCGATCTCGATTGCCGCGACGTTCCTGTTTCTTCCGGCGATCATCGCGTACACCGCCGTCGTTCACAATCCGCGTGTCGCGCCGTCGTTCATTCCAGTCCAGATGATCGACCGCGCCGAAGACGGAGTGACCCGCGCAAAAAAAGGGACTGGCTATATCCCTGACCCGGAGGTTCTGCGTCCGCTGATGGCGAGCAAGATCATCGCGAACAACGTTCAGGTCACGTTCGCGGCGTTCGCGATGGGCGTCACCGCGGGCATCGGCACGCTCGTCCTGCTGTTGTTGAACGGCGTCTCGCTCGGGGGCGTGTTCGGACTCTATCAGTCGAAAGGAATTTTGAAGTTGCTCGTCGCGTTCGTCGCGCCGCATAGCGTGCTCGAATTGAGCGCGATCTGCATTGCGGGCGGCGGCGGCCTTCTCATCGCGGCTGCTCTTCTCGTCCCGGGCAATCGGACGCGACGGCGAGCACTCGCGGAAAACAGTCGCCGAGCGATGCATCTGATCGCGGCGTCGACGCTGCTGCTCATCGTGGCGGGTTCTCTCGAGGGACTCGTCTCTCCGATCCCGAACTGGCCGTTGTCAGCGAAGGCCTCGGTCGCTGCCGCGACTGCAGTGCTGCTCGCCCTCTATCTGCGCGGCGGAATGAATCGCCAAGTGGTTGCGGTCGATGAACCCGCCGGGGACGCGAATGCAGATCTTTTGTCGCTCACACCCAGTAGACGATCCTGATTTAAGGTCGACCCGAGAGAAACGACATCGGTGTCATCCCGAGGAGCGAAGCGACGAGGGATGGCTGTACATCCAAGGCATTTCTCGAACCGCTTGCCGTGAAAACGATCCCTCGCTTCGCTCGGGATGACTCGCGACTTCGACCGGGTGCCTCACAACAACCCTCGCGACTTTATCTCGAGATATCGGTTCACCACGCTCGCGGCCATTTTCGACGGCGAGACATCGAGCACTGCGACCCCAACGCGTCGCATGCGTGCAAGTGATTCTTCGCGTTCCCGGATCAGTTCTTCCGCCGCGGCGCTTTTGAACAGCGCGAGCGACCCGTCTGTTCCGGGGCGCGCTGCTTCCATGAGCGAATCATTCTGCAGCGCGACAATGACTACTGAATGACGCTGTGCCGCACGCCCCGCGTACGCAATGAATGACCGTGCCGTTCTCGCATCGATGACATCGGTGAAGAACAGCACGAGGGCGCGTCGTCGCTGGCGCATCGCGAGCAAGCGAAACGCGGCGGCGTAATCAGGTTCGGTAAGGGTGGCATCGAGCCCGCTCAATGCTGAGCGAACGTTTCGCAACGCGGCCACGCCCTGCTGCGGCGGCACGAACGCGCGAACGACGTTGTCGAAGGCGATGAGCCCGACACGATCGCCGCTCGTCGACGCGACGTCGCTCACCACGAGCGCCGCCGACAATACATGCTCGAATCTCGTGAAGCGACCCGCAGTCTGCGTCATCGCCCGGCCACAGTCGATCAGCGAGATCACTGTCTGTGATCGCTCGATCGACTGCTCGCGAACGATCAACCGGCTGTGCCGCGCCGTTGACTTCCAATCCAGCAACCGAGGATCGTCGCCCGGAACATAGTCACGCATTCCAGCGAATGCCGTTCCTTCACCACGCTGTTTGAGCGCGCGAACGCCGACGTCGCTCAGTCGGTTCTGCATTGCTAGCAACCGGAAGCGGCGCACGTTGCTGAACGACGGAATGACAGTGACTTCACTGCGCAGTGGTACGCGGACGATTCGACTCAGCAATCCGAGCGAAGTACTCAATCGCAGCGCAACGTCGCCGAGCGTGTAGTGTCCGCGCGCATCACCCTCGGCTTCGACTGAGATGGTTCGCTCCATTCCTGCGCCGAGCTCGATCGAATCGGACGGGATGGACGTCGCGATGCCCGGCGGAATCTCATCGGAGAGTCGCAGCAAGACGGGCCATCGCCAGTTAGACGCGACGACGTACTTCAACTCGACTCGGTCGCCGAGTCCGATCGGATCGGGAATCGAGCGAGTGACCTCGATGCCGCTCGATCGCGGAATTCGCAAATAGTCGAACACCGCGAGCCCCGCGACGACGACGAGCCCGATTGCGCCGGCTGCAACGCCAACGGTGCCTGGCAAGAGCCAGAGCACGCCGGCGGCTCCGACGAGCTGCGCTAGCCGGTTCGTCGGATAGATCGCCCACAACGGGCGACGTGAGCGCACACCAGCAGGCCGAGTCGGAGCGGTCACACCGGTGCCGAAACGCGAGACAATACGCCGGACACGACGTCGTCGGTCGTGCGACCTTCCACTTCAAGTTCCGGCGCGAGCGTCACGCGATGTCGCAACACCGAAAGCGCGCGCCCCTTGATGTCGTCGGGGGTGACGTAGTCGCGGCCGTCCAGCACAGCGGCTGCCCGTCCGGCCCGCATCAGCGCGATGCTCGCGCGCGGCGATGCACCGAGGATCAACGCGGGATCTTCGCGCGTGGCTCGCGTGATCTTCGCGATGTACTCCCGGACTTCCGATGCAACGCGAACCTGATCGACCAGCGTGCGACACTCGCGTGCTTGATCGGCGGTGAGCACTGCATCGAGAATCCTCGCGCCACCACCCTTCTCCGGATCGAATCCGGCTTCATGAAGTCCCAGCATTTGCAGCTCGGCGTCGACCGGCGGATATCCAACGACGATCTTCATCAGAAAGCGGTCGAGCTGCGCTTCGGGCAGAGGAAATGTTCCCTCGTGCTCGACGGGATTCTGTGTCGCGAGAACGGTGAACAACGAATCCAGCGGTCGACTCGTGCCGTCGGCGGTCACCTGTCGCTCGGCCATCGCTTCGAGAAGCGCGGCCTGTGTCTTCGCGGGCGCGCGGTTGATCTCGTCGGCCAATAAGAGATCTGTGAACACCGGGCCGGGCTGAAACTCGAATCCACGGGCCGGATCGCGATACAGGGCGACGCCGGTAACATCGGCAGGCATCAAGTCCGGCGTGAACTGGATGCGCGTGAAGCGGATCGCCATCGCGCTTGCCATCGTGCGCACGAGCAAAGTCTTCGCCGTACCCGGAACGCCCTCGATGAGTGCATGCCCTCTCGCGAGAAACGTTACGAGCACATCGTCGATCGCGGCTTCTTGGCCGATGATTCGCGTCGCGACCGCCTCGCGGATGCGAGAGAGGAGGGCGGATCCTTCAGTAACGGTGATCGTCATTTGATTCGTTGAGGGGGCAACAGCAGTTGTCGTTCGATGTCACGAACGGCATCGCCGACGTTGTTCAGATCCGCGACCGGAATCGACTGTTTCAATGCGGCCCGCACCGTTTCCACCGACCTGGCAAGCGATGGCTCACGCTCGGCGACCGCGTCGAGAAAGACCGGGTCGCTCGCACCCGACGGGACAGTGATCGTCCGACCCGCCCGACGTCGAAGACCATAAACCAATCGCTCGGTCGCCGTGCGCGTCGCGCCGACATCGGCGTACGCGTGCGCGAGCGCATCCGCGTGCTCGAGCGGAGAACGGCGCGGCACACGCACTGGATCGACCGGCGGAAGCGGCCGCGGTGCAAATGCGAGGAGAAGGATGAGCCCCGCGACCGCGAGTTGCGCGAGCAAATGACCCGATGCGGTGCTCGAGAGGTATATCCAGATGGCTGTAGTCGTCGAGTTGTGAACGCCAAAACCATGGTGATACTCGTCGAACACCAGCGGCTGTCCGCGACTCGAACCTTTCACATACTCAAATACTCTCGCGACGGCGAGGTCCGCGGCCCATTCGCACACGCGAACGGCGTCGTTCGAGAAAATCGCTGACTGGCTGACGACGACGATCCGCCCTTTGCCGAGCGGGAACCCTTCAGCGACGGAGAGATCAGCGCGATCGCGAAGCTGACCGTGCACGATCGTCGTCAAACCGGCCGGCTTGGTCTTCCAGACGAGTCCTCGCACTTCGGGGGGGATAGCGAGCAGCGCCCGCGATCGAAATGACGAATGTTCCGGACACTGCGGATCGTTGTAGCCCTCGAGAATTCTCCCAGGCGGCCCCATGTCCACGTCGAGCGAGTCGGTGATCTCGTCGGCGCCGTCCAGTGACACAATCAACGCGCCGCCACGACGCACGTTCTCGAACAGCCGATGCACCTCGTGCGCACCGAGTGCCACTCGCGGATCGATGACCACTTGGACCGACGGGGGAGACTCGGCTGAGTCGAGCGGCGCGAGGCGTCGCTCGACCTTCCATCCTGTTCGCTCGGCGAGCTCGTACGCGATGCCGAGGCCGCCCGGCGCCGTCGAGTAGCTGCTTCGCCCGCCCTCCGACCTTCCAGCCGCTTCCGGCGTGAGCAGCGCGACGGCGACGACCACCGCTCCAAGAACGGCGAGCAACGTCGCCGCATTCCACCACCGTTTTTGAACCGTTGGTGGACTCGTCACGCGGCAGTTCTCGTCACGACGAGATGTTGCGCCATCTCGAAGAGTCGTCCGTAGTCGTCAGGCACGACAGACGACGCGCCATAAACGACGCGATCGAAGTAGCGCGCGAATGCGCGAAAATCCGACGCGTTGATGATGCCGCGTCGGCTGAGCTCACGAGCGTAGTCGCCAGAGGTCTTTGACGAGTGAAACGTGATCGCTCCACTTCGGGTCAGTCCGTCGATCACCGCGGCGTAGAGCGCATGACTCGCTGCGACGTGATCGCCACTGGCCGAAAGCTCGCGCGCGAGATTCCAGAAATCGCGTCGTTGGCCTGTACCGAAATCGGCGTCGAATCCGGCGCGTCTGCGCACGACGTCGACCTGCTTTCCAATGACAATCCGTCCAATGATGGCGACGAGAATGATCGCCGCCGCGACGATCGCAGCAATCCGCAGATCGCGCGATCCACGAAACAGCGCGATGAGATCGGCGATCCGCTCGAAGAGCCATCCGAACGCGCGTCCGAGTAGCGAGCGGCGCAGCGGAACGGAGTAGGCTGGCTGTTTGGCGATCGCGGCCACCGTGTCGTGGATGGCGCGAGTCGTCCAGTCGCCGATCGCCTGTTGGAGGATCACCAGCGGAAGTGATCAGATCGCGACATTCGCCGACGGAGCAGCAGCCGAGTCGCCCCCGGCCATGTACTCGATGTCGAATGCTTCTTTGCGGATTCGAACATCGTAGTAGAGGAGCGTCTCGACGATCGAGAAGAATGGGCGGATGCACACGCCGACGACCGTCTCGATGATCCGCTGAACGATGGTGCTCGGAACGAGACCGGCGGCGATTCCCGACCCGATCGCGATCGCGATCGTCAGGATTCCCGCGAGAATCAACGTCCCGAGAATGTGTTTCCTGTTCCCGCTCGCGAGCCCGGCGGACCGCCCGATCGCGCGAAATGGCCCGAGCCCTTCGAGCACAACAGCCTGTCGCGCGCAAAAAAGCGTGGACAATGGATAGAGGACCGGGACGAACAGCAAAACCAAGCCAATCGCGAAGGAGATCATCATGATGAAACTGACGATCACCAACGAGACGATGCGAGCGCCAACGACTTTGTACGCGGCGGCGACATCGGGCGTCCGCTCGAGATAGACGTCACGCGCGAGCACAGCGATCGCGCCGCCGAGGATGACGTAGATGATGAGCCCAGCGACGAGATTCGCGCCGAGAACGTCGAACCCGGGAATCGAGTCGCGTTGGATGGAGAGATTGAATGCGAGCTGAATGACCAACCAAGGCACGTATACGACCGCGGCCGCGACGATGAAGTGCACGGGCGCTTTCCGAAACACTTGGAATGCCGCGTCGACAAGCTCAGTGGCACTCCGCGATCTGAGGGTCAGCTCGGTCGTTGGGGCTGGCATTTTAGAAAAATGATAACGACCGGTGAACGGGGCTAGACTCTCTCAGGTGCCAGGTGCCAGGTGCCAGGTGCCAGGTGCCAGGTGCCAGGTGCCAGGTCTCAGGTCGCAGGGTTGTTTCCTGTAGCCTAAGCGTCAGACCTGCACTCTCAGACCCGAGACCTTCACCAGCATAGAAAACGGGGGCCGTCTGAATGACGACCCCCGTCTGCCTTTCCAACACCGCCGACCCTAGGCGGCCATTCCTTCCTTCAACACGTCTGCCGTGTCGCTCTCTCTCAGCCGCTTGAGCGCACGGTCTCTCAGCTGACGCACTCGTTCGCGTGTGACACCCAACTCATGCGCGATCTCCTGCAACGTCATCGGGCGGTTGCCCTCGAGACCGAAGTACAGCGTCAACACGCGGCGGTCACGCGGCGGAAGGACCTCGAGCGCACGCGCGATTGCTTCGCGGCGCGACTCGCTCTCCACTCCGCCCGGCAAAACGTCTTCGTCCTCACCGCGATCCAACACGAGCGTTTCGGCCAACGTGCGGCCCTGCTCTCCCGCGCTCGCCGGCTCATCGAGCGAGCGAACCGGCTGCAGAAGCGCAACCAGTCCGCGCGTTACGTCGAGCGACAAGTTCGCGACCGTCGCGATCTCATCCTCATGCGGCTCTCGCGACAGCTTCTGACGCAACACTTCCTGCGCCCGTGAAACACGCGACAGATCCGCGGCCCGATTCAGCGGAACCTGGACCGTACGGCCCTGACGCTGCACTGCCGAATGAAGCGCCTGCCGGATCCACCACACAGCGTAGCTGATGAAGTTCACGCCGACGTCCGGATCGTACTTGTCCGCGGCGCGAACCAAACCGGCGTTCGCCTCACTTACCAAGTCGCCGAGGGGCACTCCGCGATTCTGATATTGTTTCGCGACCGAGAACGCGAAGCGAAGGTTCGCTCGAATCAACTCCGAGCGGGCGTCGTCCCGCGCGTCGTCCGTCGTCGCGCGGCGCATCGTCCGCGCGAGCTCTTTCTGCTGGAGCGCGGTGAGCACCGGCTCGCCACGCAACTCCTCGATGTAAAGGTCCAGCAGATCGCGATCATCGTTCGTCATGTACATCGCTCTCGCTCCCGGCGCACTCAGCGCCAGACCCATGTTCGTTCAAAAATATTCCGCAATACCCCGACGTCGTCGTCCTCGACTTCGGTTTTAGGCGCGTTTCGCGACCTCGGCGTTTGAGCCCACTTTGCGCGCCCCCGCTGGAGCCGCCGGCACTGACGGCACCGCCGTTCTGCGCCTCAGTTCAGCCATGTATTCGTCCAGTACCGACGGCCGAACTCGGTAATACACGAACTGCCCGTCTTTCCGAAATTCAACCAGCCCCGCGGTCGTCAGTTCTTTCAGATGGTGCGAGATGGTGGCCTGACGAACCGGAAAGCATCCACACAATCGTTGACAGCCGACTTCGGCACGCGACGCGATATGCTCGAGAATTTCGAACCGGCGGGGGTCAGCCAGGGCCTTTGCGATCCGTTGGAACTGGTCTGAATCCACCGCTACGTGACTCCACTGACAGTACGATAGATAGATAATCGTCTAATTACGGCGCGCAAGACTCTGGCACCTGGTACCTGGTACCTGGTACCAGAGGAAACGGAACGCCGCGCCTACTTTCATAACACCAGAGTCCCAATCGCTGGCACCTCGTACCCGGTACCTGGTATCTATTCCAAATGACCGCCATCTATCCGATCCCGTCGAGCACGTCCACCAACTCCGATCAGGCAACCCTCGTTCCGACGAGTCGGCTCACCGACCTCCCCGAGTACGTCTTCGCGTGGCTCGACGAGCTCAAGGCATCAGCCCGGAAGCGGGGTGCTGACCTCATCGACCTCGGCATGGGGAACCCGGATCAGCCGACCCCGCAACCGATCGTCGACACAATTTCCGCGGCGTACAACGACCCGAAAACGCACGGGTACCCGCCGTTTCGTGGATCTCCGCAGTTCCGGGAGGCGGTCTCGTCTTATATGAAGCGGCGGTTCGGCGTGGCTGTCGATTCAGAGCGCGAGGTCCTTTGCCTCAGCGGCGCAAAGGAAGGAATCGCCCAGACGACGATGGCCTTCGCCGACGAATCGACCGTCTCTTTAGTACCCGACATCTACTACCCGGTTCACGGGCGCGCGTCTGGACTCGTCGGAAGCCACGCCCACTTTCTGCCCCTTCGCCCAGACCGCGGATTTCTTCCAGACCTGAGCGCGATCCCAGACCGTGTCCTCGACGACGCGACCCTCCTGATCCTGAATTATCCGCACAACCCCACTGGCGCCGTCGCGCCGCTGGAGCTGTACGAGGAAGCCGTCGAGCTCTGCCGTCGCCACAACATCCTTCTGCTTTCGGACCTCGCGTACAGCGAGCTCACATACGACGGCTTCGTTGCGCCAAGCGCGCTGCAGGTCCGGGGGGCGAAGGACGTCACGCTCGAGTTCCACTCATTCTCGAAGACGTTCAACATGGCCGGTTCGCGGATCGGCTTCGCCGTCGGCGCGCCGGAGCTCATCGACACGCTCAACGCGGTCCGCACGAACATGGGCTATGGGACACCTGTCCCGATTCAAGCCGGCGCGGCCTACGCGCTCGATCACTACGAGGAGCTGGAAGCGCCAACGGTCGCCCGCTATCGAATGCGACGCGACTTCCTGATCGAAGGATTCCGCTCACTTGGCTGGAAGAGCGAGCCGGCGCACGGCTCGATGTTCATGTGGTTGCCGATCCCCGCGGGGTTCAGCGCGCAGGAATGGACTCAATACCTCATCGACAACGCCGATGTCGTCGTCACTCCCGGAAACGCGTTTGGGCCCGGCGGCGAGCACTATTTCCGCGTTTCGCTGATCGCAGATCCGCCAGTTCTCACCGCAGCGCTCGAGCGTCTGCGGAAAGCTGGAATTCGATTCGATATGAACCGCGCCTGAGTCCGTGGCTCGACACGTGCACCACTGAGTCTCAACCCAGGAGGACTCAATGGACAGAGAGCGAAACCCGGACCTCGACACCAATAGCGTCGATCCCGAAGCGTCGGGCGAAATACAAGCGTCGACGCCCGACCCCAACGACGAAATCCCTGTTCCGATCGCGATGTTTCCTTCCGAAATCGACGAGCGGGCGCAGGTCGTCGACGCGTTGCGGAAAGAGGCCAATACCGATCGCGGCGACGAGATCGAGACTCAGGCGTAGCCGCTATCCGTTTCGAAGTGCGTCGGTCGGACTCACCGTCGTCGCCCGGCGTGCCGGAAGTGCGCACGCGAGCGCCGCGACGATGATGAGGCTCGCGATGACCAGGGCAATCGTTGCCGGATCGAACGGCGTTACTCCGACGAGAAGAGCGCGGAGCAGCCGGTCGACTGCGTAAGCGCCGATCAATCCGATCGCTACACCGGCTACAGTCATGCGAGCGCCTTCGCCCATGACCAAACGAACAACCGATCCGCGTGACGCGCCCAGTGCGACTCGCAGTCCGATCTCAAAGGCGCGTTGCGAGACGCCGTATGCGATGACGCCGTAAATCCCGATCCCCGCGAGTCCGAGCGCGAGCGCCGCGAATCCACCGAGCAATAAGGTCGTAAAGCGCCGACTCGCAATCGAGTCACTGATGACCGTCTCCATCGTCGCGACTTGCGAGATCGGAACGTGAATGTCGAGCGAACGAATCTGCGCGCGAACCGCGGGACCCAAGCGCGCGGGATCGCCAACGGTCTTCACCACGAGCGTCATCTGCAAGGGCTGGTAGTACGCGCTCGCTGCAGACTGCGAGTACGGGAAGTACATGGTCGGCGGAACATCTTCCTGGATTCCGCGAGCTTTTACGTCGGCCACAACGCCGACGATCGTCACCCAAGGCGACGCCGGATTGAACATCTTGAGCGTGCGTCCGATCGGGTCGATGCCGGGCCAGATTATTCGCGCCATCGCGTCGTTGATTACGGCGACTGGCGGAGCGCCGCGTCGGTCGCGGTCATTGAAGACTCGGCCGCGCAACACGCGAATATCGAACGTCTTGAAGTAATTCGCCGTCACGGGTTCTGGCTTAGCTGACGGCGCCTCGGCGATCGTCTTGACGGTGCGACCGTCGATCTGAATCGACCATCCACTTTCGCTTCCAGAAATAGGCAACGCCCCGTCGAGCGACGCACTGCGAACGCCCGGGAGGGCCTCCACCTTCGAGAGAACTCCACGAAAGAATGTGTCCGCCGTCGTATCGTTGTACCGCCTCGCCGGAAGGGTAACCTGCATCGTCAGGACGTTGCTGGCGTCGAAGCCGAGATCGATGGCCCGCAGTTTGGCGAGGCTTCGAATCAGTAGACCGGCGCCCGCGCACATCACAACCGCGAGCGCGACTTCCGCGACGACCAGCGTTCGGCGCGCGGCGCGCGAACCACTGGACGCACTCGCCTTGCCGCCTTCGCGCAACCCGTCGGCTGACTCGTTCCGCAGTTCGCGCATCGCCGGAATGAGCCCGAATAACAGACCTGTTACGAACGTGATGGCGATCGTGAAAGCGATGACCCGATAATCCAGGGCAACTTGGTCGAGCCGCGGGAGGTCCGCCGGCGCGAGCGCGACGAGTGCCGTCGCTCCGCTCCAAGCGACGCCGACACCGAGGATCGCGCCAAAGAGCGCGAATAGGCTGCTCTCGGTCAGCAGTTGGCGCAGAAGCCGACCGCTCGATGCGCCCAACGCCGTGCGAATCGCAAACTCGCGGCGGCGTGCCTCTCCGCGAACCAGCAAAAGGTTTGCGACGTTGACGCACGCGATGAGTAGAACGAATCCAACCGCGCCAAGCAGAGCGATCAGATAAGGGCGCGTCGGACCGAGAATCGCGTCTCGGAGGGACACGACCCTTCCGACGAGCTGCTGTTCCGGCGAATACGTCTCCGGAAAGTCATGCATCCAGCGCGCGTCGAGCGTACGAACTTGTGCGTTGGCTTGCGCGAGCGTCGCTCCGGGAGCGAGTCGACCCACGAGGTTCAGATAGTGGTTGTTGCGCGTCCACAAACTGTCCGGATTTAATCGCCACGGCGTCCAAAAAGACGTCGACGCGCTGGGATAGCTGAACCCTTGGGGCATGACTCCGACAACCGTCGTAGGCGACCCGTTGATCACGACCGTTTTTCCCACGACTCGCGAATCGGCGGCAAATTGCTGGCGCCACATGCCGTTGCTGATCACGGCCACCCGCGCTTTGGCCGCGGGATCGAACTCTTCGGGGACGAAAAGTCGACCAACCGTCGGCGTCGGACCAAGGATGGCGAAGAAATCGCGCGAGACCCGCGAACCGGTCGCCCGAACAGGTTCCTCGTTCACGGTTAACGTGACATCGCCGCTGTTGTATGCCGCCAGCGAGGATATTGCCGGGACACCTCGCTGATAATCGATGAACTCCGGTTCTGAGACCGTCTGATACGGTGCCAGGTGGGAGAGTTGAACGATTCCGTCGGCCCTTGTATACGGCAACGGCCGAAGAAGCACCGCGTCGACGACGCTGAAGATCGCGGCGTTCGCGCCAATTCCGAGAGCGAGGGTAACAAGAATGACAGCGGAGAACCCGGGGCGCTGTCGCATTCCGCGCAGCGCGAAGCGAACGTCTTGGAGAAGGCCGGCCATGGAGTCCTCGGACTGGTAATCGAGTCGTGAGCGTTCGGGACGTACCCGCGCGCGACCAAGCAAGGCACCTGCACGCTCGGCAATCGCGCTCGAGAGCAAATCGGGGATGATGCGGGTCCAGACCGCCATGAATTCGCGTCGTGATCGGACGCTGCTGACGCGTGCGCGATAGAAATCGAGAAGGTCACGGCCGTATCGCGCGCGAAACGAGCTCGGATACAGACCGAGAAGCAGTCGATACAGTCGTTCGCCCTGAACGCGCGGTCCCAGACTCATGCCGGCGTCGGACCGATGACTCGGCGTTCCTCGCCAAGCCGGACGAGATCGCGTAGACGCTCGAGCTCCACGGCAAGCACTCGCTTCCCGAAGGGAGTAAGGCGGTAGTACCGTCGTCGCTCGTCGGTCGACGACGATGACGACGAGCTCGATTCATCGATTAGACCGTCGGTCTCGAGACGACGAATGGTTCGATAGAGATTTCCGGCTTCGAGCTCGAGGTCACCGTGAGTGTGCGCGATGATATCCTGCCGAATTCCGTACCCGTGTCGTTCTCCAGCCGAGAGCATCGAGAGCACGAGAAGCTCGATCGGCTTGAGCGGAATCTGGGACTTCGGATCCTGCCGTTGCACCAGAGCGCCTCCGCATATGGTCAATGTGACTATATGCGTATGACATCTAGACCGCGAAAATGGTTCGATGATTCGGCGGACCTTCAAGAATCTTCGTTGCCGAGCTTGTCTTATTTGTGATATGCGTCAATGTTACCGACGACTGAACCGTTGTCAGCCGAGTTCACCCGAGGGAGGGCACGGATGATCTCCGAACGGCAGGCCGTTGTGCAAACCGTCGCGAAGAGCGTCGCATCGGGCGACTTCGCGACCGCCGCGAAACGATATCAGATCTTTCGCGAGCTCGAGGCGGAGCAACTCGCGATCATGTCGCGTGAGAACTTGCTGACGGAGTGGAGTGCGGAGACGCGCTCGACTGTCCTCGCCGCCCGGGAGATCGTCCGCGATACGTGTGACGCGAGAACCAATCTTCGCGCACATGTGCGCGGGTTCGTTCTCCGGTTCCGCGACACACATGCGCCACTGAAAAGCGTGCTACAGCAAACGCGCGCCGTGGTTCAGAATTTCGAGCGAAGCGGCGCGATTCACGACGACAACGGTTGGTTCGAGGCCGAAGTCCTCGAGTGGGCGATTGAAGAGTACGACCGCATCTCTTGATCGCGTCGCCGCGCCGTGAAACCGCTCTATGCGATTGTCGGCGCTGGCGGATTTGGTCGCGAGGTGATGCCCGTGGCCGCTGAGATGCTGTCCGCGCGGGGGCACGGATCCTTCGAGCTCGTGTTTGTCGACGACAACTCCAGCACACCGATGGTGAACGGCCATCAGGTCATGACGCCGACAGAGTTCCTGTCAGACGCGCGCGAGAAACACTTCAACGTCGCGATCGCCGACTACCGCATCCGCGAGCGGCTGGCCGCTCGCTTCACCGACGACGGCGCGCAACCGTTCGAGATCTCAGCGGAGAATTGCGTGCGCCTGAGCGCAAACGAAATCGGCGAGGGCGCGATTCTCTGCCCTTTCACGACCATCACGTCGAACGTCACCATCGGCCGCTACTTCCACCTGAATCCCTATTCGTACGTCGCGCACGACTGCAGAATCGGCGATTTCGTGACCTTCGCGCCGGCCGCGCACTGCAACGGCCGCGTCGTGATCGAAGACTATGCGTACATCGGTAGCGCGGCCGTGATCAAACAAGGCACGCCCGACAAACCGATGGTCATCGGCAAGGGCGCGATCGTTGGAATGGGCGCTGTCGTGACGAAAAGCGTTCCGCCCTTCGCGACTGTCGTCGGAAACCCCGCGGCGCCGATCGCGCCGCGCGAGAAACGTCCCGCGCGGAACGACGCCAATGCCTGATCGACGCGTGCTACAGACGCGCGCGCCACTCCGCGGTCGCTTCCGGCACGAGGCGCGAACCCTGCGGGCTCGTCTCGAGGATGTAGTAGTCGCGGCGGAGCGGATTGAGCGGATCGACAACCTCGTAGTAGGTCGGCTGCGGATCCACCTTCACGGTGACTCCGTTGCACTCTCCGCCCACACATTTCACCTGGATCATAAAAAACTCTCCGTGCTTCGGCGTTCAACTCGCCTGAGGAACTGGCGATCGCAGACCGCCGGTGAGAAATCGCGGACCTGCCGTGCATGCTCGCTCCACCGTGGCGGCGATGCTGTCGGGCAGTTGGACCGCGCCGCGCGAATGTGCCTCGAGCACGAGCCGAAGCGCGCGGCGTTGCCGGTCGAATGCCGACAGGAGCTGAACGCCGCCATCGGGCGACGTCAGCACGCCGTGAACGAGGTGCTGCAACGACGGATCTTCCCCATCGTCGACGTTCGCCATGCACGCCTCGAGATTCCAACGCGCACGATGATCGTCGCACAGCCCCGCGCGTTCCGCGCGGGTCTCGTCCTGGATGCAAGCAGTGCAGAGCGCTATGTCGCGCAGCAGATCCGCACTTGGAACAAATGACATCGGGTCTTCCTCTAGTGCTTGTCTCAAATCCTGCAGCAGTTCTAAATCGCGAGTGGTGGCGCAGATCATCTGAAGCCGGCGCCGGGCGTTCGGCTCTATGCCCATGAGATCCCCCGATGGACACGGCGTTGCCCCAAGGCCGTACTTATTCGCAACTTGTTACTTGGTCGAGAGTTTCCCGTCTGACTCGTATGCAAAAGTGACGATGTGCAACTATCGTCCTTCGCACTTGTCTCATGACCCGTCCTAGTCCGTCGGCTCAGCCGATTTTCCCGAACGCGCTCGACACGCTCGACCGCCACTGGGCGGTCAAAGTGGTGTCGCCCGAAGAACGCGTCGCCGCGCTCAACTACGGGCTGCGGGTCATGGCCCGGCTGAGCGCCGGAAACGCGAGCGCCGACGCCGAGTCGCCGCCCGACTTCGTCGTGCCGCTCGCGGGTGCCTACGTCATCGCGGCCGGCGAGTGGCTCGACTTCGACGGCGCCGCATCCCCTTCGGCCATTCTCTCCGCCGAGCAGGAGGCGCAGCGAACCGCACATATCGAAGCCGGTGCTGATCGAGCCTTCATCCTGACAGCTGCACTGCCGCTCGAATCCGACGAACGCATCGCCGCGCTCTATCGAGCATTGCTGCTCGCCGGACTCGCGGAGCTCAGTCACAAACAGATCGAGCTTCGACACTGGCTTCGAGCGCACGACGACCTGCTCTTCCCGGTGACCGAAGACGAGGCGCGATGGGATCTCGTGCTGCTCCGTCGCGTCGTCGAACTGTGGGTCGATATTCTCCGCGCGGCCGGCCCGTCGGGCCTCGAGCACGCCATGGAGCTCATCGCGTCGATTCGCGAAGAACGTCCGATTCGTGAGCCCGCGTTCCTCGCGACGGTCGAAGGAGCGGACGAACCGCGCATGCGCTTCTTCATGTTCACGCTCTTCCATCTCGTCGAAGCGGCGACCGAGCTGCTCTTGTTCCGACTGCACGGAGAACCGGAGCGCGTCGACGCACGACTGTACACGCACTTCACGCTGGCGCGAGACGCCGCCGGCGGTGATCCACGACTCGACGCGAGCTTCGACTGGTTGTACGAAGCATCGCGACGCATCGTCGCTCAGCGGACCGCGCAACTCGAATTGCTTCCGGTTCGCGGTAGTTGAGCAAACGCTCATTGCCGCGACGTACGACCCGCGTTGCCAACGAGCATTCGACGGCCGTTGGGTGATCGCGCGACGACGACGCTGACTCTCGACTGCATTCGCTTCGGATGAAGCGGAATGACACGCGCTTCAGGTCGTGAAGCGCCCGCCGGCTCATCGGCCAGCGTGAACCATTCGATCGTGCCTCCGACTTTCGTGCATCGCACGTAATACGCTTCGGAGTTCGACGACCAAAATCCGTCCCACCGTTCTCCCTCTGTCAGGTCGCTGAGCAGCGCGGTGCGCGGTGCATCTTCGAGCCGTCCTTTCGGGGTAGCGCACCTGACGAGACGCATGGTGTCGTTCGACTGTTTTTTGGGAGTGCGCCGGCGACATCGCCGTTGGCGGGGGACGGCAACCTAGAAAAGCCAGATTCAAAGCGCAATAGGGAAGTTTTCCATAAGTCGTTGTCATTCTTGTGGATAGCTCATGTGGAGAACTGTCGACAACGCGCTAACTCGCGATGAGCATTCACTTAAGACCCGGTCGACCCCTGTGGACAACGAGTGTGGACAGATGTGCACGACTCCGTTTTTTCTCACAGGATTTTCGGCGAAAAATCACACCCAGAAGTAACCATTTTCCGCACGATTTCCACGCGGATTTCGTGTCGAGAATTCGCAGCTTTCCACACGAAATGTGGAAACACTGTTGATAGCACCGCTGTTGCATTTGAGCATCGTGATTCGCGCGCGATGGGACATCGAGGGATCGCGTGCTCTCACCGCAACTTGGAGCATCAGCGATGCGACCACTCTGGACCGGGGCGCTCACCTTTGGGCTCGTGAATATTCCGGTGCGACTGCACTCCGCGGTTCAAGCGAAAGAACGCGTGAGCTTTCGCCTCTTGCATAAAACCGATCTGTCACCGATCAAGTACGAGCGCGTTTGCCAGAAAGAAGGTGAAGCGGTCGACTGGAAACAGATCGTGAAGGGTTACGAATATTCGAAAGGCAAGTTTGTCGTGCTCGATGACGAGGACTTCAAGGCCGCTGCGGTGGAATCGTCGAAGACGATCGAGATTCTCGACTTCGTCGCGGCCGATGAAATCGATTCACGCTACTTCGAGACGCCGTACTATGTCGTTCCCGCGAAAGGCGGCGAGAAAGCCTATGCGCTGTTGCGCGAAGCAATCAAGCGCACCGGCATGGTAGGAGTCGGCAAGATCACGATGCGGACGAACTCACTCCATCTCGCGGCTGTGAAAGCAGTTGGCGATGCGATCATCCTCGAGATCATGCGTTTTCAGGACGAGCTCGTGGACGTCAGCGAATTCACGTTCCCGAGTGAAGAAGGCGTTCGTCCGCAAGAACTACAAATGGCCGAGCAACTCGTCGGCAACCTGTCGCAGACGTTCGATGCGTCGAAGTACACGGATGACTATCGCGACAACCTGATGAAGATCATCAAGGCGAAGATGAAGGGCAAAAAGATCGAAGTACCCGAAGTCGAAGAGCGCGAGAGCACGCATGTCGTCGACCTCATGCAGCGGTTGAAGGAAAGTCTCGAGATGGCGAAGAACGCATCGACGCCGGCCGAGCCGCGCACGCGCGCGAAGCGCGCATCTCGCCGTAAGAGCGCATGAAGCAACTCGCGCCAATGCTCGCGTCCGTGGGAACGGACGTTCCCGCGGGCGACGACTGGGTGTACGAGCCGAAGTATGACGGAATTCGAATTCTCGGATCGGCATCCAGTGCCGGCGTGGCGCTGATCACACGCAATGGGCTCGACAAAGCGAAGCAGTTTCCGGAGATCACCGACGCGCTGGCCGAGCTTCGCCGAAAAACGAAACGATCATTTATCCTCGACGGCGAAATCGTCGCCCTTCATGAGAACGAGCCCGCGCGATTTCAGGAGCTGCAGGGCCGCATGCATGTGACCGACGGCAACTCGATCGCCATACATCGGACAGAGCATCCCGCGGCGCTGATCGCTTTCGACATCCTATTAGATGGAAAGAAGGCACTCGTCGGTGAATCGTGGCGCGAACGACGGGAACATCTCGACGCGCTTCTGTCTTCAGCGAACCGCACTGATACGCTCCGCATCAGCGAAGTCGGCGATGATGGCGCGGCAATGTTGCGGAACGCACGTCAGAACGACTGGGAAGGCATCATCGCGAAGCAAGCTGACGCCATCTATAAGCCGGGCGAGCGCACGCGCGCGTGGCTCAAGCTGAAAATCGAACGGCGACAAGAGTTCGTCGTCGGCGGCTGGACTGAACCGCGGCGATCGCGCGAACATTTCGGCGCGCTCCTACTTGGCTACTACGACCAAGACGGATCGCTGGTGTACGCAGGCCACACGGGAACCGGCTTCACGCGTGAAACGCTCTCCGATCTATCGAAGCGACTGAAACGTCTCGAACGCAAATCATCGTCGTTCGTGCCCGCACCACGCACGAACGAGCCGGCGCATTGGACGAAGCCGGAAATCGTCGTCGAGATCAAGTTTTCGGAGTGGACCGCTGACGGTCGTCTTCGCCAACCGGTGTTTATTGGAGTCCGCGATGATAAATCGCCGCGCGAAGTGACACACGAACCCGAGTCTCTGGCGAAGCCTGGCAAGAAGTCTCCGGTGAAAGCTGCCAAGAAGTCGGGCGCAAAGTCCGCCAAGAAGTCGACGCCAGCGAAGCGAACCGACGGCGCCGCAATCGCGAACCAACTGTCGGCAATCGAAGATGATGGCGGGAGCGGCCTCCTCGAGCTGCCGAGTGGCTCGCTCGAAGTGTCGAATCTCGACAAGGTCTTTTTTCCGAAGACGAAGCAGACGAAGGGCGATGTGATGCGGTTCTACGCCCGCGTTTCACCGTACCTTCTGCCCGCGATGGCGGATCGACCGCTCGTCATGAAACGATTTCCGAACGGCGTTCGCGGCCCGTCATTCTATCAGCAGAAGGCGCCCGAGAATCCTCCGAAAGGCGTTCGCGTCGAATCCGTTTCGGACGAAGGCATCGAAACAGCCGATCGACTCGTGGGCGGAAATCTCACGACGCTCTTCTATTTAGTGCAGCTTGGCGCGATCTCCGTCGATCCATGGCATTCGCGCGTCGACTCGATTCAATCCGCGGACTACTCCATCATCGATCTCGATCCGGGGCCGCGCGCGAAATTCGATCGCGTCATCGAAGTCGCTGCTGCCGTGAAGGAAGCACTCGACGCGTATGGGCTGCACGCCGTGCCGAAAACATCGGGAGCCAGTGGAATGCACATCGTTCTTCCGCTGCCGAAACGAATCCCGAACGACGGCGCGCGCATCGTCGCCGAATTGATTGCGACGTCGGTTGCGGAACGACTTCCGAAGATTGCGACCGTCGAGCGATCGACGAAGGATCGGCGAGCGAATGCCGTCTACGTCGATTACCTGCAGAACATTCGCGGGAAGACTGTTGCGAGCGTGTATTCCGTTCGCGCCGTTCCGGCGGCATCCGTTTCGACGCCGCTGTCGTGGGATGAGATCGATGAAGACCTCGACCCGGCCGCGTTTACCATGGATGCGGTGATCGAGCGCATCGAACGTGTCGGTGACCTCTGGGCTGCCGGAATGAAGCGCCCGAACTCTCTCGAAGGATTGCTCGGCAAGTGAAACGAAAAGGCATTCCCGCGCGCCGGCGGACGAATCCGCTCGCGAACTTTCTCGCCTATCTCGAGGAGATCGAAAACGCCGTGCTCGCGCGACAAGCGTTGCGCATCACAGCGTTGCTCCGCAAACGAACGGCCACGCATCTGCCGCGCGAAGTGCGAGAAGAGTTGCTGATGCTTTCACGAGCCCCTCGCGAGAGTCTTCGCGCGCCCGTGAAGTTCTTACAGTTTCAACATCGAATGACCCAATTGTCGCGCGCCGGTGAAGGACTACCGACGGCGCAGCACGAGCTGCCGCTCGAGCCGTCGATCTTCGCAGGCGTTGTGCGCCTTCGCCCTGACGAACGACGCCCCGCGGCCGCGGAGCTGTCAGGCGACGCCGATCTCGACGACGTCGTCTGACGCTCGCATCCGCATCACGAGCCGCCGTTCGATGGGTTCGTCGCGTCGACTGAGATCTTCAAGTTTTCATTCAGCGCCGCGTCGCCACTGATGATCGATCGCCAGCTGACTTCCGGTCCATTTCGGCGCCCCTTCTCCGTGACTTTGATTCCATCGGGGGCGATGGCGATCGTGTAGAGTTTTCCGTCGAGCTCCAGCTCACGTTTGATCGTCTTGTCCAGCTTCGCCGTCATCGTCGTTCCTCCGAGTGGCCGATTCTGAGACGTCGTCGTCGAAGCGCGCCGGCGCGTTTCGATCGCAAATGACGCAGTTCAAAGTAGCACCGATGAACTCGCGTCGACCATGCTCGGTCGTTACCCAGGGCCGGAGCTGCCAAGGCGGATCATGCCGAACGTGCTGGGTGTGCGAACACTCGAGGTCCGCAACCCAATGCCCTTCCTCGTCTTGGTGAAAGCCAACGATGCGCCGAAGCACTACGTCGGCCCCGGATTCGACCCGGGCCCGGGTCGAATCTCCATGTAGGTCGACGCAGGCATTTCGGTGCTGAAGCCGAATTGTTCGTAGAGCCCCTTGGCGCTGCGCGTCCACAGGGCCATGCGACGCAACCCCTGCAGATCAGGATGGGCGACGATGACCTCGATCATCCATTTCCCTAGTCCCTGACCGCGCGCATCCTCGGCGACGATGACGTCAGTGAGATAGGCGTAGGTCGAGAGATCCGTGACGGCGCGCGCAAAGGCGAGCTGCCGTCCCGCCGCATCCATGACGCCGACGCACAACGAATTCGCTATCGCGCGCTCGAGCGAGCGTTTGCTCATTCCCCCGCCCCAGTGCGAGGCATGAAGCATTGCGAGGACCGCGTCGACGTCGATGCGCGCGCGATCCGTTGTGAGTATGAGATCGCCGCGGCGCTGTTCCACCGGCAAGTCGTCCATACCGAGGAAGTTAGCGACGAGTGTCTATTCGCTTCGCAGGGATTCGACGGGGTCGATTCGCGTCGCTCTCAACGCGGGGATCAGGGCAGCGGTGAGCGCGACAACGAATAGCACCGTTCCCATCGCGGCAAAGAGCAGCGCATTGTACTGGTCGTCCTCAATCGAGAACGCCTGCAGCCACTCTGCCGAATACTTCGTGAGCAGCAGGCCGAGTGCGACGCCACTCAGCGCGAGAACGTTGCCTTCGCGAAGGATGGCATGAAGCACGTCGCGCGACGATGCGCCCAGCGCGATGCGGACGCCCATCTCGCGTTTGCGCTCAGCAACCGAATGGGCGACGAGACCGTAGATCCCAAGCGCGGCGAGCGCGATGGCAAGCACGGCGAACATCGAGAACAGTCCGGCGACGAAGTCGTGGCTCGATCGCTCGTCCCAGAGTTCGCCGTCCAGTTTCGCGGCGCTGAGCAGACGTAGATGTCCGTCGTGATGAAGGTACCGTCGCAGCGTGACGGGCATTCTCTCATGATCAGACTTTGAACGAACGAGCAGCTGAAGGACGAACCCCGGTTCAAAGCTCGCCGCAGCTCTCGGCGGACGATGAGCTCCGATGGTGTCGTGTGTGCTCGGAAGAATGTAGATGTCGCCGACCGGAGTCGTGCGAATGCCGGTGGGGCGCGAGCTAATCATGTTGTTCGGCCCAACGATGTCCTCGACGACCCCGACGACGCGATTCCACGGCTGATCCACTTTGGGAGCGGCGAGCTTGATTCTCTGCCCGACTGGATCGCCGCTCCCGAAGAGCGCCAGCGCGGTCTTCTGATCGATGATCGCTTCGCGCTCGCCTGCTCCGCCATCCGTGAAATCGCGGCCCGCGAGGAGTCGCAAACGCATTGTTCGCAGATACGACCCGGACACGATCTTGTAGCTGGACGCTTGGACGGATCGCGGCACGACGTCAGTTCCGTAAACAGTGACGGCGCTTCCGAACACAAAACGCTGCATCGACGTCGCGGCGTCGGCGACGTCCGGGAGGGATCGAGCACGCGACACGACTTCGTTCGAAACCGCGTCGATCGGCACAACAGTATCATTCGGCGCGACCCAACTCACGAATGCCGCTGACATCGGCTTGATGTCGAACGACAGCTTCAGCGTATCGAGCCGCATCGCGCTCCGAACGACTATCGATGCGCCGCTCAATAAGACGAGCGAGAGACCGATCTCGGCAATCACCATGATGCCGTACTGCTTTCGATTTTTCTTATTCGCGCCCGTCCCCGCCCCCGACTTGAGAAGCTCGTTGGGATCGACGCGCGACACTCGAATCGCGGGAAGAAGGCCGACGATCATCACGCATACAATCGAGGCAAGGACGGCAAATGCGAACACGCGCCAACTCGTTTGTGGGGCCGTGACGTAGGACGCGACGCGGGGCGGGATCGTGGAGTCCAGTAAGCTCATTCCCCAGAACGTCGCGAGGAGCCCGATCGCAAGCCCTGCTCCGGCAAGCATCGCGCTTTCGAGCAGCAGTTGCGTGATAATGTCGCCGCGGGACGCGCCGAGTGCGGCGCGAAGCGCGAGCTCGCGACTTCTACCGATGCCGCGCGCCAGCTGAAGGTTCGCGAGGTTCGCGCATGCGACGAGCAACACCGCGACGACGGCGCCGATGAGCGCAAAGTGAAATCCGCTGAAACGAAATTGCCTCTCCTTCATCGGCGTCAGCTCGAACCAGACATCCTTCGCCGGGACGCCGAGGAGCGCGGCCATGCGCGATGAGAGAATGCCCAACTGCTGTTGAGCGACGTCCTGCGAGAGGCCGTGGCGCAATCGTACGATATTCGACGGAAGCGACGACAGCACCGTTCCCGGCGGCGGCAGCCGGTAGATCTCCGGATGTCGCTCCGGGAGGTGCGCAGCATTGCTGATGACGCCGACGACGGGCGCGGGCTGGCCGTCGATGTCGACGAGCTTCTCTAGAGCCGACTCCCCGTCGGGGAAGAGCGTTCGCTCGAGAGTCTGCGTGATGACGACCGGCTGCGTCGCGCCATTCACATCCGATTCGACGAACCCTCGGCCACGAACGATGCGAGCACCGATGACGTCGAAGAAGTTGGGCGCGACTGTTCCAACAGACACCTGCGAGTAGCGGCGCTGGTACTCGACAGCACTCTCGCGGAATGCGTTGCCGCCGCCGTACAGCGTCGTTCCTTCGAATGTGGTCGAGGCGCCGCGAAGAATCGATGCGCGGGTCGCGTCATCGACTTTGCGTCGCGTGTCGCCCCAGATCGTCAGCGAATAGAGTTGCCGCGGTTCGCGAATGTCGAGGCGCGGATTCATCAGGGCGTCGATCACGCTGTACAGCGTCGTGTTGAGTGCGATCGCCAACGCGAGCGACAAGACCGCGATGATGCTGAACCCTTTGTGCCGGACGAACGATCGTGCGGCGAGGCGAAAGTGTTGACGCGACAGCCGCATGATGCATGCTCCGATGAAAGTCGCTACTCGTCCGGGTCCGGAATGAGCTCGCGCGCTCGTTCGAGCGCGCTCTCGGGAACGAGGACCTCAGCGCCTTCGCTGAGCGGACCCTGAAAGCCGCTCCCGAACAATCCGATCTGAAAGCCGCGCACTAACGCGGGAATCCCCTCGAGCTCCAGGGTCGCGCGTAGCGTGTCGGCAGCGAGACCAGAGTAGACAGTGGTCAACAACGCCCACTGTTCTTTTGGCTGGCTCATGTGTTGGACGATCGGATGGTCCGTTGGGCAATCGCGCGCTCGACCGCGCCGACGATTGTGTTGCTGACGGAATAGAGCGCGACTCCGGCCGACAGGTGCCAGAGCACAAGAAGGCTAATGGTTGCCGTCATGAGTACGGGCAGGAGTTGTGATGTCGATTTCGAATCGCCGTGAGCAGCCGATGCCCATGCGATCGCACCTGCGAGAGCAGCGGCGCCGGTCGCTAACAGTCGGTCAGGCTTGGCAAGGTCGGCGATCCACAGAAACCCGCCAGCTCGCGATGCAGCTGCCCGCACCGCGGCGTAGAGTGCCGCACCCGGTGGGAATGACGCGAGGCCGCTGAGCATCGATCCGCGGTCAATGAGCGATATTCCGTTGTCGGCGTTGAACTTCTGCATCGCCAGCGCGAGGTCCCCGGGTTTCTCCGCGTGGCGTTTTTTGAGCGCGTCGATCTGTGGCGCCAGCGTTCGAAGCTTCGTCTCTTGGATCAATCGGCGCCGCGTTGCAGAGAAGGTGATGGGAATCAGCGCAACGCGCATTGCAGCGGAGGCGAGGAGGATCGCGGCGCCGAAACTCCCGCCGCACCAATGAGCGAGTGCGAACAGAGAACCGCGCAGGATATCAACGACGCTGGACCACAGCATATCTCGACCTTTGACAATTGGGTTAACTGCGTCGCCTGGAGAGCGATCCTGCGGTCGCTTTCGCTCCCTCAGGGCAGGCGCCTTCGTCGCTTCGCTCCTCAGGAAGACCCCGATGACGAGACGGACCGCGACTTCACTTCTTCAGACGTCAGTCCATAGATCGGCGGCGTCGTGATTCCGCGCAATCCGAGAATGAAATAGAGTTGTCCGCGGTGATGGGATTCGTGTTCGATCATCGCACGCAGCCATTTGCCGACCGTGATCGGCGTTGCGGCCGGCGTGAGACACTTTTCGAGGAGCCTCGCATCGCTCAACGAAGCGAAGAGCTCACGTGCTTCACGATGCAGACGATCGTAATACTCGAGCGTCGCGGCGCGCCCATCGGCAATCCTTCTGTCGTGTCCCGGATACCGGGCGGCGCGTCCATGCACATTCTCCGCATACATGTACCGCTCGATGCCCGCGAGATGGCGAACGAGCTCGCCGGGCGTCATGCGACCGGGCGCCGCTTCCCACTCGAGATCGTCGTCGCCGATGAGCTGCACGATTCGTCGCGTTCGTTCATGCACGCGATCGAGGTAGTCGAGAAACGGCCCAACCCGCGTGATTTCCATGAGAGTTAATGAATAACGTTCAGAGAACTCGGGCCATGACATCGTCTGTCGTGGCAAATCCATGGCGTTCGTAGAGCGACCGGCTTCGTGGCGTCGGCCATAGAACAATGGTATCGACGTCGCTTCTCCGACACTCGGCGATCGCCTCCTCGAGCAGCGCAGACCCCGCACCGCGGTCGCGCCCCGATTCCATCACGAAAAGGTTCGTGATATACGCGTGCGTCTCTCTCTCGATCACCGGATTCGGAACCTTTTCGATCAGTTGGAGCCAAACCGCTCCGATCGCGAGCGATCCGTCTTCGTCCTGCGTCTCAGCGATCCAGGCGAGCCAGAGGTCGTCGTTCGAGAGCCTATCGCGCATCCAGCCTTCGCACCGCGCGACGAATTCTTCCGGCGACTCGATTGCCTCGCCGATCGCCGAGCGAAACTCGTAGCGCAGCGACGCAAGGATTATCGCATCGGCCGGGGTCGCTCGGCGAACCCGTGTCCGTGGATCTGAATTCATTTGGCGTATCTACCGCCTTTCGGCAGACGTCGCAACGAGCTCATCCCGGCGGCGTCGGCTCCGGGGTATCATTCAGCGTCCGCGAAGTCGCGGATACCATACAAGCTCAACGAGGAAGACCAATGAAAGCAGCTGTTCGATTCGCGGTGACCGCTTTTGTGTGTGCAGGAAGTGTCGCTGGCGCTCAGGGGCCGGCGACTCCATCCGGCGTTCCCGCCGCGAATTTCCCCGCGGTTGGCGTCGCGGCGCCAGACTTCTCCGCGACCGCAACCGACTCCACCGGTAAAGCTATTCCGGTATCGCTCGCCTCGATGCGCGGCAAGGTCGTGGTGCTCGCGTTCTATCCGCTCGACCGCTCGAGCGGCTGTACAGCCGAGCTCACGAAGTTCCGCGACGAGTATACGACGCTGTTTGGTGACGGCGTCATTGTTTTGCCGACCTCTGTCGACAGCGTCGCATCGCATGCAAGTTGGGCGAAGGAATCACACTTCCCGTTCGCGATGATCGCCGACACGAAGAGCGAAGTCGCGACGAAGTACGGCTCGCAGGGTGCGGGGCGTCCGATGTTCAAGCGCACCGTGTTCGTCATCGGAAAGGATGGGAAAGTCGCGTACGCCGACACTCGGTTCAACGCACTCGCCCAAGACGGCTACGACAAACTGACGGCGGCAATCAAGAGCGCCAAGGGTAATTGATGAGAACAATCGTTCGAGTAGCGCGATCGACGTTGATCGCAGTTGCCGCGTCGACCGGATTGCTCGTGGCGCCAACAGCGCCCGTGCACGCGCAAAACCAATCCGCCTCGCCGCAAACTCCAGCACTGATCGTCTTCATTACTGTCGATCAGATGCGGGAGGACTACTTCGATCGATTCTCGTCGCAACTCACCGGAGGACTCGGGCGACTCTATCGCGGCGGCGCGTTCTTCACGAACGCGTTCCAGGATCACGCGATCACAGAGACCGCGCCGGGTCACTCGGTGACGATGTCCGGACGATTTCCCGGACACACCGGCATCGTAATGAATGCCGCGGGAGTTCCTGACGCGAAGGCCCCGCTCATCAATGGCGGCGGTCCGGGCGCGTCACCGCTCCGTTTTCGCGGGACGGTGCTGATGGACTGGCTTCGCGCGAAGGACCCGAAGTCGCGCGGGCTTTCGGTCTCGCGAAAAGATCGTGGCGCGATCCTCCCGATGGGACGCGCAAAACAAAGCGTGTTCTGGTACACGCCTCTCGGCTGGTTCACGACGAGCAAGTACTACGCGGACACACTTCCGTCGTGGGTCAACGCGTTCAACGCGAAGGAAATTCCGCGGACATACGCCGGCAAAGTGTGGAATCCCCTGCTGCCGCTCAACTCATATCCGGAGCCCGACAGCGTTCCGAATGAGAATTTTGGCAAGAATTTCGTATTTCCGCATCCATTCCCCCAGGATTCCGACCAGACCGCGCAGCTCTTCACGGAGTATCCGCCGATGGATTCACTCACGGCGCAGTTCGCGCTGGCTGGGCTCCAGGCGATGGAACTTGGTCACGGAGAGCACACCGATCTTCTTGCGGTGTCATTCTCGACGACCGATGCGGTCGGCCATCGATACGGCCCTGATTCCCGTGAGCTTCACGACCAGATCCTCCGTCTCGACAAGTATCTCGGAATTTTCATCGACTCGCTCTACAAGGTTCGCGACTCGAGTAAAATCGTATTTGCTCTGACGGCGGACCACGGCACCGGACCGTACCCCGAGCTTCGTGCTCTGAAAGAACACACGAAAGCCCAACGTGCCGACGTCTGGCCGACGCTTTACACGGCGATGGCGAAGCTCATGGGCGCCGGCGCCGATTCGACGACGCTGCAGTTCGAAGACGGCATCATCTGGATCAATCGCGACAAAACGACGAAAGCCGGCCTCAAACCTGATTCGGTGCTGGACGCGCTCGCAAAGTCGCTCCGCGCGTTGGATGGCGTCGGACGCGTCGACTTTGTGAAGGATCTCGCCAAGGCGGACACCACCAAGGACGCCGTCGCTCGGCGCTGGCTGCACATGCTGCCGTCGGATTTGCCGGCGGATCTCGTCGTCTCGCTCGCGCCGTACGCGTACTACGCCGGTGTGACGATGTCGACGCACGGCACGCCGAACGACTACGACGCGCACGTTCCGGTGATCTTTTACGGTCCGTGGTTCAAAGCGGGTAAGTATTCCGAGAAGGCGCTTGTCGCCGACATGGCGCCGACGCTCGCCGCCGTCGCCGGCGTGACGCCGTCAGAGAAGCTCGACGGGTCGGTCCGAGCTGAGGCTATTAGAAAACCGTAAATGCCTTGGCGGGATAGCGATCCCTCGCTCCGCTCGGAATGACTCTGCGCGAAGCGTCGAGAGATATCTCTCTCCTACGACGCAGTTCCGTCGCGGCGAGCCATCACCTTCTTGCCGCGAATCGTGGTGCCGCGCAGCGCGCGGATGATTCCGTCCGCCGCCCACTCGGGCACTTCGACGAGCGAGAACTTGTCCGCGATCTCGATCGCCCCGATGTCTCGCGAATCAATTCCTGCTTCGTTCGCAATCGCGCCGACAAGGTCGCCAGGACGCACGCCGGACTTTTTGCCGAGTGGTACGTAGACCCGCGTGATCTCGCCGTCGCGATTGCCGCCCTCGCGACGACCGCCTTTGTCGCGGACCGGTCTCTCGCCGCGACGAAAGTCTCGGTCGCGATCACCGCGCTTTCCATGTTTGTCGAGACGCGGACGCTCCTCTCGGCGCGGCAGCGCTTCGTTCGGAATCTCCTCATCGCGGTTTTCGTCACCATCTGATCCGGTGTCCACGAGCTTGATCGCCGCGGCTGCGATGTCGAGCACGTCGTATTCGTCAGCGAGGGATTCGATGACGACGCGGTACGACTCGAGATCTCCCGCCATGAGTGTTTCCTCGAGCGAGGTCCGCGTGAGCTCCAAGCGGCGCGCGCGAAGATCGTGAACTGTCGGCACAGACTCGATGGAGATCTTTCGTCGCGTCGCCTGCTCGATGTTTCTCAGCAGCCGATGCTCGCGTGCTTCGGCCAACGTCACCGCGACGCCTTCGCGCCCCGCGCGCCCGGTTCGACCGATGCGATGCACGTACGCATCCGGCGACGACGGAACATCGAAATTCACGACGTGCGACACGTGCTCGATGTCGAGACCACGCGCGGCAACGTCGGTCGCGACCAAAATCTCCGATGCCCCCTCGCGGAAGCGACGCATCACCCGGTCGCGCTGTTCCTGCGACAAACCGCCGTGCAGCGCTTCGGCCCGATACCCTCGCGCGCCGAGCGTTTCGGTGAGCTCCTCGACCTCGGTGCGCGTGCGGCAGAAGACGATCGCCGACGTCGGCGATTCCATGTCGAGCACGCGCGCGAGCGCAGGTACCTTGTGTCGACGCTGAACGACGAACGCGACTTCGCGAACGCGCGGCGCTTCGCCGGCGGCGAGACGCTCCGCCGCAATCTTCACGAGAACCGGCTCGCGGAGGTGGCGATTCGCAATCGCGCGAATCGGCGGAGCCATCGTCGCGGAGAAGAGCGCGGTCTGGCGCGTCGTCGGAACGGCTTCGAGAATCGCCTCGAGATCTTCGGCAAAACCCATGTCGAGCATCTCGTCGGCCTCATCGAGGACCACGATCTGGACGGCATCGAGGTGAAGCGTCCGCCGCCGAATGTGATCGAGGGCGCGGCCCGGCGTCGCAACAACGACGTCGACCCCGCGCTTCAGCGCGCGGAGTTGCTGTTGGATCGCCTGACCGCCGTAAATGGGCAGCACGCGCGTACCCTGCTGGCGACCGTACTTATGAACCGCCTCGGCGACCTGCATCGCGAGCTCGCGGGTTGGAACGAGAATCAGAGCGCGAACGACTCGATCGTCGTCCGATCCGCCGATCCGCTGCAACAATGGAAGGGCGAACGCCGCCGTCTTCCCCGTTCCGGTCGCGGCCTGCCCAAGCACGTCCTTTCCTTCGAGGAGGGGCGGGATGGCCTCACGTTGAATGTCGGTCGGTTCCTCGTAGCCGAGCGCGCTCACGGCCGCCACGAGCTCGGTATTGAGACCGAGCGCGGAGAAGGCGCTGTCGGAAGAACTGCCGGACGTCGATTGCTGGCTCATAGTGTGTTCACGCCGTTCAAGGATCCTGCCGCGACGACGGATGTTAGCGCACTCGAAAAGGCCGCGCGCCGACCGTTACCGGGCATTTCGTCGCTCGTCCCCTGTTCGCCGCTAACCGCGTCAGGAGATGAACTGTGTCGCTCACGCCACGCCATAGCCCGCAGGTTTGCACCCACGAACGGGGAGTCGGGACGACCGTTTGTCTGCACTGCCGGAAGGAAGCCAGACTCGCGGCCCATGATCGTCGCCGCCGTCTCATGCTTCGTGGCGCAGCCGGCGCAATCGTGGTCGCAACTGGGTTGGCTGCGACCGCACTCGGCGCGACGGCGATTCGGGACAGAAAGAATCTACCCAAACACAACTCCGCCGTTGAAATGCCGGCGACGGGGGACGGGCGACCGGCGACAGGACTGCCGGGGGCGAGCGATAGGCAGCGGGTGACGGGAGAACAGCGCGTCGATTCTGCGAAAGCAATTGCCGCGACCACTCCGGCTGCGGCGGCTGCACCCAGTGCGCCGAAGGTTGCTGCCGCAAAACTCGCGGCGCCGTTGCCGGTCGTTCAGATGGGCATCTCGACGATCTCTGACGGGATCAGTGCTGAACGCACGGACAGCGCTGTGACGTTGTCGTTCGATACACCGTTGATGCGCACACGCAGATCCGAGAAATTCGAACAGTTCGTTCGCGCGACGCTGCCGACGGTGTATGGAAAGAACGTCGAGTCGGCGCTAACCGCGATGCCCCCCGGCGCGTTCGCGAAACAGGGCGATCTTCTCACCGAGCTTCCGACCAGAGGCGTTCGCATCCCTGTCGACAGCGCGTGGGAGATTCGCGTGTTTCCGGAGACGCGCAAAGGGGTCGAAGGCCCGCTCGTCGTTCGATATCGAGCATCCGCGGTCGCTCGTTAGCGGGAAGCCGGCGCGAGGTCGCGCCGGCTTTTTAATAGAACCTTCATTTGACATCACCATCCATTTGGGCCATTCTACTACCAACATAGTAGAAAGGAGCCGCGATGGGAGACGACTTCGTCTTAGGCGACCGCGAGCTGGATGTCATGGGCGTGCTGTGGGACTTGGGATCGGGAACGGTCTCGGAAGTCCGCGAACGCCTGCCGGCTGATCTCGCGTACACGACGGTCCTGACGATCCTCCGCAATCTCGAAGCGAAGGAGCTCGTGACGCACACGACCGAGGGAAAGGCGCATCGCTACGTGCCCAGGGTTGCGAGGCGAGCGGCACGACGGAGCGCGGTCTCGCGAATCGTCGACAAGCTGTTTCACGGATCACCGGAGCAGCTCATCACGCAGCTCGTCGAGGACGAACATCTCTCGGCTGACGATCTCAAGCGCCTTCGCGCGCTGTTGTCTGCACAGGAAAGGAAAGACGGAGGATCCAAGCGATGATCGCAACATGGATGCTCTATGCGGCGCTCGTCAGCGCGTTGGTGACGGTCGCGGCGATCGCGATGGGACGCGTGCTCGCGTCGCTACGGCTTCCCTCTCGTTTCGTGTGGATGGCGGCAATCACGCTATCGCTGGTGTGGCCGATCGGCGCGGCGGTAATGCGTCTCGCGCCAACAAAGGCAACACCGGTTCGCGTCATGCCGATCGCGATCTCGGTTCCAGTGCAAGTGATTTCCAGCGACGCCGTATCGCTGGACCGGGCCGTTCTCATTGACAGCGGTCTCATCGCACTCTGGATGGCCTTGAGCCTGTTGCTCGTCGTGCGCTTGTCGACGGCTCTCCTCACGATCGGCAAGCGCCGGAGCGAGTGGCGCGCGGCGCAGCTCGATGGCATGAGTGTTTGCATATCGGAGAACGTTGGACCGGCCGTCGTCGGGCTGCGCTCGATGGAGGTCGTCGTTCCGGAATGGATCACCGCGATGGACGCGTCGCTTCGCGCTATCGTCCTGCGTCACGAGCAGGAGCATCGCGACGCGCGCGATCCGTACCTGCTCTTCATGTCGACGATCGCCGTCGCACTGATGCCGTGGAACATCGCGCTGTGGATTCAGGCGCGACGGCTCCGTCTCGCCATCGAGATGGATTGCGACGCGCGCGTGCTGCGCGCTCATCCGTCGACTGAACGTTACGGTCTGCTCATGCTGACGATCGCGCAGCGCCGGTCGATCGCCCCGCCAATGTTTGCCCCGATGCTCTCGGAGCCGTCATCTCAGCTCGAACGGAGAATTCTCGCCATGCAGCCATCAACCCGGCGTATCGCGCGCTTCACTGTCATCGGCGGAACGCTCGTCGCAGCGAGCGCGCTGCTGTTCGCGTGCGCGCTGCAGTCGGAAAATCCGACGCAACCGCGTCCGATGACGTCGAAGCAGGTGTCGTACAACGCGAATCAGACGTACTTCGAGTTCCAGGTGACGAAGGCGGTTTCCGTTGCACCGGGCAACGCGAGTCCGCGGTACCCCGATTCGCTTCGCACGGCCAACGTCGAAGGACAGGTCCTGCTGCAGTTCGTCGTCGACACGATGGGTCGACCGGACATGAGCCAGTTCAAGGTGCTCAAGTCGTCGCACGACCTCTTCACGGCCGCCGTGCACAGCGCGCTTCCGATGATGAAGTTCATCCCGGCCGAGTTGAACGGGCGTCGCGTGAAGCAGCTCGTCCAGATGCCGTTTCAGTTCAATCTTTCTAAGAGCACGGCAAGCAAGAGCGCTCCATCAGGCGTCGCGACCCTTCGGAAGTCCGACGGTCCGATTCCAGTGAACGACAACCAGACCTTTTTCGAATTCCAGGTCGAGAAGCCTGTGACACCGACCGCGACCACGACGGTTTCGCCGAAGTATCCCGCCGAGCTTCGTCAAGCGAACATCGAGGGCGAAGTGCTCGCACAATTCACGGTCGATACGGCGGGTGTCGCGGACCTGAGGACGTTCAAAGTTCTCAAATCAACGCACGATCTCTTCACGAACGCGGTCAGGGAGGCGTTGCCGGCAATGCGGTTTCATCCGGCACAGGTCGGAGGAAAGCCGGTCAAGCAACTGGTACAGATGCCGTTCCAGTTCAATCTGTCGAAGTGAGAGGGCGCGGAGGCTTGCGCAAAGACGGAACTGCAGAACTACGGGCCTGCGGAACTACGGCACTGCACGACTACGGAACTGCAGAACTGCGAGCACCGATTGACGCAGGGGCCGCAGAGTGGAACTAAGAGACGCAGAGGACCGCAGAACTGAAGATTTCTTGAACTTTTTGTTCTGCTCTTCTCCGCGCCTCCGCGTGAGGACTCAAGCGATGGACTTCGAGTGAGCTGTCTCGGCTGAAGGGGGCGCTGCGCCAGCTCATCGACTCAGCTCGATAGCGCGAGGAGCTCCAGCAGCTCATCTGGATCTGACGAGACAATCAGCGTCGACCGCTGCCGCTCTCGAACGAAACCCTCCTCGACGGCGTGGTCCAGGAAGTCGATGAGCGGGTCGTAGTAGCCGGCGGTGTTCAGGAGCGCGCAAGGCTTCGAGTGAATGCCGAGCTGCGACCAGGTCCAAACCTCGAAGAGCTCCTCGAGCGTCCCGAGACCGCCAGGCAGTGCGACGAACGCATCGGCGAGCGCGGCCATTCCCGCCTTTCGCTCGTGCATCGTCTCGACGACGCGAAGCTCTGTGAGACGCCGATGGCCGATCTCACGCTCGACGAGCTTCGACGGGATCACGCCGATGACCTCGCCGCCTTCCGCCAAGACCGTGTCGGCGACGAGGCCCATGAGGCCGACGCTCGCACCGCCGTAAACCACTCTCATCCCGCGTCGCACGGCGGCCCTCGCAAAGCTCTTTGCGGAGGCGGCATACTCGTCGCCACGGCCAAAGGCGGAGCCGCAGAAGACGGCAATGTAGGGTGTCATGGACCGAAGTTAGATCCGCCCCTGAGCGACAACCAACCCTCGACGCCGGTCGGACGTAAAGAATTCACACGTTCCGTCTCCGCCGACTTCCTCGATGTCGAGTCATGGCTAAACAGACCGCGCGCCTGCCGCATTCCGTCAACGTTCCTCTCGCACTTCCGCCGACGCATCGCTTTCTCCCGTTCCTGCTTGTGCTGTTCGTGGGAAGCGGATGCGCGGCCCTCATATACGAGATCGTCTGGTTCCAGCTCATTCAGCTGGTCATCGGATCTTCGGCCGTATCGCTCGGTGTCCTGCTCGGAACGTTCATGGGTGGCATGTGCCTCGGAAGTCTCCTCCTCCCGCGATTCGTGTCGCCCGAACGGCACCCGCTGCTGGTGTACGCGGCGCTCGAGGCCGGGATCGGCGTCCTTGGCATGCTGGTTCTCGTGCTGGTCCCGCTTGTCGGCGGGGCATACACGTCAGCGTCCGGATCCGGACTGCTCGGCGTCGTGACGCGGGGCCTCGTCTGCGCGATTTGTCTCTTGCCACCGACGCTCCTCATGGGCGCGACCCTTCCCGCGATCGCCCGATGGGTCGAGACGACGCCGACCGGCGTGTCTTGGCTCGGCTTCTTCTACGGCAGCAACATCGCCGGCGCGGTGTTCGGGTGTCTCTTCGCGGGGTTTTACCTGCTGCGCGTTCATGACATGTCGACGACGACGATGGTCGCGGTCGCGATCAACTTCGGCGTCGCCGGCATCGGGTACATGCTGTCGAAGCGCGCGCCGCACAGGCCGGCGGTTCAGACGCACGCTACTGCGGCGGAGACTGGCGACAACGGCGTGAACTTCGTTTACGTCGCCATCGCGCTCTCCGGCCTGTCGGCACTCGGCGCCGAGGTCGTTTGGACGCGCTTGTTGTCACTGATGCTCGGCGCGTCGGTCTACACCTTCTCCATCATCCTCGCTGTTTTCCTCATAGGACTCGGCTTCGGAAGCAGTGCAGGATCCGTCGCCGCAAAATCCGACCGGCCGAGGCTCGCCCTGGGCATTTGTCAGCTTTTGCTGACCATGGCAATCGGATGGGCGGCGTACATGATGTCGCGATCCCTTCCCTTTTGGCCAATCAATCCGTCGCTGTCGCCGAGTCCCTGGATCACGTTCCAGATCGATCTGCTTCGCTGTGCAGTGGCAGTATTGCCAGCCGCGTTCTTGTGGGGCGCAAGCTTTCCGCTCGCGATCGCGGCTGTCATGGGACCCGGGCAGGATGCGGGCAGGCTTGTCGGCCGCGTGTACGCCGCGAATACCGTCGGCGCCATCATCGGCTCCGGGCTTTTCAGCGTGCTGTTGATTCCACAGATCGGCACGCAGCACTCCGAGCGTGCGCTGATCATGATCGCGCTCGCGTCGGCTGTCGTGATGTTCGTATCGCTCGGCCGATCGACCGCCGAGGAGCCGTCCAAGAAAGAACCGCGCGCGTCGGACGTCCCGAGTAAGATCGGGTACGCTGCGATCGCGCTCGGCGTGCTCGTCGCGATCGCGCTGACGATTGGCGTTCCAAAGGTGCCGGATGGACTGATCGCCTACGGCCGATTCCTTCCGACATACACGACAGAGCCGAGGTATTTGTACGTCGGCGAGGGAATGAATTCATCGATCGCCGTCTCGGAGGAATCGAGCGGCGCTCGCAATTTCCACGTCGCGGGGAAGGTTGAAGCATCGAGCCTTCCGCAGGACATGCGGCTGCAACGCATGCTGGGCCAGCTCTCAGCGCTGCTCGTGAACGAACCGAAGTCGGTGCTCGTCGTCGGATTTGGCGCGGGTGTGACCGCGGGGTCGTTCACGCTGCATCCGGGAATCAAGCGCATCGTCATCTGTGAGATCGAGCCGCTGATTCCGGAGGTGGTGTCGACCTACTTCACGAAGGAGAACTACAACGTCGCGAAGGATCCGCGCGTGCAGATCGTCTACGACGACGCGCGGCATTTCATCCTGACGACGAAAGAGAAGTTCGACGTCATCACCTCGGACCCGATTCATCCGTGGGTCAAAGGCGCCGCGACGTTGTACACGAAGGAATACTTCGAGCTCGTGAAGCAGCATCTCAATCCGGGCGGCGTCGTGACGCAGTGGGTTCCGCTGTACGAGAGCTCGCCCGAGGTCGTGAAGAGCGAAGTCGCCACGTTCTTCGGCGCCTTTCCGGACGGGACCGTGTGGAGCAACGACATCAATGGGAAGGGTTATGATGTCGTTCTGGCCGGACACTCGACGCCACAGACGATCAACCTCGACTCGATGCAGGCACGTCTGTCGAGCCCGGAGGGCGCGCGCGTCGCGCAGTCACTGGCCGAAGTGGGGTTGAGCTCCGCAATATCATTGATGTCGACGTACGGCGGGCAAGCGCGCGATTTGGCGCCGTGGCTCATCGACGCGCAGATCAATCGCGACTCGAACCTTCGACTTCAGTATTTGGCAGGGATGGGGCTCAATCGTTACGAGAGCGCATCCATCTATGAGGATATGCTGAAGTACCGTACGTTCCCGGAGAATCTCTTCGTCGGTACGGCGCCGGAAAAAGAGATCCTTCGCAACCAATTACAGAACAGAAACCTGGAGTAAGAACAGTTTCACCGGCGACGCGGCTGGTAGCAATCACGCACGTTCCCTCTCCGAATCTCCAACGCGGAGAGCGCACGCATATCGAAAGCGTCGAGATCGACTACGAGCTCGCGCTTCGGCAGCATG
>Ga0070683_100000167_pt1 | contig 43044 bp, 42 predicted proteins | sample KBSC713LmetaG_FD_64662 | JGI IMG/M metagenome (GOLD analysis project Ga0070683, IMG submission 64662) | Corn rhizosphere microbial communities from Kellogg Biological Station, Michigan, USA - KBS C7.1-3L metaG | ecosystem: Host-associated > Plants > Roots > Rhizosphere ... | reverse complement strand
GGCGAGATCGCCGAGACGATCGCGTTGGAGATCTCGTCCTGCACCTTGAAGACGTCAGTCGCATCGCGCTCGAACATGTCCGACCACACCGTGAATCCGTCCGTTGTATTCACGAGCCGGGCGGTGACACGAAGCCGCTTCTTGTCGCGTTGAATGGTGCCGAAGAGCACCATGTTCACGTTGAGCGCTTTGCCGATCTCGGTCGGCGTCGCCGCTTTGTCTTTCGCCGCGCTCTCGTTCGCCGACGCGACACGAAGTCCGTTGATGCGACTCAGGGCGTTCGTGATCTCGGCCGTCATTCCCGCCGCGAAGTACGCGTCGGACGTATCGGCGCTGATGTTCACGAGCGGCATCACCGCGATCGAGTTCGCTGCCGTCGCGGGCGCCGTCCCTGAAGGCGTCACGGCACCGGGGACCGCGACCTCTCGATGATTCGTGAACCAAGCGCCACCGGCGGCGATCGACGCAAGAATGCCGGCACCCGCCAACGCCCAAATGACTCGCTTCGGCTTCGCCGTTCTCGGCGGCGTCGCCGAGACGAACGTTCCGCTCACGACCGACGGATCTTCGAGAGCACGAGCGACTTCGTTCGCGGTCTTCGGGCGCTTCGCCGGCTCCTTCTCGAGAAGCCGCATGATGAGCGACGCCAATGCCTCCGGCACGTCGTATCGCCGAGAGCTGATCGGCGACGGCTTTTCCGTCAGCTGCGCGGCGAGCAGTTGTTGCGGCGCTCGACCATGAAATGGCGGCGCGCCACAGAGCATCTCATAGCCGACAATGCCGAGCGCGTAGAGATCGGCTCGATGATCAGTGTTCGGATCGCCTGCTGCTTGCTCGGGCGCCATGTACGCCGGCGTTCCGATCGACGTCCCGACCATCGTGATCGTCCCCGTCCTGTTCTGCGGCCGCGGCTTTCCTCCCTCGCGCGAAGCCGTGATCGCCTTCGCGACGCCGAAATCCGTGACCGTCGCCGAGCCGCCCGACAGAAGGATGTTGTCCGGTTTGATGTCGCGATGGATGATCCCGCGACCATGCGCGTACACCAGCGCGCGAGAAACGTCCTTTAGAATGCTCACTGCTTCGCGAACGGAGAGCGGCCCGCGCGACAGTCGCGCTCGCAGTGATTCGCCCTCGACGAAGGGCATGATGAAGAAAGGCAGCTTTGTCGTCGCCGAGCCTTGCTCGCCCTCCGTTTCCCCCGCGCTCAGAACCGGCACGATGTGCGGGTGCTGCAGCGCGGCTGAGAGCATGATCTCGCGCTTGAATCGGTCGACCGAGACCGTCGCGGCGAGCTCGTAGGGCAGAACTTTCACGACGACCGTTCGCCCGAGCGCGTTGTCGCGAGCAACGAACACGCTGGACATGCCACCGCCGCCTAGCTCTCGGTCGAGAGTATATGCGTCGCCCAGGGTGCGCTGGAGCTCGTCTCTAAGAACGGTCACGTCAAACGCCAGGAAGTAGCAGAGCGCGTCAACTTACGTCCCACTCACCACTACAGACAGGCAAACACCCTGAAACGTTGTCGTTTCAGAGGCTTTTTTACCGAATCCGGACGGTGGGGTTCCGAGTCAGGTCGCAGGTTCTCGGGTCACAGGTCGCAGGTCGCGGGTCTCGAGCTCACTGCGACCTGAGACCTGTGACCTGCGACCTGATAGAGTATATTCACCGTTCACTACACTCCCTGCTCGACGAGGATTTGATGGCCGAGTACAAAGAGCGCTACGTGCCTGCAGATACTAACGCCGGTTGGCCAATTGCCGGTGGCGTCATTCTGCTCACGCTCATTCTGATTGGGACCGTGACGTACATTCACAAGCAGACGTACAAGCACCCGACCGACGTGACGTGGCATGGCAAGGGTTCCGGCGACGCCGCGCGACCCGAAGGGACCGCGCACTAGCAGGTGCCAAGTGGAGCGATCCCTCGCTTCGCTCGGGATGACTCGTTTCAATCAGATACACGAATTAGCTCGAGGCGGGGCCTGATGGTCCCGCCTTTTTTTCGATGACGCATCCCTTCCGCTACTCGCAAGCGTCTACGATCGACGACGCAGCCCAACAGCTCGCCAGCGCCGGCGCCACATCACTCGGCGGCGGGACGGATCTGCTCGTTACGATCGCTGAAGACATCGCGCATCCCGAGCTCCTCGTCGATCTCCGCGGTGTGGAGGGCGGCGAGTCGATCGAGGCGACGGAAGACGGAGGACTTCGCATCGGCGGAATGGCTCGCCTCGTCGACGTCGCGAGTCACGCTGCAGTGCGAGATCGCTTCGCCGTGCTCGCTGAGGCCTGCGATGCCGTCGGCACACCGGCGCTGCGCAACATGGCGACGATCGGCGGAAACCTCTGCCAGCGTCCGCGCTGTTGGTATTTCCGGCGCGGCGTCTCGTGCTTCAAGAACGGGGGCAACGAATGTCCGGCCGTCGACGGCGAGAACCAGTATCTGGCGATCGTCGACGCTGGACCATGTCACGCGGTTCATCAGTCGGATCCGGCGGTCGCGTTGACGGCGCTCGATGCGATCATCGAAGTCGTATCGGCGAACGGTCGTCGAAGAATTCCAATTAGCGAATTCTATGTGTCCGCCGCGGAGCGGCCGGACAGCGAAACGGTGCTCGAGAGGGGCGAGATCATCGCGGCGATTGTCCTTCCCGGGGAGTCCGCCGGCGGGACGCAGCGCTATCATAAGCTCATGCAACGGGGCAGCTGGGATTTCGCGCTGGCGAGTATCGCGGCCTGCAAACGATCGAACGGTGACGTCCGACTCGTCCTCGGAGGCGTAGCGCCGCGGCCGTGGCGTGTGAATACGTCGGTCGAAGAAGACGTGTCGTCGGGTGGACTAGACGAAGACACGATCGCGACTCTTGCTGATCGCGCGCTATACGACGCTCAGCCGCTGTCGCAGAACGGCTACAAGGTCGATCTCGCCGCGTCGCTGCTGCGAGACGCGATGACGGAGCTTTCGTAGGATGCCGTGGATCGCTTTCGGCATGATGACGCGCGAGCTTCGCGAGGGCGACATCGTCGTCGGCTCGGCGGGCGATGCCGATTGGCGCGTCACCACCGCTGATCTCGCCCCGCGTCACTTCAAGCTGTCGATGCGAGGGAATGTGGTCTCGGTGCAACCGACGTCGGCCGACAATGTCGTCGTCGTGAACGGCGGGCAGATCGGCGAAGGCGATACGGCGCTGCGCGACGGCGATGTGATTTCGGTCGGCAGCGGACGCTTCGCCTACAACGTCGACGCGCCGCGCACGACGCCACTCGACGTCATCGAAGTGCGGCAGGCATTTCTCATCGAGACGGCGGCGGGCGTCGCGCATCCGCTCAACCATCGGTCGACGACGATCGGACGAGATGCGTCGAATGAAATCGTGCTGAAGGATCCCGGTGCGTCGCGGTTTCATGGTGAGATCCGCAACGAGGCGGGCGGATTCGCGCTGCATTCGATCGGGTCGACGGGGGCAAAAATCGGCGACGTGACAATCACGACTCCCCGGATGCTCAAGGAGGGCGACATCCTCGAGCTCGCATTCGCGGAATTTCGGTTCTCACAGCGTCCGCTGCCGCCCGACATCGGGCTGGCGCCGCTGCATTCGACGGAGAACGATGAGTTCGCGCGACGTCCGACGATCGGCAGCGAGCGATTGGTCGTGAACGACCAGAACGAGGCCAGCCGCAGCTCGAATCAGATGAAAGTGATTTTCGCGATCATGCTCGTCGGTATACTGGTCGCTACCGTCTGGCTTACTCGGCGTTCCTGAGTCATCCCGAGAAGCGCAGCGACGAGGGATCGCTGCCCCTCCAAAGTCATCCCGAGAAGCGCAGCGACGAGGGATCGCTGCCCCTTCAAGGTCATCCCGAGGAGCGCAGCGACGAGGGATCGCTGCCCCTTCAAGGTCATCCCGAGGAGCGCAGCGACGAGGGATCGCTGCCCCTTCAAGGTCATCCCGAGGAGCGCAGCGACGAGGGATCGGTTTCCAGGCGAGGCTGCTAAACCGCCTCGGCGATGGCGATCCCTCGCTGCGCTCGGGATGACCGCCAACCCTCAGTTTTGCGTGTCGGTTCAAATCCGACTAATTTTATCGAGTTGGCTGTAACCGCCTATCCACCGGCGTCGCCAACAGACGTGCGGAGCCCAAGACCAGCGCCCGCAAACGGTTTCCTGAGAAAGAGTTATGAGCAGTTCGATCGAATCCCTCATCAGTCGAGAATACCAGCACGGATTTGTGACCGACATCGAGTCGGACACGCTTCCGGCTGGACTCAGCGAAGACGTCGTTCGCGCGATCTCCGCAAAGAAGAACGAGCCGGCCTTCATGGTCGAATGGCGGCTGAAAGCCTACCGGCGATGGCTCGCGATGAAAGAGCCGCACTGGCCGAACGTCAGCTACGAGCCGATCGACTACCAGGGGATCTCGTACTACTCGGCGCCGAAAACGAAAAAGCCGCTCGGCAGCCTCGACGAAGTCGATCCGGAGCTGCTGAGCACCTACGCGAAGCTTGGCATTCCGCTGACCGAGCAGAAGATGCTCGCCGGGGTCGCGGTCGACGCGATCTTCGACTCGGTGTCCGTCGGCACGACGATGCGTGAGGAGCTCGCGAAGCACGGGATCATCTTCTGCTCGTTTGGCGAAGCGCTGCGCGAGCATCCGGAGCTCGTCGAGAAATATCTCGGCTCGGTCGTTCCGTATAGCGACAACTACTTCGCGGCGCTGAACAGCGCGGTGTTCTCCGACGGATCGTTCGTCTACGTGCCGAAGGGCGTTCGGTGCCCGGTCGAGCTGTCGACGTACTTCCGCATCAATTCGGCAGATACCGGACAGTTTGAGAGAACGCTGATCATCGCGGATGAAGGCGCGTACGTCAGCTATCTCGAAGGCTGCACGGCGCCGAAGCGTTCGACGAATCAGTTGCACGCGGCGGTGGTCGAGCTCGTGGCACTCAAGGGCGCGACGATCAAGTACTCGACCGTGCAGAATTGGTATGCCGGCGACAAGGAGGGCAAAGGCGGCATCTACAACTTCGTCACGAAGCGCGGCAAGGCGTTCGAGAACGCGAAGATCTCGTGGACGCAGGTGGAGACCGGATCGGCGATCACGTGGAAGTATCCGAGCGTGATTCTCCAAGGCGACAACGCGGTCGGTGAGTTTTATTCGGTCGCGGTCGTGAACAATCATCAACAGGCCGACACCGGCACGAAGATGATTCACATCGGACGCAACACGCGTTCGACGATCGTCTCGAAGGGAATTTCCGCCGGCCAGGGCAACAACTCGTACCGCGGTCGCGTGCAGGTACTGCCGAAGGCGCACGGCGCGCGCAACTACACGCAATGCGACTCGATGCTCGTCGGCAATCGTTGCGGCGCGCACACGTTCCCGTATGTCGAAGTGGGAAACAACAGCGCGATCGTCGAGCACGAAGCGAGTACGTCGAAGATCGGTGAGGATCAGATCTTCTATCTGAAGGCGCGCGGCCTCAGCGCCGAGCAGGCGGTCTCGATGATCGTGAGCGGCTTCTGCAAGGAAGTGTTCAAGGAGCTGCCGATGGAGTTTGCGCTCGAAGCGCAGGCACTGCTCGGGATCACTTTAGAAGGATCTGTTGGTTAGGACTGATAGCGTTTGCAACGAACTCGAATTCTGAAGGTCACAGGTCGCCGGTCCCAGGTCGCTGGGAACCACGGAGACCCGAGACCAGCGACCTGAGACCTACGAATGGCACTCTTAGTTATTAAGGATCTTGAAGCCCGTGTCGGCGACAAGCCCATATTGAAAGGCCTTAGCCTCACGGTGGATCGCGGCGAAGTGCACGCGGTCATGGGGCCGAACGGCTCCGGAAAAAGCACGCTCGCTCAAGTGCTCGCCGGAAACCCGGCGTACGAAGTCACCGGCGGCTCGGTGTCGTTCGACGGAAAGGATCTCTTCGAGATGGAAGCCGAAGAACGCGCGCAGGCCGGGATGTTCCTCGCGTTCCAGTATCCGGTCGAGATCCCTGGCGTTTCGAACGCGTACTTCCTCCGCGCGGCTTATAACGAAATTCGAAAGGCACGCGGCGAAGACGAGGTCGATCCGCTCGAGTTCGCGGACCTCATGGACGAAAAGCTCGGGATGGTCGACATGGACTCGGCCATGCTGAACCGGTCCGTGAACAGCGGATTCTCAGGCGGCGAAAAGAAGCGCAACGAGATTCTGCAGATGGCTGTGCTCGAGCCGCGCCTCGCGATCCTCGACGAGACCGACTCGGGGCTCGACATCGACGCGCTGCGTATCGTCGCCGACGGCGTCAACAAGCTGAAGCGCCCGGACAATGCGACAATCGTCGTCACGCACTATCAGCGTTTGCTGAACTACATCGTTCCGGATTTCGTGCACGTGCTGGCGCACGGACGCATTCTCAAGTCGGGCGGCAAGGACCTCGCGCTCGAGCTCGAGGACAAGGGCTACGACTGGGTCACGACGGGCACGCCCGTCGGGTCGATGGCGGGCGCGTGACGACGCCGGTCGCCTCCCGAGGACCGGTGGAATCGTACGTCGACGCGTTCGACGAGCATTCGACCAACGCGTCCGTGCCGTCGTGGGTGCAGTCGATGCGGCGAGCGGCCTTCGATCGGTTCGCGGCGCTCGGATTTCCGACGACGAAGAACGAAGACTGGCACTTCACGAGCACGTCGCCGATCGCCGAACAGGAGTTCGTTCTCCTCGACGCGGCGAGTGGTGACGTTCGCAAGGAAGAGCTCGCGCCGTTCACGTTCGGCGCGAGCGATTGGCACACGATGGTCTTCGTGAACGGTCGATACGCGGCCGAGTTGTCGGATTTGAGCAAGCTGCCGAAGGGCGTAAAGCTGCGCGATCTGACGTCGGCATGGACGGAACTGCCGGACGTCGTCGATCGGGTCGGAAAGATCGCGAGCTACGACACGCATGCGTTCACGGCGCTCAACGCGGCGTTCATGCATGATGGCGCGGTGCTGCATGTCGCAGACGGTGTCGAGGTCGCGAAGCCGATTCATCTCGTCTTCGTGACGGATGCAACGGCCGCGAAGGGAATGATGCACCCGCGGTCGCTCATCATGCTCGGCCGGCATGCGAAGGCGGCGGTGATCGAGAGCTATGTGTCGACGACCGACGCGATGTATCTCACGAACGCCGTGACCGAGGTTTCGCTCGCGGACGGGGCAACGTTGCTCCACTACAAGATGCAGCGCGAAGCCGGTCGGGCTTTTCACGTCAGCACAACCGAGGCGAGCCAGGCCCGCGACAGCCACTACATCTCGTTCTCTCTCGCGACCGGCGGCGCGCTCACACGGTCGAACATCTACACGACGCTCGACGGTGAAGGCGCCGGTGCGACGCTGAACGGCCTCTTCATGCTCGACGGTCAGCAGATCAGCGATCATCAGACGCAGATCGTCCACGCGAAGCCGAATTGCTTCAGCCGAGAGTTGTATAAGGGAATTCTCGACGGGCGGTCGCACGGCGTGTTCAATGGAAAGGTCTACGTTCATCCGATCGCGCAGAAGACTGACGGCAAGCAGACGAACAAGACCCTGCTGTTGTCGGACACCGCGCAGATCGATACGAAGCCTCAGCTCGAGATCTTCGCCGACGACGTGAAGTGCACGCACGGCGCGACGGTCGGCCAGATCGATCAGATGGCGCTCTTCTATCTCAAGAGCCGTGGCATCAATCAGACGTTCGCGCGTCGATTGCTGACGTATGCCTTCGCGGCCGACGTTCTCGAGACGATCGAGACCGAAGAAATTCGGGTTGGACTCGAGCATATGACGCTCGAGCGGTTCGTGTGACATGAACGGAACGGACGCTCTCTATCAGGAGCTCATTCTCGAGCATTTTCGGAAGCCGCGAAACTTCCGCGAGATGGAAGACGCGACCGTGTCGGTCGAAGGACGCAATCGTTCCTGCGGTGACGCGCTGACGTTGTGGATGAAGCTCAGCGGCGAGGAGATCGCCGACGTCAGCTTCAAAGGACAGGGTTGCGCGATCTCGAAAGCCTCGGCGTCGATCATGACGTCGTCGATCAAAGGAAAGACGCGCGCCGAAGCCGAAGAGCTCTTCGAGCGATTCCACAGCCTCGTCACTGGCCATCTCGACGCGACCGAGCAGAAGTCCCTTGGCTCGCTGCGCGCGTTCGCGGGCGTTTCGAAGTTTCCGCAGCGAGTGAAGTGCGCGAGTCTCGCGTGGCATGCGATGAAGTCTGCCCTCGAGGGCGGGGCCGCGACGGTCACGACGGATGACGCGGATCAAAGTCCGCCGCCCGACGAGTGCCCAACCTGAGCTCAGCGCGTCGAGTACGTCGCGAGAGGACGCATGATCGTCGATCGAAGTGATTTTCCGTTGCTCGCGTCCAATCCCGGGCTGCACTACCTGGACTCGGCGGCGACGTCGCAGAAACCGCACGTCGTTCTCGACGCGATGCTTCAGTACTACGCGCACGACAACGCGAATCCGCACCGCGGCGCATATGCGCTCTCGGCGCGCGCGACCGATCGATATCATGAGGCACGAAAGCGGATCGCGAAGTTCGTCGGCGTGCGGGACGAGGCGCGACTGATCTTCACGCGTGGAACGACCGAGTCACTGAACCTCGTCGCAACGGCATGGGGACGCGCGAATGTGAAGGCCGGCGACGAGATCGTCGTCACGGGACTCGAGCATCACGCGAATTTCGTCCCGTGGCAGCAGCTGGCTCGTGAGGCTGGAGCGGCGCTGCGAGTGTGCGGGCTGACGGCCGACGGTCGCGTCGACGTCGACGAGCTGAGGACGCTCGTCAACGCGAAGACGAAAGTGGTCGCGTTCAATCACGTCTCGAATGCGCTCGGCACGATTAACCCTGTTGCGAAGATTGCCTCGATCGCGAGGAGCGTCGGCGCCGTAGTCGTGTGCGACGGCGCGCAGGCTGCTCCGCATTTGCCGCTCGATATCGATTCGCTCGACGTCGACTTCTACGCATTCAGCGGCCACAAGATGCTTGGACCGATGGGCTGCGGAGCGCTGATCGGCAAGCGCGCGATCCTCGAATCGATGCCACCGTATCAAACCGGTGGTGACATGATCGACTACGTCGGCGACGAGCGTACGACATGGAACGTGATCCCGCACAAATTCGAAGCGGGCACGCCGAACGTCGGCGACGCGATCGGACTCGCGGCCGCCTGCGACTATCTCGACGCGCTCGGCATGCACAACGTTCGCGAGCATGAGCAGGAGCTCACCGCGCTAGCGAGCGAGCGACTCTGCCGCATTCCTGAAGTGAAGATCTTCGGGCCGGGACCCGCCGATCGTAGTGGCGTCGTGAGCTTTACGGTCGGCGAGATTCACCCGCACGACCTCGCAACCATCCTCGACGAGGACGGCGTGTGCATTCGCGCGGGACATCATTGTGCGCAGCCGCTCATGCGACGATTGAACGTTCCGGCGACGGCTCGGGCATCATTCTACATCTACAATGATGCGTCAGACGTCGACGCGCTGGTGAGAGGCGTCGAGCGAGCGCGGTCGATCTTCGGCTGAAATAGCGGACCGCTATTTCACACCAGCCAACGCCGCGACGAGCAGCGCTGCCCACTGCGGGCCGAGGTAGCCGTTCGGTCCATCGACGTAGAATTCGCCGAGCGAGTGCGCGCCTTCCGCGCGACCGCCGCCTCCGATGCGGATCGCCGGAATGCCGAGGCTGATCGGAATGTTCGCATCGGTGCTCGACGCCGACGTCGACGTCGGGAAGCCGAGCGTCTTCGCGGCGGCCATCGCGGTCTTCACGATCGGCGCGTCGTCGGACTGCGCACCCGTCGGGCGAATACCGATCGTGTCGATCTTCAGCGACAACTTGGCTTCCTTCGCGCGAGCACTCGGCCAGCGTGCGTTCTCGGCCGTGAGCGCGTCGCGCACAACCTTTAGAATTTTCGTATTGACCGTGGCGAGCGACGCCGCGTCCTCGGATCGCATGTCGACCTCCATCGTCGCGTCGCCGGAGATCGAGTTCACCGACGTCCCGCCCTGAATGATTCCGACGTTGAAGGTCGTCTTCGGCGTTTCCGGAACCTGAATGTCCGAAATCCCAGCGATCGCGCGCCCGAGTGCGTGGATCGGATTCGGGATTCCGAACGCACCATAGCTGTGTCCACCCGGACCTTTATAGGTCACGCGATAGCGATTGCTACCTACCGCGCGGCTCGCGATGCCCAGTCCTGTATCGTCTATCGAGATGAAGTAGTCGACTTTGCCCTTGAGCTCCGTGCCGAAGAGGTTGCGCATCCCGCGGAGATTGCCCGGGCCCTCTTCGCCGACGTCGCCGACGAAGTACACAGTGCCAAGGGTCTGCACGCCGGCCTTCTCGAATGCGCGAACGACCGCGAGAACGACCGCGAGTCCACGATCATCGTCGCCGATTCCAGGTGCAGAGAGCTTGTCGCCTTCGCGTTTGACTTTGACGTCGGTTCCCTCTGGGAAAACCGTGTCGAGGTGTCCCGCGATCACGACCGTCGGTCCGCCTCCCGCGCCCTTCCGCTCGGCGATGACGTTTCCAACGGCATCGATGCGAACGTTCTTCATCCCGAGCGCTTCGAGACGTTTTTTGAACTCAGCGCCGCGGACGGTCTCCTTGAACGGCGGCGCGGGAATCTGCGTCAGCTCGACCTGCTGCTGCATCGTCCACGCATTGTCGGTCTTCAGCATGTCGAGCGCGGCGCGAACCTTTGCGTTCGTCGATGGAATCGTCGACTGCGCGCCGAGCGTCGTCGCGGCGACGAGAGCCGCGGCGGTCGTGATGAGTGGGTTTCGCATCCGACGAAACTATCACGCCGACGGCGACCGGTGAAAGACGCGTCGGCTTGCCTCGTGCGGGTCCGAGCGTTAGGCATTCGGTAGCGCTCGAGGGCGCATCCAGTCCGCGGAAAGGGCCGTGCCCACCCGAAGCAGTACACGACAACACGAAAACTTCTTTCAGCCTGCATTAGCGGACGACAGGCGATTCTCATGAAAGGAGTTTCGTATGGATACCCTGCCGCTCCCGCCGCGCCCGAATCTCGAGCAATACCAGAAGCGCGCGAAAGAACTCGTCAAAGCGGCCCAATCCGCCCGACTCGCCGCGATTCGCGAATGGGCCGACGAGTGGATTCACTCGCTCGCGAAATCACTGGGCGAAGACGTTCCGCGTTCACCGCGATCCGCGCTCGATCGCTCGATGGCGCGACTCCAGCAGCGCATATCGGAGCAAGTCAGGCAGACGCGTGCGCGAAACAAAGCGTTCTCGCTCGCAGATGCGCAGTTTCTCATTGGCTCGGCGCACGGGTTCTCCAGTTGGCGTGATTTTGCGGCTCATATCGATCCGTCCAAGGCGGACGACGGTGCGCGAAGCTTGTTCGAGAAGGCAGTCGACGCTGTGGTCGCGGGTGACCTCGCGACGCTCCGGCAGCTCGTTCGCGACGAGCCCGCGCTGATCCGAATGCGATCGGCGCGCGAGCATCACGCGACTCTGCTGCATTATGTCGCGGCGAATGGAGTCGAAAACTTCCGCCAAAAGACCCCGAAGAATGCGGTCGACGTCGCGCGGTTTCTTCTCGAGAGTGGATCGGAGGTCGACGCGCTCGCTGACACCTACGGCTCCGATTGGTGGCAGACGACGATGAATCTGCTGGTCTCGAGCGCGCACCCGGCGATCGCCGGGCTGATGTCTCCCCTGGTCGACGTTCTCGCGGATTTTGGCGCGGCGGTCAACGGTCTCAGAGACGATGAGTCTCCGATTCTCACCGCGCTCGACTTCGGGTATGTCGGCGCCGCGGAGACGCTGGCGAAACGCGGGGCACGCGTCGACTCAGCCGCGACCTCGGCTGCACTCGGACGGCTCGATGCCGTGCGGGAGATGGTCCTCGATGCGAATACTCTAAAGGGCGGCACTCCCGTGCTCGGCCCACCGTGGCGCCGTATGCCGAACGACGCTCGTCCGCACATTCAGCTGGCGCTCGTTTGGGCGTGCAAGTTCGGGCGTGCCGACGTTGCGGAGTTCCTGTTGGACCGCGGCGTTGATCCGAGATCGAAGGACGGCTACGACATGACGGCGATTCACTGGGCGGCCGGAGCTGGACTGCTCGGAGTCGTCGATCGACTGATTGCCGCCGGCGTGCCACTGGAGGCTGAGAATACGTGGGGTGGCACTGTGCTCAACTCGACGTTGCACTTCGTGGTCCATAGTCCGGTAAAGGACGTGGACTACTCGTTGGTGGTTGAGCGTTTGCTAAGGGCGGGAGCCGATGTGTCGGTCGTAGAGTCGGAACCGACAGGCAATGCCGGCGTCGATGAGGTGATTCGGCGGTATCGGGCGCCCGGTAGAGGCCGATAGCCCGTTCACTCGGTCTAGCGACGTCGCAGGAGGGGGAAGGCTTTTTGCTCGTCGATGCGGTGAAGCGTCGCGGACGCACCATCCCCAGTCAAGCGCAGAACATCAGGCGACGGAGTCGCGTACGAATAGACGACGGAGTCAGCGGCGCCTCGCCGGCGAAGAACAATCGTGTGCTTGTTCGTATCCGTCGTCGACCTGAATGATGACGTACTGTCGCTCGCGTGACGGATCGTGACCGTCCCTCCAAGGTCGAACATCACGCGACGCCATCGCGCGCCATCCGCTTCGCCGGCGCTCGGCGTGAATGCCTCGACGTCGTACACACCGAACAACACTGGCTGGTTCTCGAGATTCCGGTGAAAGAACGCCGACGCAGTCAGCGTCGCAACAGGCGCCAGCACGACGATCAACGGCTTGAGCACTCGACGCACACTGTAGACCCACCTCCGACGAAAGTCGAAGGACCGATCCGCCGGGACACTTGGCCGGTTGAAGAGAAGTACGTCAGCGAGGCGCGTAGTGTCCGGTGACGCAAGCACGACCGAGGCGAACAACAGATTCGTCGAGAGCTGCTTGACCGGGACGTCGAACGTGTAGTTCAACAGCGCGACATTGCTCAACACCGCGATGAGGATCAGCGATCCGAGCGTCGTTGTCTTCCGAAAGAACAACAGAAACGCGCCGACGAACTCACCGACCCCTGCGAACGTCGCATAGAGCGTCGAGTAGCCCATGAAGGCCCAGAGCAGGCCCATTGGCGCCAAGGCCCCGAGAGGTTGCGACAACTGCGCGAATGAGAGCGGCGGAAACTGCGATTGAATGACTTTGAACGCGCCATACACCAGCATCGCGATCGCGACATAGTAACGGAGGCCGATCCAAAACCACCCTCGCAGTCGATCATATTCGCTTCGCCGCGAGGCGAACGACCACACGATCGCGATAAATCCTGCGATGGCAAACGCGAAGACTTGCTGAGCCAGTGCCCAACGCGGACCGCCGATCGAAGAATCCGGCAGGTGAAGCACGCCTTGGGCAAACCACCTCACCGGCGTGTCGGCCAGGAGAGCCAGAACCTTCCGCGGCATTGGGCCGGTGTCGAGCAACGACCCAACGAAGAACATCGTGAAGTAGACAAACACGAACCGGAACGCAACGCGTTCGAGCGGATTCCAATTTGGCATGGCCCGACTACGCGCGAGATCGCCGGGAAGTTTGGAAGCGGTTTAGCAAAAGTGGATGGCGGTTGCCTTGAAGGCGACAACGACGCTGTCGCCGACCGCAATCGACAGGTCGCGCGCCGAGCGACTCGTGATCGCCGCGACGATCGGCGTCTGATTCACGTCGACGGTCACACGCGTCAGTGCGCCCGCCGGCACAATCTCGATGATGCATCCGCGGAACTGGTTCTTCACCGACGACACCGACGTTTCAGTCGACAACGAGACCTCCTCGGCACGAATCACGGCGTGCGCTGGCCCGTCGCTGATGTCGCCGACTGCGTAGAATTCGAGACCCGCCGTCGTGAACTCGACCGCACGTTTGCCGAATTCGTCCTCGCGTCCAGTGATCCGGTCAGCCGACTCGCCGTCAATCGACCGCACGGTGCCCGCGAACACGTTCTCCGCGCCGAGGAAGTCCGCGATGTAGGGCGTTACCGGTTTTCGAAAAACGGCTTCAGGCTCGCCCTGTTGGACGACGCGACCGCGATCGAGCACGATCGCCACCTCACCGAGCAGGCCCGCCTCGGTGAAGTCGTGCGTCACTTGCAACGCGGTGAACCCCCACTCGCGATGAATGGCGCGCACGACGCGTCGCATGGTGTTTCTCGTTCGCGGATCGAGGGCGCTGAACGGCTCGTCGAACAGCATCGCCGCGGGCCGTCGCGAGAGCGCGCGGGCCATCGCGACGAGCTGCCGTTCGCCACCGCTCAACGATGTGACTGAACGGCCCTCGAGCTCACGAATCTCGAATCGTCCGCTGATGTCGGCCGCGACGTCCTTCGAGACAGCTCCGTATTCGACGTTCTCTCGAACAGTCAGATGTGGAAAGAGATACGCATGCTGGTAAACGATGCCGAGTCGACGAGCCTCGGGCGCAGCGTACGTCACGTTCGCGCCGGCAACGTGAATCGTCCCGGAGATCGGCCGCAACACTCCGGCGATCGTCTCGAGCAGTGTCGTTTTTCCGGATCCCGCTGGTCCGATGACGACGCCGTACGCACCGGTCGGAACGTCGAACGAGATGTCTTTTAGCTCGAATGATCCTGCGCGCGCATTGACGCGTTCGAGCGAGATCATCGGTCAGCGACCGAGCGGTTCGCCCGCTCGCAACGCTCGCAATGCCGCGAGCGGAATGAGCGCGAACAAGACGAGCACCGCGGCCACGGGAAGCGCTTCACTCAGACCGTAGCTCGTGAAGCGATCGTAGCTCAAGACGCTCGCCGTCTTCGGGTTGTATGTGAGAATCACGATTGCGCCGAACTCGCTCACGGCCCGGGCCCACATCACGACGGCTGCGGCAGTCAGTCCTTTCGCCGAGAGCGGCAACGTCACGCGACGAAACGCGCGCCATGCATCGTCGCCAAGGGTTCGCGCGACAGACTCGAATCGGGCGTCGACGCGCGCGAACGCTTCGCGCGCCGCACTCACGTACAGCGGCGCCGACACGAATAGCATCGCGCAAACGATTCCAGTCGACGAACCCGCGATACGCATTCCAGCGTTGTACAACACGCCGCCGACGGGACTCGCGCGACCGAGCACGAGGAGGAGCGCGATGCCAGCGACGGGATGGGGGATAACGAGCGGCAGGTCCATGAGCGCCGACACGACGGCGCGTCCGCGAAACGATCGACGAGCCAGGAGATAAGCAAGCGGCGTCGCGCCGACGACGCCGAGGATCGTCGCTGTCGTCGCGGTGACGACGGTGAGAATCAGCGCGTCGCGAAGCTCAGAGTCGTTTGCGAGTCCGACGACCCCGCGAACGCCTCCCTTCGTCAAGAGGCCAGCGATCGGGCCGAGGATGAACAGCAGAAACAGCGACGAAACGATGGCGACGACGATCGTGACGATCGCTCGCATCGCCGCACCGGGACGATGAGTGTCTCCGGATTCGAGATTCCTAACGCCTGGCGGCGCCATGGATCTCGCTCGGGGCTCCGTTGCCGACGACGATAGGATGTTCGAGCACGTCGACGTGCGCCTTACGCAATGCCGCGAGCGTCGAGTCGGACGTCAAGTAGGATAGGAATCGCTTTGCCGCTTGCGAATGGGGCGCGTCTTTCGGAACCGTGAGCGCGTACAGAATCGGTTGGCCTTTGACAGTGAGCGTCGTGCCGGGCGCCGAACCGCGGACGCCCATCGACACCGACGCGTATTCGGCGGATCGAGCGGCATCGCCGAGGTCAATTTGCGGCGGCAGAGTAATGAAACGGAAGCCGTTCGATTCGGCCACCGACTGGTAGTCATAGATGTAGTCCAGCTCACCGGACGCGAGCAGCGCCGCAAGCTCGGCGGCGTTCGGTCTGATGTTGCGATCAGGAGCGTTCTTCGTGAGACCGGCCGCGAGCCCGGGCGTCTTGTATAAATGCTCGGCGAGTTGGAACATGAGCAGAGTTCGATAGCCGACCGGCGCGAGATTTGGATCTGTTCGGCCGACTTGAACGTCGGGCGCTCGAAGGATCGTCGTCCAGTTGTTCGCGTTGATCTCGTTGGCGCGCTTCGACTTCGGCGTATATGCGACGACCATCCGATTGCGCGCGAACTCCGCGTACCACGTCGCGTATCTCGGCACGAGCAGCTGCGGAATCACCTCGGCGTCGGCGAGCATGATGACGTCCGGAATTCGATGGAGCTCGGTGATCTTTCGGACGTGCTCGAGCGAAGCGCCGCTCTCTCGCTGAATCACCGTTCCGGTCTGAGCCGCGTAGGCGTCGAGCGACGGCTGGATCGGTTTCGTCAGGCTGGCGGCGAGGAAAATCACCAGCGTGTCAGCGAGTATCATGATTCAAAGAAAACGTGCTACGTGAGCCGTCGCCACGGCCGTCAAGGACTCGCGAAACTTCGGCTCCAACGCGACGTTCTTGTCGCGACCTAGACTTGCGATCGGAACCACTTGTCCTAATCTTGTAGTACAAGTCTTCTTTCTTTCCCGACCTCCTCCCTCATGTCCGACCTCGCGATCGACATTCGAAATGTCGTGAAGCGTTATGAGGAGCACATCGCGGTTCGCGATTTGTCGCTCCAAGTGCCGCGCGGGTCCGTGTACGGTTTGCTGGGGCCCAATGGTGCCGGCAAGACGACAACGATCCGCATGATTCTCGACGTCATTCTCCCCGATTCCGGCAGCATCACGCTGTTCGGACAACCAAACACGAATCCCGGCGTCCTCGACCGAGTCGGTTATCTGCCCGAGGAACGCGGTCTCTACAAGAAGATGCAGGTGCGCCGCGTGCTGTCGTTCCTCGCGGAGCTCAAGGGGATTCCTGCCGCCGAGGCGTCTCGGCGCATCGACGAGTGGCTCGAGCGGTTCAGCCTCAAGACCTCCGACAAAGATTGGGGGAATTCCAAGGTCGACGAGCTGTCGCGCGGCATGCAGCAGAAAGTGCAGTTCATCGCGACGCTGCTCCATGATCCCGAGCTCGTGATTCTCGACGAGCCGTTCAGCGGACTCGATCCGATCAACGCACAAGCGTTGAAAGATGCAGTCCTCGACCTCAAGCGGCGCGGAAAGACCGTGGTCTTCAGCACGCACGTGATGGACAACGCCGAGAAGATGTGCGACTCGGTGTGCATCATCGCGCGCGGCGAGAAAGTGCTCGACGGATCCGTCTCGGCGGTCAAACGAGGCGCTGGATCGCGGCATGTCGCACTGTCGCTCGTCGGCGGCGCGCAGAACGGCGTCAGCAGCGTTTTAGAGGATACTGGACTCGTTCGCACTGTCGACGACAACACGAACTTCTTCGAGATCGAGCTCGCGCCGGCGGCGGATCCACAAAAACTTCTGCGACGGCTGATCGACGCGGGAGCGAACATCGAACGCTTCGAGCTCGTGCAGCCTTCACTTCACCAAATCTTCCTCGAGCGTGTCGGTGCCCAGGGCATCGAGACGGGGATGTCCGGTCATGGATAAGAAGATTTTTATCGTCGCCAAACGCGAATACCTCGAGCGCGTTCGCTCGCGCTGGTTCATCGCGGTGACGCTGCTCGTTCCCGCGGTGATCGCCGGCTTCTCGGTCATGATGGCGTATGCGGCATCCAAGGGAAACGCGTCGAACGCCGTTCGCCACATCACGATCATCAACACGACGTCGTCCGACATCGGACAGCGCGTCGCCGACGCGCTGATGGCCGACTCGACGCTCGTCGGAGCGGATAGCATTCGGCCACGAGTGGTCAACGTCTCTCCCGCGGAGCTCGCGCAAGCGGAAACGAAGGCGGCCGACGAAGTGAAGATTCCGAACCACATCGCCGGCTACCTCGTGATCTCCGACAGCACGCTCGCGGGTCAGTCGGTTCGATACGCGGGACGCAACGCGTCGAGCATCACTGACATGGACAAGCTTCAGAACACCATTCGTCAGTCGTTAATGATGGTTCGTCTACAAACGGAAGGTGTTAAGCCGGAGATCATTACCGAGATCACGAAGACGCGCCTTCGTTTCAACACCGAGCGACTGAGCGAACGGGGGCGCACCGGATCGGGGCAAGCAGGCTTGTTCGCCGGATTGATCGTCGGCGTCATGCTGCTGATGCTGATCATGGTGCACGGACAGAACATTCTACGTGGCGTGCTCGAGGAAAAATCGACGCGCGTGGCAGAAGTGGTGATCTCGAGCATCAAGCCTGAGACGCTCTTGACCGGCAAAGTGATCGGCGTCGGCGGCGTCGGATTGACGCAGCAGATCGCGTGGCTCGGCATCACCGCGTATCTCATCAGCTTCTTCATGCCGCTCGTGCTCAAGGGCGCGCCGGCGGCCGGAGCCGCGGCAAACGCCGCGGCGGCTTCGCCAGTCACGGGTGTGTTGAACAGCATCACGCCGATGGTGATCGCGATTGCGATCGGCTACTTCATCATCGGCTTCGTGTTCTATGCGACGTTGTTCGCCGCGGCTGGCTCGATGGTGAACAGCGAGCAGGAAGCGCAGCAGGCCGCGATGCCGGTGATCGCGCTCGTGATGAGCGCGTGGCTCTGTGTGAATCCGATCATGCTCGCCCCTACGGGAAAGCTCGCGGTCATCCTCTCATGGCTACCGTGGGCGTCACCGATCATCATGCCGATTCGCATGGGACTGACCACGGTGTCGCCGGTCGAAATCGCCGGGTCGATGATCGTCGCCGTCATCGGCTCGGTCGGCGCCATGTGGCTCGGCGGACGGATCTATCGCGTCGGGATGTTGATGTATGGAAAGAAGCCGAGCTTCGGCGAAGTCATGAAGTGGATCAAGTACGCGTAGGAGGATCGTGAAGCTGGTGCTCGATCCGTCGATCGGGCACCAGCCAGATCAGCGCGACAAGAACGAATAGCGCTTGTGAGATTCCGGGCATCGTGAACGCAAGCGGAATCGCGGCGATGTAAAAGACGAGCGAAAGTTTTCCCTTCCTGTCTCCGCCGATCGCCGCCCTCAGACGCGACGTCGGGCCCTGTGCTCTGATGATGGTTTCCTGAAGAATCGTGTAGCTGATGGCGGACATGAGAAGGACGCCGCCGTAAATCGCGGTCGGCAGATTCGAGAAGTGGTTCTCGCCCATCCAGCCCGTCACAAACGGGACGATCGACAACCAGAACAACAGGTGCAGGTTTGCCCAGAGCACGCCGCCGTTGATTCGCGACGTGAGCTGCAGCATATGGTGATGGTTGTTCCAGTATATCCCGAGATACACGAAGCTGAGGACGTACGAGAAAAAAACTGGCGCGAGTGGTTTCAGCGCCGCGAAGTCATCACCGTGCGGCACGTGGAGCTCCAGCACCATGATCGTGATGAGAATGGCGATCACGCCATCGCTGAATGCTTCGAGTCGTCCTTTGCTCATGGCGATAAAGTAGAGCACGCCGGAAGAGCGACTAAACCTGCTGAACCGTGCGTTCCGCTCGGGGTATGAAGACGCCGGAGGAACGAACAATGACGCTTCCGAAAACGCTTCGCCGCGTCGTCGCGGCCATATTGATCAGCGCGCCGAGCTTGGCGCCGGTTTCAGCAGCAAACGCAGCCTCGAACGGGCCAGCGGGAGATGGGCCGCGTATTCGCGTCACGACCGAAGACGTTCGACAATCCAATGAAAAGGTCGCCTCGGCGTATTCCGCCTTGGTCGACATGTGGACGAAGGCCTTCAACCAGATCGGCGAGCGGTTTGCCGCTCCGCGCATCGCGCGATACACAGGCGGTGCACGCACGGCGTGTGGGTTGATCGGCCCGAACAACGCGCAGTATTGTGCCAACGCAAATACGATCTACTACGACGAAGTCTTCGTTGCGGGCATGGGCAGAGCCGCGGCGAATTCGCTCGGCACCGACGGCGATATGGCGTCGGTCGGCATCATTGCGCACGAGATGGGACACGCCGTTGCCATGCAGCTCGGCTATCGATCACGAGACTCTTATACGAACGAATCGACGGCCGATTGTCTCGCCGGAGCCTTCACTCAGCAGTCAGACCGCGACGGCTATCTCGAGAAGGGAGACGTCGAAGAAGCATTTTATGGTATGTCGCTCGCCGGTGATCCCATTCCGGAACCGACCGGCGACGCGAGGTACGACGCGCTGATCCAAGCGCGGCTCGCGCGACAAAGCCACGGGACGAAGGATCAGCGCATGGCAAACTTCCGCGCGGGCCTGGAAGGCGGAGCGAAAGCCTGCTTGTCCGAGTTCAGATAACGCTGATCAGTGCGCCGACGTCCCGTTCGGCGCACCGATCGCGGACTTGATCTCGTCCACCCAGCCGTTGATGCGTTGATCCACGGCTCCGTGAACACCGCTCAGTAGCGACGCGACGATATCATCGAGCGCTTCGCCTACTTTCGAGCTCGCACCTTTCGTCGCGGCAAGCGTTGCGGCAGCCGCTTTGACGTCGGATCCGGATCCGCTCAGGGCAAGGCCGGCCCCGACGGCGATCGCCAATGCCGGCCATGGATTGTCGCGCACGATCTGCGTGACGTTCAACTTTTGCTCGAGCTCCGACAGCGTGCTCGACATGCGCTCACGTGTCAGCGCGATGTCGCGCTGGACGTCAGCTGTTGTTTCAGCCATTCCTCATCCTCCTTGAGCGTCGCCACGGTTTCACGAGGCGCGAGATGCGACGGCGATATCAGCGCAAGACCGCGCTTCGCGAGAACGAATGCGAGCCCGCCCGCGACCACCATCACGATCAGCGCCGCCAGCCAATACCGGTCGGCCGGGAGCCACTGGTCCCCGACGAGCAGCACGAGTCCCGCGATGAACGAAAAGGCGCCGAGGAGCAACAGTACCGCGCCGGCGGCGACGAGTCCCGTGCCGCGGCCGATACCGGCGACGACGTCGCCGATCTCCATACGGGCGAGCCGTAGCTCGCCGCGAACCAGCGCGACGCCGTTCTCCGTGAGGTCGCGAAAAAGAGCCGCGAACCCGCGGGAGCCGTTGTTACCGTCGGTAGCCATGAGATTTCTCTAATGTCACGCGGAGGCGCTATTTGCGCAGCGCCTTTCCCAGCAGATAGCCCAGTCCGGCAGCAATGAGCAGCGTGCGGCCTGGATGCTCCTTCACTTGGGTTTCAACGGTCGTGCGAAGCCCGTCGAGGTCTGCCTCGCGCAACCAACCGGCCGTTTTGTCCATTCCGGTCGCAACTCGATCGGTCATCTGCCCGACTCGACCGTCTCCCATCGCGACGCTTCCCGCAGTCGTCGCACCCGCGAGATTGCCTTGATCGCTCGTCGACGATGTCCCGCGATGCCGAAGCTTGTCCGCGCCCGTCTCCAGCGCGTCCGCTAGCGAGTCTTTCATCGTGCCGGCGCGGTCGCGGACCGTCGAGCCGATGTCGGCGAGCTTCGATTGTGTCGATCCGGCGATTTCTCGCGCGCGATCGGTCAACGACTGGTCGGTCGTCGAGCTGTTGGCGCGGTTTGCGTTCTCATTCCCTGCAGCATTCGAAGACGGCGCACCGGTCGGCTGACTTGTCGCCGAGTCGGTCGACGAGAAATCGTTTTCCATTCGACTAACCTCTCAAAGGGGGTCGAGAAGTGCCCGTGCAGAGCACGTGCCGCGTCGACGAGTTCTTACTGAAGTGGTCGACCGGAGTCGAATCGCGTCTTGTCCGTCCGGGAGTCCGGACGATTTCGAGCACCCGGTCACGAGGTTGGAATGCCAATCCCATTCGTACTGTCTATCGGAAGAACTTCCTCACCGAGGACAACATGCGTACAAAGATTCTCATCGTGGCGGCTTCCCTCTTGGTCGTCGGCACGGTTGCAGGTGCTCAGGGTCGACGCGGCGGCGGACCTCCGGGTGGTGGACCCCCGGGCGGCCGATGCGCGATGACCGCCGATTCCCTCACCGATGCGCAAAAGCGTCAGGTCCGCGCTCTCGGCGACGCGTTTGTCAAAGCGCACGCCGCGCAGCTCGATAGTCTCAAGGCCATCGGCGAGGCGGCTCGAGCCGCCCGCGAAGCAGGAAAGACTCCGGAAGAAGTGCGCGCGATCATGGAGCAAGGAAAGCCAATCGCCGACGCGCTTGCTCCGGCGCAAAAGGAATTCCGTGAAACGGTCGTCACGTATCTGACGCCAGCGCAGCTCGCCGCGGGCTGCATTCCGCCCGCTCCGGGTGGCATGGGACCTGGCGGGCGTCGCGGAGGTCCTCCGCCGAAGCCGCCCGTCGGTTGATCAAGTAGCGAGTTGGCGATCGAACGAGCAGAATTGCTCGTCGCCAACCCACTCGAGATGTCCCGCGCCTTTTTTCTCGCTGCTTCACTGATGGCGCTTTCGACGACCGCCTGCACTCGGGCGGTCGTCCTTGCTTCGCCAACGTCCGAGCCTTCAAACTCGACGCGCGGAACCGTTTCAATCGAAACGTTTCACTCGGCCGCGCTCGGCGCCGATAAGCGATTCGTCGTCTACTTGCCCGCGTCGTACGAACGAGACGCCTCGCGGCGATACCCGGTCGCGTACTATCTGCACGGGCTCTCCGGCAGCCAGGGCGATTGGACGTCGAAGGGCGACATCATCGGCGCCGCCGATTCGTTGTTCGCGAACGGAACACCGGAGATGATCGTCGTGATGCCCGACGGCGACGATGGCTGGTACACATCGTGGACGACCGAGTTGTCTCGCCGTGCGTGCAGCGACACGCTGCGACAAGAATCTCCGTCGACCTACTGCGTCGAGCATCAGCGATACGACGAGTACGTCGCGAATGACCTCGTTCGATTCGTCGATGCGCACTACCGAACTCGCGCGGATCGCGGGCATCGCGGAATCGGCGGCCTGAGCATGGGCGGCTACGGCGCGCTCGCCTTGTCGCTCAAATACCCCGACGTGTTCTCGGCAGGCGCGAGTCACTCGGGAGTCGTCGCGCCGATGTATGCGGGGCCGAAGCCGTTTGTCGCGCCGGCGAAGTTCGTTTCGACCGCCGCCGAAGTTCAGCCGATCGCTCAGGGAATGTGGCCGCGGTTCCTGAGCTATTGGGGAACCGACATCGCCCGCTGGAACGAATCAGATGTGCTGCATCTCGCGATGGCTTTGCGCGACCGACATGGAGCGATGCCGGCATTGTTCTTCGACTGTGGCGTCGACGACGGCTACATCGATCAAAACCGTGCGTTGCACTCCGAGCTCACGCGGCTCGGGATTTCGCATTCTTATGCCGAGTGGCCAGGTGCGCATACCTGGCTCTACTGGAGCACGCACGTCCGGCAGAGTCTCGCCTGGCTCGGCGGACAGCTTGGACGGCAATAACAGTTTCATGAACTCCGAGCGCGGGCATCCTCCACCTTGATCGGAGGAAATTCGACGATTGCGTACGTTCCCGACGCAATCCCGATTTTGCTTTCTCGAGTCCGGCGAGGATGTCTCGAGACATCGCGTCCTTGAAGCTTGGCGAGCGCGTGCTGCATTTCGGCGGCGAGATCGCTCGTGTGGCGGCGGGCTACGTCGAGGAGAATCTGCTCGACCGTCAGGTAATCGTCCGCCGATGGTAATGCGGTCACCGACGGTGAAGACCTTGCCGCGGAGAATGATGATGTACCCCGCGAAGGCGGTGACGACGCGCTGTAGAGCGATCGCGAGACCGGCGGCGACCCATCCCATCATCGCAGTAAACTCTTTCGTGCCCGAGAGCCAAACGCGCACGACGATCAAAATCACCGCCGCGCGGGCCACCAGCCGAACGATCTGCGCGATCCAGAATCGGCGGCGGTCGCCCGATTCACCTGCGAGCAGGAGTCGCGCGGCTCCTCGGAGCAGCGCCGCGGCGATAACAACGCCGGCGATGAGACCGAGGCTCAGAAGTATTTTCTCGAACAGTCCGGCGTCGAACAGCCGCGGCACCATCGCCTGGCGAAAAAACGCGAAGCTCTGGAGAAACAATGATGCCAGGCGTCAGGATGACAGTCAGCGTCTTCGAGCTGTGATCAAGACTCCGATCTCATCAGGCCTCGGATTCACGAAGTCTAAACGCACTCGCCCGTCGCTCATCGTCGAGACCGTCGCCGGGATGGAGCTGTTCGTCAGCACCCAGCCCGCCGGCAGGACAACCGCGTTCGCCGGCCGGCCAAAGCTTCGATCCCACACGAGCTCGTCGCCGACAAGCTTGTACCGCTCAGCGTCCGTATAGGTCTCGAACATTCGAAGGCGAATGCTCTCCCCCGTCTTCACCGCCGCGAATCGGAACACGACGATCTCGCTCTGCGGGGTCACGTCCTGATACGCGCGCTCGCCGAGTCGGGAGGCCATGCTCGACTTTCCCGCCGGGAGGTTGCGCACCGGCTTCGCTCGCAACGTCAGCGCGGCTTCCGACGGCGTGCTGTTCCAGAAGCTGATCGCCACGCGACCATCGTCTTGCTGCAATACCTGCGACGGGAAATTGCACGAGATCAGCTCGTACCCTTTCGGTAGAACGACCGCATTCCGTTTGATGCCGAGTGGGCGGGTGAAGACCAACGTATCGCCGCGCATGATATAGCTCGACGCATCTTCGCTGCACTTCCGACGACGTCGAACTGCAGCGGTTTGCCCGTCGCGCGATCGTGAACACTTTCGTTGCTCGCGACGCTGCCCTTTCGAATCGGATTGAAGTAATAGGCCGCGCCGGGCGTCGTCGCGGTCACCTCGTAGATGATCCGAAACTTGGCCGACCCCGGCGCGAGCAGCTCGTACCGCGTGTACGCGTCGGACTCTGTTTGTGCGGGGACCTGCGCCGAACCTTGGCGCATCGCAAAGGAAAGTGCCGCCACACAGAGAGCTCGTCGCAATGCGGTTCGTCCTATTTCTTTTGGCCAGTCACCGAGAAGCTGCTCCGAATCTTCGTGAGCTCGTTTCGCTGCTCGGGATTTCTCGCCATGATGTCGGCGAGGAGTGAACCCATCGCTTCGTCGTCGATGATCGTGGGCTCGGGGGAAAAGCGCTTTCCATAGCCCATGTGCCGGGCGGGATCGATCAACAGCTCGCTGCCGAGGACGACGTCTGTCGTGCCCTGCTGGACGCGAACCGCCGCGAACTTCTTACCGGCTTTCTCCATGTAGCCGACGCAAACGCCGTCCACTTCGTCGGGCTTTGCCGGGATCGGATGTTCGGCGCCGTCGGTGCCTTGGAAGGTTGTCGCGCCGGATTTGAGCTTCGGAAAATTTCGCTCGAAGCCGCCGTGGTAGATCAAGCAGTGATGCATCGTCGCCTCGACTCGCCGTGATGGGTTGGATGATTTCGCGGGAAGGTACGGTGGCACGGTGGTGTCCGCCATCCTATGTTCGTGCGCCATGAACCGAACCTATAAGTGGGTGGCGGCGGGCGACATCAACGCGTTCTTCGGGCTGATGCTCGACAACGTCGTCAACCTCGCGGTGCTTGCCGGAATTCTCGTCGCGGGATTCGGCTTCCCCGCGTCGCTCGTGTACACGCGCATGTTCCCCGGTACGGCGCTCGGCGTGTTGTTCGGGGACGTGGTCTACACCGTGATGGCGATTCGTCTCGCGCGCCGCACCGGACGCGACGACGTAACGGCGATGCCGCTCGGCCTCGACGCCCCGTCGACGATCGGAATGGCGCTCACGGTGTTGGGTCCGGCGTTCATCGCGGCGAAATCCCGAATGTCGTCGGACGACGCCGCGATCGTCGCCTGGCAGGTCGGCATGGCGACGATGGTGATGATGGGCCTGTTCAAGCTCGTCATGTCGTTCATCGGCGACAAAGTTCGCCGCGCGATTCCGGAGGCCGGCCTTCTCGGCTCGATCGGTGGCGTCGGCATCGCGCTGCTCGGCACGTTGCAGCTCGGCGAGATCTTCGGGGAGCCGATCGTCGGAATGTTGGCGCTCGGTCTCATCATCTACGCGCTCGTCGCACGAATAAAGCTGCCGCTGAAGGCGCCCGAAGTGCTTGCAAGCGTTGCGATTGGCGCGGCGCTGTACTACGCGCTCGGCGCGCTCGGCTGGTCGGTTCATCCGGTGCCGAAGGCCACGGCGAATTTCCCGCTCGGATTTCCGGTTCCATCATTGGGATTCTTGAAAGGGATGCCGATCGCGGTGCGCGACTACCTGCCGCTTGCGCTGCCGTTCGCGATTCTGACGGTCATCGGCGGCATCAACGTGACGGAAAGCGCACGGATCGCCGGGGACGATTACAACACGCGCGACATTTTGTTGACCGAGGCGATCGCGACGCTGATCGCCGGTGTTTGCGGCGGTGTGAGCCAGACGACGCCGTACATCGGGCATCCTGCTTACAAATCGATGGGAGGTCGCGCCGGATATACGCTCGCGACCGGGCTGTTCATCGGACTGGGAGGAATTTTCGGCTACATCGCGTTCATGGCCGACGTGCTGCCGAAGCCGGCGCTGGCACCGATCCTCGTGTTCGTCGCCCTCGACATCACGGACCAGAGCTATCTCGCGACGCCGAAGCGGCACGCGGCAGCGGTGACCCTCGCGATCTTTCCGTCGGTGGCGCAGCTCGTACAGATCTTCTTATCACAGGTCTACAATGGCGCGCTGATGTCGGCGGCCATCGATCCTGCCGGGACCATGAAGGCGACGGGAATTCAGAACCCGGACTTCATTAGTACGGTGGGCGTGATGGTGCTGCTCGCGCACGGATTCATTCTCACGGCGATGCTTTGGGGCGGCGCGGTGGCGTTCATGATCGACCGAAAGATCGGGGCGGCGGCGATCACGCTGGTGACCTGCGCTATCCTTTCGCTCTTTGGATTCATCCATTCGATCACGCCCACCGGCGGGATCTACTTGCCGTGGCATTCGGGATCGACGCTGCCGTACCACTGGACGGCCGCGTATCTGGCGTTCGCGCTACTGGTGTTCGGGCTGGGACAGACTTCGGCGTTTCGAGAAAGCGAAGCTATCCCGGCCCATTAGAGATCTTTGACTGGCCAGTGGCGCGCGAGTGCGTCGCGCCGGATAGCAATCGACTTCGAGCCGCCAATCCTGCGCGTGAGACACGCATAAAAAAACGAACAGGAGCCAGGCGCTGCGTGTGATTTCCCACCCACCCATCGACACGCTAGCAACTGAACTCCTGCCGTTTTTACCACCGCGCGACGTTTGGGGGGCACACGGTGGTGTGGAGTGAAGGTACCCCTCGGCAGCGAAATTGTGGGTTAAGATCCCACTAAGATCCCTGCTCGAGCGCGTCGGCACGCAGCTCGCTCGCCGGAAGTCGCAACGAAAAGATGCTGCCGCCGCCCTGACGTCGCGCATAGTCCACGCTCCCGCCTTGCAGCTCCGCGAGCGTCCGCGCGATCGAAAGGCCGAGGCCCGCGCGGCCCGCGTCCGGCGGAGACGAATGCGACCGGTAGAACGGCTCGAAGATGCGATCGACATCGGCGGGATCCACGCCCGGCCCACGATCGGAAACGCTGAAGACCAGCATGTCGCCGTCGCGGCGCGCCGCCAACTCGACGCATTCGCTCCCCGGCGAATACCGAAGCGCGTTCTCGAGGAGATTGCACAATACGCGCAGCGATTGAGAGAAGTCGAAATGGCCAACGAGTGTCGGACTCGCGAGATCGATCACCGTCCGCAGCGGCCGATTCGCGAAGAGTCCCTTCGTCTGGCGAACGGCCGCGCCGATGAGATCGTCGGCCGTGTTCAGCTCCGGCTTCGCCGCAAAGCCGCCGCCCTTCAGCCGCGACAGGTCGAGCAGGTCGCTTACCAAACGCGTTAGGCGGTCTGCCTGCTCTTCGATCGCCGCCCCCGACTCATTCCCTTGCAGTGCTTCACTCTGCGCCAGCGCTTTGATCGTCGTCAGCGGCGTGCGTAGATCGTGCGACACAGAGGCCAACACGATGTCCTTCAGGCGATCCGCCTCTCGAAGCGCTTCGGCATGCTCCGCCTCGGCAACAAGTCGGACGCGATCGAGCGCCAGCGCCGCGTAGTAAGTGATTGCATCGAGAAACCGCCGCTGCGCGGGATCGAGCGAGACCGGTGAATCGCTCTCGAGTCGCAGACTTCCCACCATTCTGCCCTGCACCGCGAGCGGGATGATGATCTTCTCAACGGGTTCGCCGGAGTTCAGGATCGGGTCTTCGCGCCGTGCGTCGACGACGGCGCTCGCGCCCGCCTGCATGTTCGCGGAAATCACGCAGCGCGACATCCCGAGCGTCGTCCGAATTACCTCGGCGATTCGGACGAGAGCGTCTTCCGCCCGGCCGGCACTCAACGTCTCGGAACCCAATCGCGCCAGCGAGGCGACTTCAACGGCTCGCCGGCGGGATTCCTCGGCCTCGGTTTGCGCGCGCGCCAACAACTGCGTGGCGACGCCGGCAGTCAGCAGATAGGAGCCAAGTGCCAACCAGTCGAGCGGCTTGTTGTTGACGAACTCACCGTACGGCCGCTGAAAGTAGTAGTCGATCAGCAGGTACCCGACGCCGGCGAGCGGAAACGCCAACAGGCGTCCGCCCGCTGCACTCGCGCCGAGAATGATGAGGAGATAGACGAGGACGACGTGGACCTGATCGATCTGCTCGCGAACACGCAGCATCGTCACCGTCGCGACCACCATGACACCGATCCATATGGACCACGTGACCAGGTCTCGACGGCGAATTTGAATCAGCGACCGAGCTCCGCGCGGTAACCGACTCCGGGCTCGGTGATGATGATCTGCGGCGCCGCGGGATCGACCTCGATCTTGCGTCGAAGATTCGTGATATGCACGCGCAGATACTGCTGCGGACTTCCGAATTGACGTCCCCACACTGCATCGAAGATCTGCTGGTGAGTCAGCGTCTTACCCGCCGACGCCAAAAGGGTGGCAAGAATCTGCCATTCGATCGGAGTGAGATGAAGCTGTGTTCCTTCGCGTGATACTTTTCGGTTGACCGTATCGATCAACAAATTCCCGATTGTCACCGGCGCCGCGCTGCCCGAAGCCGCCGCGAGCGATTTTCCACGACGGATGTGCGCCTTCGCGCGCGCCGCTAGTTCGAGAACACTGAATGGCTTAGTGACGTAATCATCAGCGCCGGCGTTAAGAAGATCTACTTTTTCGTGCTCCGAATGACGCGCCGAGAGCACGATGATCGGCACCGCCGACCCCTTACGGATCTCTCGGCAGACATCGACGCCGGCCATGTCCGGCAACCCGAGGTCGAGCACGATGAGATCCGGGTGGTGATTCGTCGCCGCATCGATGCCGGTCGAACCGTTGCTCGCCTCGTCCACGCGCGGGGTGACATCGCGAAGCGCATCCCGTACGGCGCGGCGAATTTGCGGTTCGTCGTCGATTACCAGCACGAGATCTGGTTCTGACATGAGTAGCACGTGTCGAGAGGTGAAAGGGTTGTCTAGGACAAATGGACCTTTGCAGGAAGGTCATTCGTCACAGACAAGCTCGCAGCCACCGTGTGCTTTTCTTAGCGCAGCGGCACGAAATCTGTCCCACAACGCCAAGCATTGGCGGAGACTTCATAATGAAATCCAAACCGAATGATTCAGGGAACGACTCCAAACCTTCCACCAAGCCACCCGCCGAGCCGCCGCTCGCGGCGAAGGACCACTACCAGCGCGAAAAAGCTCGCCGAGCGCGACACACGCCGGTGGACACCGAAGCCATGGCGTCCGCTCGACGCGAATACCAGGCGCTGCTCGAAGCGAGTGCTCAAAAGGGACGGGGCGGACGACCGAAAAAGACTAAGCCACCGGTCGAGGAAGTGGATCAGGACACGCAAGCCGCCGAGGAATGAGCTCGGGGCGACTTCGAAAGGAACCTGCTTTATTACATGAGTGCGCCTCGACAAAAAATTTCTCCTCATCGCCCCGACGATTGTGCTCGCTTTCGTCGTCGCGGGAATGATTTACGCGACAGTTCAGCTGCGACAGCTCACCGTTGTCGGCGAGACGTGGAAATCGCGCAACGAGTATGTCTCAGCGGCGGAGCGTGGCCAAAAGCCGCTGAGCGAGAAACAGGCGCTGAACATTCTCCGGTACTCGCTCGACACGGAAGCAAAGCGAACCGATGCAATCGCGGCCGAAGTAGGACTGCTCGTGCTCCTCTCCGCCATTGCAGCGGTCTCGGTCGTTACGCTGGTCGCTGGTGTTCGCGCGGTCCCTCGGAGATGAGACGATGAACTGGAAAGCCGCGGGTTTCGCCATCGCTGTGGGTGGCGCCGCGTCGCTCGGTGAACCGGCGACGCTCGACGCCCAGCGCTGCCGAGGATGCGCCGAGGACACGATCGCGCACTTTCATGTCGCCCCTGCGCTCGGCCTCCGGTTCGGGGAACCGCAGAAAGCGTCCTTTGCGGTCGGGCTTCTCGCGGGCGTCAACTGGCAAAAGGATGGTCGCGACCATTCCCGGAACGCAGCGGTGTTCGTCGAGCCCGGGTTGAGCGCCGGACGCGCGTCCGTCGCCTATATCGGTCACGGGTACGGAAGCTTCGGATCCGGCTATGCCGTTGCCGCGACGATGCTCCGAACGTGGGAGGATCCGTGGGGCGCGAAGGAGAACTCGACCTACGTCGGCGGCGAATTCATCTTGTGGCCGATCGTGTTCGTCGGCCCGCGCGTCGGACTCTTTCGCAGCATCTCCGGCGAAGCCAAGTCGGGAAAGTGGTTCTTCAGCATCGACTTTGGCATTGGTCTTTAAGCTTTGCTCATAGGTCTTCGCTTCGGCGCTTCGCTCCTCCGCTCGGAATTCCGCAGCTAGAATTTGTCATGACAAACCGACTCTACTACACGGACGCCTATCGCACGGCGTTCACCGCGAACGTCGTCGGCCGGAGTGAGGATGGACTCCGCGTCTACCTCGATGAAACCGCTTTTTATCCGACGTCCGGCGGTCAGCTTCACGACCTCGGCACGCTCGGCGGCGCGAAGGTCGTCGACGTCGTCGACGAAGACGATCGCATCGCACACGTCATGTCGGCGCCGTTCACGGCCGACGGCGCGGTGAAAGGATCGATCGACTGGACGCGGCGGCACGACCACATGCAGCAACACACCGGACAACATTTACTGTCGGCCGTGTTCGAGGACTTGTTCGGCGCGAAGACCGTGAGCGTCCACTTCGGTCCCGACTACTCGACGCTCGATCTCGACGCGGAGTTCGTGACGCGAGATCAGCTGATGAAGGCAGAGCGACGTTCGAACGCACTCGTCGCTGAAGCGCGACCGGTCAGCGTGACCTTCGAGGATGCGGCAACGGCTGTTGGACTTCGGAAAGCGTCCGAGCGATCGGGGACGCTTCGCATCGTCTCGATCAACGATGTCGACCGAAGCGCGTGCGGTGGAACGCATGTTCGATCGACCGCCGAGATCGGCGTGATTCTGTTGCGGTCAGTTGAGAAAGTTCGAAAGTCGACGCGCGTCGAATTCATCTGCGGCGAACGCGCTGTTCGACGTGCGAGAAAGGATTACGAGTCGCTCGTCGGGATTGCGACGTCGTTGTCCGCGTCGATCGACGATGTCGCACCGTTGGTGACAGGACAGACTGATCGACTGAAAGACGCCGAGAACGCGCGGAAGAAGCTCGAGAGGGATCTCGCAGGCTATCGTGTGCGCGAGCGTTACGAGACGACGACCGGTGACGCGGACGGAGTTCGCACGCTCGTGATTCGCGACGCCGGTTCGATCGACGAGCTGCGCGGAATGGCACAGGCGGCGTTCGCGCTGCCGAAGGTCGTCGTCATCGGTGCACTGTCGAATCCACCGTCAGTGCTGTTCGCGAGCTCCGAGGATTCCGGCGTCGACTGCGGAAGGATTCTCAAGGAGAAGCTGGCCGCCGCCGGAGGCAAAGGCGGCGGATCCCCGCGAATCGCTCAAGGCAGCGTGCCGGGTCCCGCCGCGGTGGATCTCGTCGTCGAGAGTCTGATCAAGCGCGCCGGCTGACCGCCGCGGCAAGAATGCGGTCGATCGCCGCGGTAACGACGTCGACGTCGAGCGTCTCGAAATTCGGTTCCGAGTGCTCGACGTTTTCGCCGATCGTGCCGTATAGTCCCCAACGCTCCGATTTGCCGCGGACATAGATCGCGACGGTTGGAACTCGAAACGCTGACGCAGCGTGCGCGATGCTCGTGTCCGGCGTGAAGACGAAGTCCGCCGTCGCGATCAATGCGAAGGCGTCGCGAATGCCCACCGTGCGCGTGTATTCGCCGCCGCCGTCTCGAGCGATCCGCTCCGCGCGATCCGCATCGGCCGGCGATGAGATAACGCGCAGAACCGCGTCGGTTCGCTCGCTGCGAATGTGCTGCATGACGGCTGCGTAGCGCGAGTCGCTCCAGTCGCGTTCGGACGTGCCGGCCGAGATGTTGATCAGCGCGCGAAAACCTGTCCCCCAGATCGACTCGGCCCGGTGGCGCTCGTCGTCCGTAACGGACAGAACCGGATGCCGCTCATCCTCGTCGAGCCAGATGTCGAATGCTCTGGCGAGCGCGGCGATGAGATCGACCATGTGCGCGTCGGGGCGCGCTTCGGCCGGGACTGTGACATTGAATGCGGCGTCATTCCCGCGGCCAGCTATACCCACACGATAGCGGGCGCCGCTCGCGAGGATGAGGAGCAGCGTCGTGACGGATGGCGCGGTGACCATGCAATCGACGACAGCGTCGTAGCGCGTGCGGCGAAGGCGAAGAAGTGTCGGGAGGTAGTCGCTGAGCTTTTTCTTATTGAAGACGACGATTTCGTCGATGTAGTCGGCGCCGGAGATGATCGACGCGTTGGCGGGCGAGGCGAGAACGTCGAGCGTGATCGTCGGATGCGAGCGCGCGATCCCGCGCATGACGCCTGTCGAGACGACCATGTCGCCGGCGCGGTCGTGGCGGAGGAACAAAACGCGGAACGGACGACTACCCCAACTGGGGCGAGCGTCGCCGGCGGAGGGACGTCGCATGAGCCGGACGAGAATCCGGATCCACAGCGCGCGCCACCACAGCTCGAGTCGCTTGAGTCGCATTGGACGGAATGTACCACTCGCCGGGACGTCACAGGTCGTTGGCGGGATTCACGAAGCAACCGATAATTTCCAATTACCGCGTCATCCCGAGGAGCGACGCGACGGTGGATGGCTCTCCAGGCAAGGCCGTTGAAGTGCCGTAGTGAAAGCGATCCCTCGCTGCGCTCGGGATGACCGCAAAACGATTCCGGAGCAAACGTGCATCAACGAAAACTTGCCGCGTTGGCCGCCTTGTTAGCGATCGCGCCGATCAACCCGGCGACGGCGCAGAAAGCCACGCAATCGCGATCATCGATCAGCATTCCGTTCGAGAAATACACGCTGCCGAACGGGCTCACCGTCGTGCTCGCGGAAGAGCACTCGACGCCGACCGTGGCCGTTGCGGTGATGTATCACGTCGGCTCGAAGAATGAAGTTCCCGGGCACACCGGATTCGCGCACATGTTCGAGCACGTGATGTTCACCGGCTCGGGCCACGTGCCGTACGGCATGCATGACAAGTTCACCGAGGGTGTCGGCGGCGGGAACAACGGCGGGACGCAGTTCGACTGGACGACGTACTACGAGACGGATCCGTCGAACTATCTCGAGACACTTCTCTGGCTCGAGTCTGATCGCATGGGCTTTCTCCTCGACTCGCTCGACGAGGCGAAGTTCAAAGCGCAGCGCGACATCGTGAAGAACGAGCGTCGGCAGAGCTACGACAATCAGCCGTATCGTCGGGACGGTGAGGTGCTCGGGATCGCGATGTATCCGCAGGGACATCCGTACTCGTGGCCGACAATCGGCAGCATGGGCGACCTCAGCGCGGCGACGGTTGAAGACGTGAAGCAGTTTTTTCGTCTCTATTACGCGCCGAACAACGCGACGCTTTCGATCGTCGGCGACCTCAACACGGCGCAGACGAAAGCGTGGATCGCGAAATACTTCGGCGGAATTCCGCGAGGGAAAGCAATCACGCGTCCGAAGGTCGCGCCGTCAGGGCTCGCGACTGAAAAGCGGCTGACCTTCGAAGACCGCGTTCAGATCCCGCGGCTGCACATTCAGTGGCCGACGGTCAGTCTCCAGAGCAGCGATCAGTATGCGCTCAACGTGCTCGGTGACATTCTCACGGGATCTCGCATCGCTCGACTCACGAAGGCGCTCGTCTACGACCAACAGCTCGCGACGTCGGTCAGCGCGGGCCAGTCGTCCTCGGAGGGAGTCGGCACGTTCGATCTCGTCGCGACACCACGCCCGGGACACACGCTCACCGAGCTCGAAGACGCGGCGGATTCGATCGTTGCGATCCTCAAGCGCGATGGGCCAACCGAAGATGAGATCAAGCGCGCGAAAGCGGGGCTCGAGCTTTCCTTTCTCGACGGTCTTCAGTCGAATTTCAACAAGGCGTTCCAGCTGGCCCAGGATCAAACGTTCTTCAATGACCCCAGCCACTCATTCTCGGTCGACTATCCGAAGACGCAGGCTGTGACCGCCGCCGACGTGAAACGCGTTGCGAACAGGTACCTCGGCAAAGCTCGCATCGTGCTCAGCGATGTCCCGCTTGGAAAGACGGAGCTCGCGGCGCGCAGCGCCAAGAGCACGGTCGTAACCGATCCGTTCACGGAGAAGTCGACGCCGGAGACGAGACCATGACACGCTCGAGTATTTACTCATTGGCCGCGTTGCTGGCTCTCGGCACCGTCCCGGCCATCGCGCAGACCGCAACGTTCGACCGACGTGTCGTTCCGACGCCCGGCAAGCGTCCCGACCTCCACATCCCGGCGTGGACAACGACGACGCTTTCGAACGGCGCGAAGCTCGTCGTCTCGGTGCGTCACAGTCTTCCGTTGGTTTCGTTTCAGCTGAACTTCATCGGCGGCGTGAACCAATACGATCCCGCCGGAAAGAACGGCGTCGGGTCGTTTGTCGCATCGATGTTGTCCGAGGGAACGACGCACCGCACCGGCGATCAGATCTCGAACGAGCTGCAGCTGCTCGGCACGAGCATCAGCACGAGCATCGGCGCCGAGTCGGGGCGGATGCAGTTCGAGTCGACGAAAGACAAGTTCGCGCCGACGCTCGCGATCGTCGCAGACTTGGTCGAGAACCCGACGTTTCCTCAGGCGGCGCTCGACCGAGTTCGTTCGAGAACGATCGTCTCGCTGACGCAGGCGAAGGATCGCACGTCGGGAATCGCGGCGGTTGTATTTCCGAAAGTTGTATACACGACGAACCATCCTTATGGCCGGACGACGACGGAGACGTCGGTCAATGCGATCACGCGGGACGATCTCGTTGCGTTTCACAAAGCCTATTTCGAACCTGCTCATGCGGTGATCACGGTCGTCGGGGACGTGAACCCCGATGAGGTGAAGAGCGCGATCGAGAACGCGTTTGGGGGTTGGAAGGCCGGTGGATCGATGCCGTCGTTCGATTATCCGGCAGTCGCTGCGCCGAAGTCGACGGCGATTTATCTCGTCGACAAGCCCGGCGCCGCGCAGTCGACGTTTACGCTCGGCGGACCAGGTCCTGCGCGCAGCACGCCGGACTACTACGCGCTTCGCGTGATGAACGAGATGCTCGGCGTGCTTTTCCAGTCACGTCTCAATCACAACATCCGCGAAGTGAAGGGCTACAGTTACGGCGTCAGCTCGTCGTTCGGGTTTGGGCGCGGTCCTGGATCATTCCGCGCCGGCGGCGAGATCGTCACCGCGAAGACCGACAGTGCGCTCATCGAGTTCATGAAGGAGCTGAAAGACATTCGCGGTCCGCGTCCGCCGAGTGACGAGGAGATGGCGCAGGCGAAGGCGAGTCTCGTGCAGAGCCTGCCCGAGGTGTTCGAGTCCGTGAATGGCGTGAACGGCGGAATCTCGTCGATCTACACGCAGGGACTGCCGGAGGATTACTACCAGCAGTTCATCAAAGCGGTGAACGCGGTGACGAAGGACGACGTCGTGCGAGTTGCGCAGAAGTACATCGATCCGGATCATCTCGCGTTGGTGATCGTCGGCGACCGCGAGAAGATCGAGGCGCCGCTGATTGCGACGAAGATCGCGCCGGTGATTCGGTTGGATATCAACGGGGATCCGATCGTCGACAAGATTAGACCCTGACGAGTCATCCCGAAGGAGCGCAGCGACGAGGGATCGCTGTCCAGGCGAGGCTGTCAAAACCGCCTCAGTGAAAGCGATCCCTCGCTGCGCTCGGGATGACGCGCAGGAAGAGCCTTGCGCGATTCATTTGTCTTTCTTAGAATGCTCGTCCCTTCGCCCTCAACGCCGAGGCTTGTACCTGTGAACAACACCTTCACCGCGAACTCGACGCAGATCGTCATGGCCGCCCTTGTGGCAGCCACGGCTGACGTCATCGCCACAGACTCCAGGTACTGATCGCGCAATAGGCTCGAGTAGTCACGAGGGCGGCGCCGCGATTCGGTGCCGCCCTTTCGATTTCTCTGAAGGTCTCATTCAGGCGCCCGGCCGCCCGCCATCGATTCAGACAAAGACAGAGGTTTCCCTTGAGTACATCGATGTCAGAGGCGGTCGAATCATCACTCGCGCCGCCGATAGAACAGCCGCACCACCCGGAAGGAGGATTCTGGGACTCGGTGCGCGAAGCACTTCGCGGTTCGCATCGCGACTTCACGCAGGGATCCGTCGGACGAGCAATCACGCTGCTCGCCGTTCCGATGGTGCTCGAGATGATCATGGAGAGCGTGTTCGCCGTGTGCGACGTGTACTTCGTGTCTCGACTCGGCGCGGCCGCGGTCGCGACCGTCGGTCTCACGGAGTCATGGTTGACGCTCGTCTACGCGATCGCGATGGGCATCGCGATCGGCGCGTCGGCGACGGTTGCTCGTCGCACCGGTGAGAAGGATCGTGAGGGCGCGGCGAAAGCCGCGGGCCAAGCAATTCTTCTCGGGCTCGCGGTGTCGATTACCATCGGCGTCATCGGTGGAACGCTCGCGCCGAAGATGTTGGCCGTGATGGGCGCACCGGCGGATGTGTTGTCGACCGGTTCGACGTACGCGCGCATCATGCTCGGCGGGAATGCGACGATCGTGATGTTGTTCTTGATCAATGCGATCTTCCGTGGCGCTGGTGACGCGGTGATCGCGATGCGTGTGCTGTGGTTTGCGAACGCGATCAACATCCTGCTCGGACCGTGTCTGATCTTCGGGCTCGGGCCGTTTCCGAAACTCGGCGTTGCCGGCGCGGCGATCGCGACGAACATCGGACGCGGAACCGGAGCGCTGTTCGCGCTGAGCAGATTGTTGAAGCCGGGATCGCGTATCGACCTGCACCAGCGACACTTCAGGCTCGATCTCGGCTTGATCGGTCGGATGGCGCGCATCGCGTGGTCGGCGATGATTCAGCTATTGATCGGCATGGGCAGTTGGATCGCGTTGACTCGTGTTCTCGCGACCTTCGGATCGAGCGTGATCGCGGGTTACACGATCGGCATTCGCGTGATCATGTTCGCGCTGCTGCCCGCGGCCGGATTGGCGAACGCCGCGGCGACGATGGTCGGTCAGGCGCTCGGCGCAAAGAAGCCTGAACGCGCCGCGGAGGCGGTGAAGATTGCGGGAACGTACAACATGGTCGTGCTGTCGATCGTCGGCGCACTGCTCGCGTTGTTCGCGCCGTGGGTTGCGCGGTTCTTCACGTCGGACGCGACGGTCATTCCGTACGCGAAGGATGCAATGCGAATCGTCGCGCTCGGATTTCCATTCTACGCGTGGGGAATGGTGATCTCGCAGTCGTTCAACGGCGCCGGTGACACACGCACGCCGACGTTGCTCAATCTGTTCGTGTTTTGGTGCTGGGAGATTCCGCTCGCGTACGTGCTCGCGATTCGGCTCGGACTGGGTCCGCGCGGAATCTATGTAGCGATGATGGTCGCTTTCTCGACCTTGGCCGTCGCCGGAGCGTTGGTGTTCCGGCGCGGCACGTGGAAAACGAAGCGAGTCTAGAGTAGTCGCTTGCGCCGCTTTCTCCGCCGCGATTTCCCGTTCGAACTCGCGGCGGAGGGAGCCGGTCGAGGCTCAGCAATCGCCTCCATGGCCATCTCGGCTGTGTGTCGCGACATCGTCCAGCGCGTTTCGCCGCGCTTCCGGCCCTGGATTTCGTGCAGCCGTCGCTGAACTTCGTCGAGGTCCTTCGGCGCGTCGCTCATCGATGTCTCGTTGATTGTTCGTCGTTCCCGCGCATATTGCCTAATCCTAGGACGAGAACCGCACGCACGCATCACCGACGAGCTACCGATGACACATACGACTATTGGATCGGGTGAAACGGCCGCTGGAGCCGCCGTCGCCGACGCCCTTCCGTCGCTCCAGGAATTGTGGATGCCCTTCACGGCGAACAAGGCATTCAAGCGCGCGCCGCGAATGCTCGTCGCCGCGAAAGACATGCATTACACGGCGTCCGATGGCCGCCAGGTTCTTGATGGAACGGCCGGTTTGTGGTGCGTGAACGCCGGACACTGTCGCGAACCGATTACGGCAGCGATCCGCGAGCAGGCGGGCATCATGGATTACGCGCCGCCCTTCCAGATGGGGCATCCGCTCGCCTTCGAGCTCGCGCAGCAGCTCGTGCAGATGCTGCCGACGGGCCTCGATCGAGTCTTCTTCGGCAACTCCGGTTCCGAGGCAGTCGACACCGCTCTGAAAATCGCGCTCGCGTATTTCCAGGCGAAGGGCGAGCCGCAGCGAACCCGATTCATCGGACGCGCGCGCGGATATCACGGCGTCGGATTTGGCGGGATTTCGGTCGGCGGGATCGAAGCGAATCGCAAACAGTTCGCGGCGCAGATGCTTCCGGGCATCGATCACATGGCGCACACGCACGATCTCTCGCGCAACGCGTATTCACGAGGACAGCCGGAGCATGGCGCCGACTTCGCCGACTCGCTCGAGCAGCTGCTCGCGCAGCGCGACCCGTCGACCGTCGCCGCGGTGATCGTCGAACCCGTGGCCGGATCGACGGGCGTGTTGATTCCACCGAAGGGATATCTCGATCGCCTTCGCGCGATCTGCGACCAGCATGGCATCCTTCTCATCTTCGACGAAGTCATCACCGGCTTCGGACGACTCGGCGCATCGTTCGCGGCGGAGAAGTTCGGCGTCACGCCGGACATGATGACGCTCGCGAAAGGCATCACCAACGCGACCGTCCCGATGGGTGCCGTCTGTGCGCGCAGCGAGCTCTATGACACGATCACCAACAGCTCGGCCTCGGGCATCGAGCTGTTCCACGGTTACACGTACTCGGGCCATCCGCTCGCCGCGGCCGCTGGTTTGGCGACTTTAGAGATCTATAAGAGCGAAGGCCTCTTCGAGCGCGCGGCTTCCCTCGAATCGTATTGGGCGGACGCCGTCCACTCGCTGCGAGGCTTGCCGAACGTCATCGATCTTCGAAACATCGGCATCGTCGCGGGCGTCGAGCTCGAGCCGAGGCCGAATGCGGCCGGCGCGCGCGGATTTGACACGTTCCTCAAGTGCTTCGAGCTCGGCACGATGGTCCGTTCGACCGGCGATACGATCGCGATGTCTCCTCCGCTCATCATCGAGAAGAATCAGATCGATCAGCTGTTCGAGACGCTCGGCAAGGCGCTGCGAAGCGTCGCCTGAGCGGAGGGGTCATCCCGAGGAGCGACGCGACGAGGGATCGCTTCCGTGCGAGGCAGTCCAACTGCCTTGGCGGGATAGCGATCCCTCGCTTCGCTCGGGATGACTACCTGACGCTCGGGATGACTACCTACGGGCGCGTTGCGTACACGCCTCGTAGCGGCGAAGATACTCGCATGCATCCGTTCCATACGATCGGGGGACTGCTGTTTGCCGTCGGCCTCGCCGCGTGCTCCGTGCAAGAGGCGAATCGACCCGACTCGACCGCCGCGACCACTGCTCAGAAAAGCGCCTCGAAGACCTACAACATCGACACCTGGCAGCCTCCCGTCGTCGACAGCACGCCTGACGATCCGTTCGAGGTCTCGGTGTATCGCGGACTCGCGATCCTCACCCATACGCGCGACAGCCTTCCAGGGTACGTCGGCGGAAATCTCAACTGCGTCAGCTGCCACCTCGACGAAGGTCGTCGCCCGAACGCCGCGCCGCTCATGGGCGCGTTCGCTCGGTACCCGAAATACATGGATCGCAGCGGCGCGGTCGTCCCGATCGAAGATCGCGTCAACTACTGCTTCACGCGCAGTCTCGCCGGTTCGAGACTGCCGCCCGACAGCCGCGAGATGCAGGACATCGTCGCATATCTGTCGTTCATCTCACAGGGCGTGCCCAACGGCGACCACGTGAGAGGCGAAGGCATGATGAAGATGCCCGCACTCGTCGGCGACTCGGCGCGCGGAAGCGCGCTCTTCACCGACAACTGCGCTCGATGTCACGGCGAGAACGGCGCGGGCATGGGCCCGGTTCCTGCGCTCTGGGGACCGAAGTCGTTCAGCATCGGCGCGTCGATGGCCCGTCAGGAACGCGCGGCATCGTTCATCAAGAACAACATGCCGTTCGATCGGCCGGGAGCGCTCAGCAACCAACAGGCGTACGACGTCGCGGCGTACATCACGTCGATGAGCCGCCCGGATTCGCCCGGCAAGGGAGACGATTGGCCAAACGGCGGCGTTCCGAATGACGTGCCATACGACACGAAGGGACACAAAGCCTTCCGTCCGCCGAAGGTGCTCCCGCGCACGACGAACGCGGCGGCCGCGATGGTCCCCGTTCCGGCATCGGTCATTCGCCAGAAGTAACTCGATTAGAGATTCATGATGAAGAATGCTTCGATCTCGCGGCGTACGCTCATCGCCGGCGCCGCCGCCGCCGCAGGCGGTGCGCTCCTCGGAGATCTCACCGAAGCCGACGCCCAGCAAAAGGCGGCTCCACCCGTCGCTCCTCCGGCCTCGCCGGTCGCCCCGGCGGATCCATCGAAGGCCCCTGGCGCACCGACGACTGCCGTCGGGTCACGATCGCCGTTCGTAAATCCTCAGCGCACGCCGACGGGTGAGATCACCGGCACGGCCCTCACTCCGCTGCAGGATCTCTCGGGGACGATCACGCCGGCCGACTTGCATTTCACACGAATTCATGCCGGCGTTCCAACGATCGATCCGGCCAAGCACACGTTGCTCATTCACGGAATGGTCGATCGCCCGATCGAGCTCAGTCTCGCCGATCTCAAGCGATTCCCCGCGGTGACGCGCATGCACTTCGTCGAATGCTCGGGCAACGGACGCGCCGCGTATCGGACGCCGAAGCCGCAGATGACGCCGCAGCAGGTCGACGGCATGATCTCCAACAGCGAATGGACCGGCATCCCACTGTCGACACTCTTTCGCGAAGTCGGCGTTCACAAAGACGCAGACTGGTTTCTCGCCGAGGGCGGCGACGCGTGCCTCATGGCGCGCAGCGTGCCCGTCTCGAAAGGCAACGACGACGCGATGATTGCCTACGCGCAGAACGGTGAAGCCCTTCGCCCTGAGCAAGGCTTTCCGATTCGTCTCTTGTTGCCGGGTTACGAGGGCAACATGAACGTGAAATACCTCCGTCGCATCAAGCTCGGCTCCGATCCGTTCTATACGCGCTGGGAGACGTCCAAATACACCGATCCACTTCCCGGCGGCAAAGCGCGCTGGTTCAGCTTCGAGCTGGATGCGAAGTCGATCATCACGAGCCCGGCGTTTCCCGAAAAGCTCAGCGGCCCGGGTTGGTGGCCGATCAGCGGACTCGCATGGAGCGGCCGCGGACGCATCACGCGCGTCGACATCAGCGTCGATGGCGGAAAAACATGGGCCGAGGCCGAGCTCGTGTCGCCGCTCACGCCGAAGACGCAGGTGCGCTTCCAGTATTTATGGAATTGGAAAGGCGGCGACGCGATGATCATGAGCCGTGCGGTCGATGATCAGGGCTATGTCCAGCCGACGCTCGCGCAGTTGAAGGCAGTTCGTGGTCCGGGGACCGACTACCACTTCAATTCGATTCGCGCATGGCGCGTCGCCAGCGACGGCATCGTGACGTTCGAGGCCGCCACATGAAGCTCCGAATTGCCGTCGTCGCCGTCGTTGCCCTCACCGCGTGCAAGCTCGAAGCGCGCGACGACTACCTCGGCGACAAGGATCCGAAGCAGTTCGGCATCGGCCACACGGCGACAGCGCAGGAAATCGCCGCAGAAGACATCGATGTGACGCCCGACGGAAAGGGTTTGCCCTCGGGAAGTGGAACGCCCGAGCAAGGCTCGGGTGTCTACCAGCAGAACTGCGCGACATGCCACGGCGTAAGCGGTGAAGGAAAACCGCCGGCCTATCCACAACTCATCGGCGGACCGAAGACATTCGATTTCGCCTCCGACTTCAAGACGCCGCGCACGATCGGCAACTACTGGCCGTACGCGACGACGCTGTACGACTACATCCGTCGCGCGATGCCGCTCACCGCGCCGGGCTCGCTGACTCCCGACCAGACGTATGCCGTGACCGCGTTCCTTCTCTACAAAGAGGGCTTGGTTCCCGCCGGAACGTCGCTCGACGCGCGACGGCTCGTCGCGGTTCAGATGCCGATGCGATCGCATTTCGTCGACGACGATCGCCGCGGATCGAACGGCGGAAAGAACGTTCGATAACACGGGCCGTCCCGTCTGGCCCGCGCCGGTTGACTATATATTCGCTTTTGTAGATTATCTCTGATGCCCAAAGGCGACTTTCTCGGCGAGTTCGAGGTGCTCATCCTCGCCGCACTGCAACGACTCGGTGACGACGCCTACGCCGTCACGATCAAACGCGAGCTCGAGAAGCGCGCGAAACGCCCCGCATCACTCGGCGCGATACACGCGGCGCTCGGCCGGCTTGCCGACAAGGGCTTCGTGACCTTCCGCGTGTCGGATCCGCTGCCGATTCCCGGCGGCCGATCGCGGAAGTATGCGATGATCACGGCGGCTGGAGCGAGGGCGCTGCGCCATTCGACCGACGCACTCGCCCGAATGATCGACGGCCTCGAGCTCGGCTCCGCCCGATGAGCAAATACTCATCACCACCACGGATCGCGGAGTGGCTCCTAAAGCGCGCGAGTGGACCTGACGATTCGGTGCCGGTCGTAAATGACTTTCGTGAAGCATTCGAAGAT
>Ga0070683_100000166_pt1 | contig 43098 bp, 46 predicted proteins | sample KBSC713LmetaG_FD_64662 | JGI IMG/M metagenome (GOLD analysis project Ga0070683, IMG submission 64662) | Corn rhizosphere microbial communities from Kellogg Biological Station, Michigan, USA - KBS C7.1-3L metaG | ecosystem: Host-associated > Plants > Roots > Rhizosphere ... | reverse complement strand
CCCAGCGCACGTAGGCGAACCAGTTGCCGATGTGCGGATGGCTGTAAACCGTCGGCCCGCAGGTATATAGCGTAACGATCGGCCCGTGTAGCGGCGCAAGCGGTTCGGTTTTACGCGACAGTGTATTGTATAGCTTCATCTGATTGTTTCCGTTCAAGGTTATTGAGTAATTCCGTGGCGAACTGGATACACTCTGATTTTATTTCGTTGAACGGGCGGCCGTCCTGGATTTTGAACCCGCTGGCGTACACATGTCCGCCACCACCAAAATGTTTGGCCAAGTCGCCGGCGATCGGCGCGCCTTGGTTGCAGCGGATTTTGCCAGTCACCTTGCCGTCTTTGTATATTTTGAACGAAATGGCAACCTCGACTCCGGTAGTCATGCGCATGTCGTCGATGACCAGCATGGACGGGTTGTACTGGGGGCTGTATTGTTCTATTTCGCGCCAGGGAATCCAGACAGTGGCGATGCGGTTATGCGCGTGGTATTCGATGCGCTGCAACAGCTCGCCCTTGTATTTGACGAGTTCGGGACTTTTGCGCATCAACAGACGGCGGGCATGTTCCAGTGTGGCCAGGCTGACGCCACCTTCGACCAATTCGCCAATAATATGAATGCTGCGCGCGCTGGTTGCTTCGGTAATCAGTCCCAAACTGTCAGACATTATGGCGGTGGCAATCATTTGTTTGGCGGTCAGGTTGAGTGGCCAGTCCAGTTGCTGCGCGAGTTCGTATATGAGCTCGCCGGTGGCAACGACCGGTTGATTACAAATAATGGTCGCGTACGGAATGGTCGCTTCCACCGCGTGATGGTCCAACACAATGCATGGTTTGCCATGCAGCCAGTTTTTTTGCGTCGAGGTATTAAGCGTTTCGAATAAACTGGCCGCGCTGGTGTCTACGATAATACTGAGGTCAAATTGTTTGGGCAAGTCTTTGCTAACGCGGTCCCAGCCTTCCAGGTATGTCAAATACGACGGCACATCTACGCCGCAGTACAGGTATGGTTCTTTGCCGAGGTCGGCCAGAATGTGCTCTAGTGCCAATGCACTGCCCAGGCTGTCGCCGTCCGGGTTATCGGCCTGCAAAATAACAATGTGGTGCGCACCGCCGATCAGTTTTTGAATCCCGGCGGTTTCGTCGTAACGTTCCATAGCGTTAGTATACCTTATTTTAGCGCCTGGCGGCCTTCAAGCGCACGGCTGAGAGTAATCTGGTCGGCGTATTCCAGATCCACACCGATCGGCAGGCCGCGGGCCAAACGTGTTATAGTGACTGGCCGGTCACCGATCTGCTGCTGAATGTACAGCGCGGTCGATTCGCCCTCTACGCTGGCATTGGTGGCCAGAATAACTTCCCGTACGCCGTCTTCGTCAATGCGCGAGATGAGTTCGGCAATGTGCAACTGTTCCGGGCCCATACCATCGATCGGCGATACCAAGCCGCCCAGCACATGGTACGTACCACTGTAGCTGTTGGTTTTTTCGAGCGCCACAATGTCGAATGGTTCGGCCACCACGGCCACGATCTTTTTGTCGCGGCGCGGATCGGTGTAGAGGTCCGACAAATCTTGCCCCGCGGGTACCAGCGCAAACGTCTTTTTGCAGTAGCCGATGCCACCATGCAGCGCTTGCAATGATTCGGCGATCTGACGAGCCCGCCCCACGTCGCCGCGCACCAAATAATACGCGTAGCGTTCAGCAGTACGCGGTCCGACGCCTGGCAATTTGCCAAGCGCCTCAATAACGGTGGTTAGCGCGGGTGGCAAAATCTGCATGGTGAATGCTTAAAACCTGGGACCTATAAGCCGAGGTCGCCCAATGCGCCCATCATTGGCTGCATTTTTTCGGCGGCGACTTTCTGGCTTTCGTGGATGGCTTCTTTGACGGCGTCTTCAACCCAGCGCTCCAATTGGCCAATGTCGTCCAGGTCAACGTAATCGGGGTCAATGTGCACTTTTTTGATCTTCTGTTCGCCGGTGATTTCGACGCGGACGGCGCCATCGCCCTTCTCTACGGTGATCACCTGCTTTTGTAGCTCTTTCTGGATTTTTTTAACGCGAAGTAACATTTTGGCTTGGTCTAAACGACTCATATGGGTCTCCTTTTCGTATCTATTGTACCAGATGGTGTAGCGTTGGTTTAGATCTTTTGGTCAGGAACGATAAACACTTCATGCGTCGCTTGCGCGTGCGGCCATGCCACAAAATAATGCGTCAGCTGGTAGACGCACGCCAACCCGATTAACACATATATAAGTACCTGGCCGATGCCCCGTGCGATGGGATTGCGCGGAAACACCTTGAACCACTGCTTCAGCAAATACGTCGCACCGCCAGCAATAATAAGATAGACGAACGGCATAATAACCGTCAGGTTAATGGTCGTCCCGCCGACCGCAATAAGCCCAGCGACCACTACGGCTACCGACAAAAACAGTGGCGTACGTTTGAGTCGTACGTTCCGGACGTACAGATATGCACCTACCGCAAACGCCACCAAGCTGAACGCGTCCAGCACCGGCGCGGTGCCTAGCCACGCTGCCGGGTTGTATTCGCCATGGACAAATAAATGCAGCGGTACACCGGCCAGATTTTTGACCATAGTCAGCGGTGCCGGCCAGGATTCGGGCAATCCGAGCCAGGGTTTGAGCAAGTTGTGATGCCTGTACAGTGCCCAGCCGAGTGGCGCAAGGGCCGCCAAAAACGCCAACCCGGCTGTCGTTACTGCAATAAGGTGTTTTTTGAACGCCTGATCGACGATTTTCCACTGCCAGATCAACCCAACGGCGATGAACCATACCATGCCCGGCATGTACAACAACACCGTGGCGAGCACGAAACACGCTACCAGCGCCCATGTGCTACCAGTTTGCTTGAGCCAATAGCCGCATGCCGCCAGTGCAAACACACCAAACAGCAGCACATCTGGCGTGCCCAGCCGTGCAATATGCAAAAACCACGCCGAGCAACCAAACAACAGCGTGCCGACCACGGCTGCGCGCTGCCCATGCCAGCGCCGCACCAGCATGGCGAACATAACGAGTACGATTAGTCCAATGCTGGCCGAAACAATTCGACCACCGAGCAAAAAATCGGGCACAATAACATGCAGCCCGCGCTGCACCAGTACGTACGGCACGCCGAGTGGGTTCTCCAACAGTGTCGGTAAACTATGGATATTGCGCAGCAAACTCGCCACATGCGCGATGTAGCCTTCGGACAAACTATACCCGCCGGGTAACGATCCGAGCCGCCAAAACAGCAACCCAAAGAGCACCGCAAACAGCGCCCCATACAACGCAATCTGGTTCCAATGCGACCGTATAAACTTGCTAATGCGCGCATCCATGCTTACATGGATTATACATGATGTGTGTGCTCGCGCCCATCACGTACGCCCAATGCGGCGATTTCAGTGTCGCCCATCATGGCGCGAATCGCTTCAGTGCCGGTGCCATGCACGAGGCCTACGCTCCTGACCTGTCCATTGTGCACACCTGCGGGAAGATATTCGTATTCGTCGCTAAAGTCAAAACGTTTGTGAGTTAGCCGTCTGACCCAAGCGAGCGCTTTGCGTACTTCTCTCCACGTTTCTGCTCCGTCGAGGCCTAGCAACTTTCCTTGCTCTGTGGGGCCGAGCTGCTCGCAGTCTATGCCGAAGTGTCTGCGCATTTTGAGCCCGTAAGCGTTTGTGGTTGAGGGGCTCAAGAATATTTCCAGTGTTTTGTGGTCCCAGCGAATATCCTTGGGGTCAGCCAGGTCAATGACCGCTTCGGCTGACGACCAACATTCCTCGAATGAGAGGCTCGGTGGCGCTTGGCCTGCTACTTCGCGTTCGTCTATTTCCTCATCGTTGAGGTTGGTAAAACGGAGCTCGTCTAGAGGTAGCGTCTGGTCATGCGCCTGGTCATTGGTCGCCTCGGCAAAGATAGCCTGCTTGACCACGACCGCTGCCCATTCGCTGAACGGAACCGGTCGCTGCCTAAAATTATGACGGCCGACGGTAAACGTTTTGATGGCAAAAAGGAGGCCTTCGTTGCCAACTTGCGTGCGCTCATCAACCGTGCTAATTGGCGATTCGAGCGTGGTAAAATCTTCAGGAAGATCATGTGTTCCCTTGCTGGAAACCCAGTAGTCGTGACTGTTCTTCATGCGCCAGGGCGCATTGCCGACAAGCTCGGTGCCTGGGTTGTCTTCGGTGGGCGACGGCTCGTTCATAGACAGTCTGGCCAGATGGGCCGGAATGTACAAATGTCGCTCGATCAATTCTTCGGTAGCAGTTTGCGAACCCTGCTGCGCTTCCAGTGCGAGCGTGCGGCCGTGCGTGACGGTGAAATTGTCGTTTATTTCGTAGTTATAGGGGCGCAACGGCGCAGGCATAATGCAATTATATCATAAATACAATAGTATGTCCAAGTTGGGCTCGAAGGTTGGGACCAACAATCGACATCCCAAGCAACTGCTAGTCGGCAAAGGGGCTGGCGCCAGCGTGTTTGGTGTCCAGGCTGCGGAAACGCTGTTTTTCTTTATCGAAGAATAGCTCGACATTGCCGGTCGGACCATTACGATGCTTTTTGATAAAGATATCGGTGATGCTTTTGCGGTCAGTGTCTGGGTTGTAATACTCTTCGCGGTAGATGAACGCCACGACATCGGCGTCCTGTTCGATGGAGCCGGATTCGCGCAGGTCGGCCAGCTGGGGGTGCGGCGGATTGCGGCTTTCGACTGAGCGGCTCAGCTGCGACAATGCGATTAATGGCACGTTGAGTTCGCGCGCGATGCCCTTCAGCCCGCGTGAAATTTCGGAAATTTCCTGCACGCGGTTGTCGCTGCCGCCAAATCTACTGCCGCCGCTCATCAGCTGCAAGTAGTCCACTATGATCAAGCCGAGCGGTTTTTTGTGCGCCTCGCGCCGCGCTTTGGTGCGCAGATCGCTGATGGTGATGCCCGGCGTGTCGTCTATATATATGGGTGCTTCGCTGAGCGTACCCATGGCGTGCCCGATTTTTTCGAAGTCGGTGTCGGTCAGATTACCGGTGCGTAGCGCCCAGGCGTCGACGCCGGATTCCATGGATAGCAGCCGGTCGACCAGCTGCTCCTTGCTCATTTCCAGGCTAAAAATGAGCACTGGTTCGTTGGTTAGCGTTGCGACGTTGTGCGCCAGGTTGAGTGAAAACGCCGTTTTACCCATGGATGGGCGCGCGGCCAAGATGAACAGGTCGGATTTTTGCAGTCCGGCCAGCAAGTCGTCCATGTCGCGGAAGCCGGTGGTCACGCCGCGGATTTTGTTTTTGTCCTTGTGCAGGTCGTCCAGACGCTCAAAACTCTCGGCCAAAATAGCTTCGATGCTGACGATCGTCTGGCGGACTTCTTTTTGTCCGACCTTCATGAGCTCGGATTCGGCGATTTCAATCAAGTCCTTCAGCTCCTTGGACTCGTCCATGACCAGTGCGGCGATCTCTTTATTGATCTCCATCAGGCGGCGGCGGACTGCCTTTTCGACCACAATCATGGCGTAACTCTCGACGTGTGCCGCGGTCGGCACATAGTTGGTGAGCTCTGTGATGTATGCTGCGCCCCCAACTTGGTCCAGTGCGCGTTTGGCGCGCAACTGATTGGCGATGGTCAGGACGTCGATCGCTTTGCGGGCCTCGTATAAGTCAGAAATTGCGCTGAAGATTTTTTGGTGGCGTTCTTCGTAAAAATCATCAACTGTGATTTTGTCGGCAATTTTAACCAGCGCATTGGTGTCGATGATAATCGCACCTAACACGCTGGCCTCTGATTCATAACTGTACGGCATCTTGGCCGCGCTCATTGGTTCTCCCCTGGCATTGTTTGCATCATACTACGGTTGTTAGGATTCTAGCAATTCGGCGTCACCAAATATATCGCTTATGGTATCAACAGTATTGGGCTGAACGCTTTGCTCGGCTGCTTCAATATAGAGCGCGTCGGGTGATTGTGCTGATTTTGGCACCTGCGTGGGCGCGGCGTTGTGCACGATTTCACCATCGGCCGGTGGTAATGGCGTGGTTGGCATGGCGCGGGGTTTGCCTTCGCCCACGATGCAGATAATTTGCATCGTACTTCCCGTAACACCACGTATGACGTTGCTAATGATTTCTTTGTTATGCGCTTCATTCAGACGTTTTTGGTGGAAAGCGTAGCTAAATTCCAGCGTAATTTTGCCTGGTTCAAAGTGGGGTCGTGCGGAATTAACCATACTATACAAAGTGTTGTGTTTTTGCTTGAGCGCACTTAGAATAAGTTCCCACGAGTCATCGCTCAGCAGCATGTCGGAGTCGGCGTCGGCGAGCGGATCTTCGTTGTTGGTCCTCAAGTTGGAAATATCCGGGGTTGGTGTTGCCGCTGGTTCGAGCGGCTCGGCCGTTTTAGGGCTCGAGGACAATCTTGTATTTACAGCGGCCGCTTCTGGTTTCGTGGTTTTTATAGGTGCGGCCTTGCGTGGCGCAACCTGGACTGATGGGCGCAGCGGCGTTTGTACTTCTTCGGACATGACTTTGTTGGGTGCTGGCTTAGCCGAAGCAGCGGCGCGCAAGGCAGGCGCTGCTTGGGACTGCACGCCGGAAAGTGCCACATCGAGTAGCGCGATTTCAAGCGCAGCACGCGGGTCGGGTGAAGCCGGAACCTGCACGAGGCTGGCCAGCAATTGGATGAGGGTGTCATGCTGCAATACGGCTTTGCCTTGCAATATGGCCTGTCGGACCGCCGAACCGATCTGTTTAGCGACTTGCGCGGCCTCATAACCCTGGTCGTGCATGGCACGTAAATGCTTTGCAATCGCTACACTATCATGTGTGTTCAGTTCATCCAATATGTCATGTATGATGTCGTCGGGCGCAATGCCTAGCACGGCTTGAACGTCGCTTAGCTCTACAGCATCTTTGGTATTGCGCACTTGGTCGAGCAAGCTCACGCTATCGCGGAAACTGCCTTCGCCGTGCGCGGCGATGAGCGCTAATGCATCGTCCGAAATCGTAATCTTTTCTTTGTCGGCAATGTGACGGAGGTGGTCAATGACTTTTTGCTGTTCCCCCGGCTTGAACGAAAATCGCTGCGTGCGACTAATAATTGTCTCGGGCAACTTATGGGCCTCGGTCGTTGCCAGTATAAATACGACATGCGCCGGCGGCTCTTCCAGGGTTTTGAGCAACGCGTTAAACGCTTCCTTGGTCAGCATGTGTACCTCATCTATGATATAAACTTTGTACTTGGCGCTGCTGGGCGCAATGTGCACTTTGTCGCGTAGGTCGCGAATTTCATCAATGCGTCGGTTGCTAGCGGCGTCAATTTCGATGATATCCAGATGCTGGCGATCTTCGTTGTACGGCAAGTTATTGATTTCGTGTGCCAAAATGCGCGCTACGCTGGTTTTGCCGACGCCTCGTGGTCCGGTAAATAAATACGCATGGCTAATCGTGCCGTTTTTGAGTGCGTGGTCGAGCGCCGTCGTGATGTGCTCCTGTCCCACCACCTCCGACAGCTTTTTAGAACGGTAGGTCCGGTATAGTGCTTGCCCCATTTGTCATTATTATACGCGGTTTTGACGGCCGCTTGTGTTGTGATTTCGTATGACCAATTGTTTGTGGATAGTCGCGGGTAGTCTATACTATAACTATGATCGCGAGTTTTGAAGAACTCACAAATGCCTTGGGCGATAGGCATATTGTTTTTGACGAACGCATTACAGGGGCAATCGAGCGCGGCCACACTTCTGGATATGATTGTTTTACCCCTGAACCAACACTACTAGCTGTCGCGGAATTGGCATATCTACTAGAAGTCGACCATGATAATGGTATGCCTAGCAATGATTTTTTAAACGTAGCCGAGCAGCTGGACGTTCCTGAGCAACTGCTCGCTGATATGGTCGCTGCAAACCTGGAGCTCCCGAATCTTTCCAATGTCGCTCCTGACCGCAGGCTAAACACGCCACTGCCACCGCAAAAGCGAGGTGCAAGCGCTGCCGCCATTGATCTGGCATTTTATCGTGACCTTAGCAAGTTCAATGATGGCCGACCCACAAACAACCATATTTACGTGAACGGAGCTCAGGAGCCGCTATTGCTGCGCAAGCGTTTCGCGCGGCCGGTCGCGCTCTCGCTTGCCGAGGTAGCTATTAACGACGTGCCCTACCCGCCCGGGTCGCTCTTTGAGCTTTGGGAAAAGGGTGAAACGCCGCCTTGGCACGCAGGATTTACTGGTGCTACCAAGGTCAGGAAGTTTGAGGATGTGGCGAGTGCTCGCTTTTTGCGGCTTTCCACGCTTGCGCTATTTGGAGAACGGCGCTATGAAACGCTTGAGCCCCTCCGCGAGGCCTGCGGCGAGCGGTTTGATAGACAATGGACTGAACCGATTGAGGTAGTTTTTGAAAGTGTTAGCCCAGGCAACTTGGCCGCTTTGGTGCAGCCCATAGTTGATCGACACACGCCCGACCACACATAACGCTTGCCCAAGCAGTGCTCGTGTAAGCTAAGATACGCAACCAAGGAGACAACACGGTATGAAAAAAAGAATGTTTATCATTGGCGGCGCTGCTCTCGGTGCGATCATTGTCGTGTGCGCTGCATTTTACATCGGTAGGCAGAGTCATGGCACCGGTACGACTGCTGCAGGTGCGGGTAACTCATCGTCCGCTGTAGTACAATCGCAAAGCGACGGCAAAGAAGGTGGCCCGGCCAAGCCGGTCGATGGCAAAGTGCACCTAGCTGAGTATACTAACGGCGATGGCGCCGGGTCGTCGGTGATTTTTACGGGTGCAATTGGCGATTTTGGCCAGGCGATCACTATTAACAAATATGGCGCGATCAATTTGGAGCACAACGGTTTGGTGACGTTCGCCTTAAGCCAAGGCTCCTTCCGCATCGACGCCTCGGACGTGGACAAGAACGTGGTCAACGCGTTTGCGAACTTCAAAACCAATCCGAACACCTGCTCCGGCAATATCCAAGCCAGTGGCACGGCGGCCATTGTGTCCGGCTCGGGCACTGGTGCATACCAAGGCATTAGCGGAAACTTTGATTTGACGGTTGCGGTTGACGAAATTGACACTGGCTGTGGCGCCTCAGGCCATGCGTATTTGGCCCAGGCGCTGATTACTACCGGCAGTGGTAATGTCGCCTTCAAACGTTAAGGTCGTGGCTGACCGATATTGATGTGCTCTTTGAATATCATAAAATGTGGTTAAATACAAATAATGAGTTTTGGCAAGTTTGATATCGTTGGTCACGAAGAAGGTTTTTATGCTAACGTCATTTGCGCCATGTCTCCTAGCCACTACGCTGGACTTATTGGTTCCTTGGCCAGGAAGGGCTTGACGATGGAAATGGCAGAGGCGTTCTTTCCGCTTGAATTGTTTCAGTCGGTGCAAAAATTCATGAATCCAGATAAGGATAGCCTAGAAAGCATGGTCGATCCTGCCAGCATTCCGGTGCACTTTGAACTTTGGCTGCTTCCTGAGGCAGAGCCAGGAACGCCAGACCAAGAGCTTATGCAGGCGGCCAAGCAAATGGTAGCCTTTACGCTTGCCGCGCAAGATCCTGGCGACGGGGGGGTTGGCGCTAGGCCTAATGAGCCTCTTCTGGTGTAGCTTTTGTGGTTCGTCAGTCGAGGAACTGCGCGTAAAAGCTCAAAACATTAAAGATGGTGCGACCATTGCGTATCGGGGGTTATAGCGCGGCTTCGAGTGCGGCCCATTCGGCTGCCGAGTCATCTTCGGGCACATTGACGCTGACTTGATCGCCAGGTTTGGCTTTGAAATAAGTGACGCTGGCAAGTAGCACCCGGAAGTTTTTGCCGCCGGCTTCTACAAAGTAATGACCGTTTTCGAGCTTGAGCGTGCCAACGACTTGTTTGCGTGGAATCGGGCCGATCTGTTTGTACAAGAATGTACCGTCATCGGCGATGGTGAGCTTAAGGATGTCGCCCTGTACCAGTTTGGACTTGCTGGCGTAGTTAGCTGGGACTGGGTATACTTTGCCATCGGAGCCGACCATGTTTTGGCCGTCAAAGACCCCTTCGATTACTTTGCCGATGGTGTCGTCCTGGACGACGGGTGCAACCTTGGCGTCGTCGCCAACCAGGCTAATAAGCAGCTCGGTTGCGGCAGCTAAGTTTGTCTCGGCCTCTTGAATGAGCGCCCTCAACCGTTTGATTTGCTTGTCTGGTACATCTGCCATTTTATTCTTTATGTCTCTCTTTAGTCTCCGGAAGTGTTTATTTCCTACACTTACCCATAAGCTACCATGTTTATCTAGTCAAGTCAAAACAAAAGTAGACTGCTGTGGAAAAAGTCCGTCCACAGCATTATTTTTAGTACAACGAAAACAAGTATACCAAACTCTGGCGCGCAAAAACAAAACCTTTTTAACGTATTATTTACATCTGTTGCAACGCCAGTTCGGCGTCACGCGCAGTTAGTAAAATCCGCCCCTCGGAGAGCGCATGCCCGGCGCCAACTAATACTTTGACGGACGAGCTGTTCGGCACAAGCTGATTGCGGGCGTCCACGGTAGCGGCATGATTTTCCCAGGTAGTGAGCATACTTGCGCTGCTGATAACGTCTTGCCAGCGCGTCGAAAGGTCCAGTCCTTCTGGCAACACACGGTCCAAACGCGTTAGGCAGCTGCGAATACCCAGCATCTTAAATACTTCAAACGGAATACTGCCGACACCTTCGTCAACCTGCTCACCTAACTTTCTAAAATGGGCTGGCCGCAACTTATCTTCGCGCAGGGCTTGCCTGTAGTATGTGACTGAGGTTGGATCGAGTTTATTTTGTTTTGTCATGGTTGTTGGCACAGCGCGGCGCTCTTTATATTCGCCGTCCATAAAATCTTCAAATCCAAGTGTTGCATAGGTCAATAAGTGTTTGGCTCTGTTACCGGCGCGCATGGCGGCATGTGCGGCAATGGAACCGCCCAAGCAAAGACCCATAAAATCGAATTCCTTGCCGATTTCTAGTTGCGCTAATATGTCCAGCCGTGCTTGGGCTTCTGATTCGATGGTCATGTTTGGGATTTCATCTAGCTTAGGCGTGTACGATTTACCGTCGCCCGGCATGTCTACAGCGATGAGCGGCCGGCGCATGTATGTCGCGAACGCGTTCATAGCTAGCGCGCCGTACTTGCTAGCCACAGGCATGCGATTTGGCAGCGTTACGGACACTGGCCGTTCATCGCCTAATTTTTTTTGGTTGAACGTGTAGGCCGCATATGTCCTATCGTCCTCCAGGTCTACTATGCGTGGACATGCCAGCTCCTGAAAAAACGCGTCCGTCGGTGGCTGATACGTGGGATGAACTGGCCCATGTTCAGTAAAGACGGCTAGCGACTGGGCGTAGTCGGGTAATTCGTAAAACTGAGGCACCAAAGTATCCTAAAGATAGTTGCGCAGCTTGTCAAATGTGAAATATGAACCGATTTTGCGGGCAGTTTTGTAAACAATTTACTTGGCGATTTGACCAAGTGTCTGAACGTGCGTGTGCGTAAGCTTTTATGTAATTAAATCTACAAATTAACAGATTGAAAATAAAGTATAGCTTTATCAGAATCAACAATTGGTGTCGACGCCACGTACACTATCACACATAACTGAAAAGGAGCTAAGAATGCGTAAGTTTAAGGCTATCGCCACGGGCGTAGCTGCCGTTTTAGTGTTGGTTGGGCTACCCGTTTCCTATGTCGGCGCGGCACAAAGTAATCCGCAGGGCGATACGGGTGCGACGGTGCGAGCCGACGGCGTTGTCGCCGCGGCCGAGCCAAAATGTAGCCGGTTGAGTTCGGCCAATGCCGACCAGCAGGACATCTTTTTGGGAACGACCAATCCTAAGGTTTACACCGGTATGGCCTGGCAAGATGTTAACTGTACGACCACCACGTTCCGCTTGAAACCCGGCCAACGCGCGCTGGTCGTATCAACGTTCTCGGCCGAGGCCGACTGTAACGGCAGCGTGCCGACCAACGGTCAATGGTGCGAGGCGCGCGCGATGCTAAACGGCGTTGAGGGTCAACCGCAGGGTTTAGAGCCAGATTCCTTCGCTTTTGATTCAGTCGCGGGGGGTGTATACAACTGGAACGCACACAGCATGCAGCGCGGCTGGGAAGTTCGTTGTGCAAATGCTGACGGCTGTCAGTACAAGTTTGCCATTCAGACCAAGATGCACGACAGCACCGTCACTGGCATGTGGCTGGACGAGGTTGCTGCTGACATCAAGGTGACCATCGGCGCACCTGCTCCGTTGTAGTCGTTCGATTTGGAGGCGCAGCGCTCGGATTGCCCCGAAAAGCTCGCAAACACCAAAAGAACCCGCTGTTGCAAGCGGGTTCTTTGCTTGGACTTGTCCGTCCGGCAAGCGTTGGGACAGTTCCAAAATGTCGGCACTAGAATGCCGGGGCGAACTTAGGCAAGTTCAACAGTTGCGCCAGCGTCAGCAAGAGCTTTCTTGGCGTTTTCTGCGTCTTCTTTTTTAGCCTTTTCGAGGATGGTTTTTGGAGCGCCATCAACGAGAGCTTTTGCTTCACCAAGGCCAAGACCGGTGATGTCTTTGACGGCCTTAATGACAGCTACCTTCTGAGCACCAGCGTCCTTCAGGACAACGTCGAACTCAGTCTTTTCGTCGGCAGCAGCGGCGCCAGCGTCAGCGGCTGGGCCGGCAACAGCTACAGCAGCAGCTGCAGGCTCGATGCCATATTCATCCTTCAGGATGTTCTTCAGTTCGTTTACTTCGAGGACAGTCAACTTAGTCAAGTCTTCTGCCAATTTCTTCAAATCAGCCATTTCTTTTCCTTCCTAAATGGGTTAGTTTGCTGCGTGAGCGCTTACGCCATCAAGCAGCGCGTGCAAGTTGCCTGAAAGCGCGTTGGTAACGTCGTTGACAGGCGACAAAAGCGTGGCAACAACTTGCGCAATAAGCTCGTTCTTGCCAGGGAGCTTGGCTAGCGCTTTGACCTCGTCGGCAGAGATGAACTTGCCTTCGGCGGTGATTGCGCCCACAAACTCGATGCTTGGGTTTTGCTTTGCAAAGGTGTCGAGCGCCTGGGCAGGAGCAACTTCGTCCTCGCTGTTGAACGCGTAGAGGAGTTGGCCCTTCAAGCCACTTACATCGACGTCCTTGAGGTTGTCGACCTGTTGCAGAGCTTTGACAACCAAGCGGTTTTTGACGACTTGCACCTTGGTGCCGCCGTCACGAGCGTCGCGGCGAAGTTGCTGAATTGCCTTCACAGTCGTACCTTGGTAGGCGGCGACCACGGTCATTTTGGATGACGCGAGCAAGTCGGCAACGTCTTTGACAACGTCGTTTTTCTGTTGTTTGGTTAAAGCCATGTTATATACTTCTTCCTTTAATGTTAAAATCTCATCGACCGTAGATTTTTAAAGAACTTGATTTCGAGACACAAAAAAGTCTTTGGTTCTCGCATTACCAAAGACTCGGGTCATAAAACAAAATTGTTTCACTCCTCGGTAGCGGATTAAGCTGTTGCCAGCGGCTACTGTCTTCGGTAATGATCTCAGGTATTTTACACCTTGGTGCGGTCTGTGTCAACGCTTTAAGGGCGGGTTTGTGAGACTGGGAGTCCTGGCGGACAGCGTGTGTTACGCTGTCTCGGGATCGGAGGGGTTGGATAGGGTGAGCGCCTCGGCCTGCTCAGGGAGCAGTCTTTCTTCATATTTGATGCCGACCGGTTTGTATCCATCGCGTATTCGGCGGCCAACGCTTATTGAAAAGTACGCGCCGTCATATTTTTGTCCTGGGCCGTTCTTTTTGACCAGAAGAGCGACGCGGAGTGTCCGCAGGTGCCCGGCTTTCGGGACAGTTGATCGTTGGATTGGATCCAGCCGCATGTGCACGGATTGGACGTCCCGAAATTCTGCCCTGGTTATTCGGCCAAAAATCTCCTCAGTATTCATCATGTGCAGCGCGATCTGTGGTGGCACACTGTCCTCCTCTAGGTCGTAAAAAACACGTGCTACGTTTCGTAGCCGCATCTCCACATAGCGCGAAAGCTCGACGGGGTCATGCCAAGGCTCCCGAGGTCTTAGCTCGACATGGGCGATTTCTTGCGATGTGACGGCGGCTGTAATTTCCTGTCCAAGTTCTGATTGCTGAAGCTTGGCTAAGTGCATAGCATGTTTTTGCCATCCGGTCTTGGTGGGTGTCTCCTGTGTTGGGTGCTGCAAGGCCTTTTGTTCGGCTGCAATCCACCGTGGCGGACGCGGACCATTCGAAGTGTTGGCGAGTTCAAGGCGTTCTCCCCAAAAGACTTGTTGCCATACGCCAACCTCATCAGGACGTTGCGCGATGACTTCCATAATACGTTTTTGAGAATTGGCGCGGAATGGCGACCGTAGCTCCTCCGGGTCAAGGCTCTCAAGCGGTATAGCGAAACGCTCGGGCGCGACGATGACGGCAATTTCACATAACTCAATGAGTTGGCGAACCGCAACGTTGGACTGCCTCTCCATGTTCCCGCGGCGCAATGGCATGAGGTCGGTACATGGCATTTTCCAATCCAGCGCAAGTCGGTACATTTCTAGTTGTTCTTGAAGGCTAAGCGTGTGCACGAGGCGCTTGGACGGATCTGTGTTCATGGCTCGCATCATATTGAGGTGCTTGGTCACCTTTTCTCTGTCTGTGAGGAGCGTTCTTGCAGCGAGTATACGCGGTATGGCGACAATATCATGGGTGGTGCCCAATACACGTGCTCCAATGTTCATTACGATGCGGCTGCGGTCATAACGACTAAGCCTTTCATGGTCTACGAGCGCCTGAATCGCTGGGTCTTGCATTTTTGCTTCGGCATAGGCCGTTAAAGTCTGCTGTTCGGCCAGAGTGAGCGGCGTGAATACTGGGCCACGGTCGTCGCCCCAGCAGCGCAACGGTGTGCCCTGCTCAGACGACCGGGTGGGACTGCTGGCTAACCATAGGTCTTGGACCTTTCGCACGACGTCTTCCTGGATTGGCGGCGCTTTTTTAGTGACGGTGCGAAGGTCGGGCAAAAATCCAGCAAGATTTTCTTCTGTCAATGGGTGTGGTGGTGCTACGGGCGCAGTATTGCCCGTAATGCATGCGGCCGCTACCAGATCAGGTGTTGCTTCAGGACTAAAAGCGAAGATATGCTGACGGATAGTATCGGGTAGTAGTGGAGGGGTAGACTCGCGAGTCACTTACGGAGTTATAAATCAAAAACGACGAGTTTGCAACTCGTTGTCGGTCACTTGGAAGTGAGTAGATTTGTATTTGAGCGTCCGCGGTGCTATTTTATACTTTTGTAACGGAGCAAGTGCATGTCCCGCGGTGCTGAAACTATTACCCCTGATGCCCAACCTTTGCTCGCTGAGTTGGGCACCCTTGGTATTGCAGAGTTGATGGTAAGCCCGGTGTCCGAGGGCCGGACGTCCATCCTGGCCCATGCGCCAGTAAACCGGCAAGAGCTTGGCTCCGATCACTACGACGGCCAGGGCAACATGCGCTTGTATTTGGGGTATGGCCGCCGGGGATTTCCGTTTGCGTATCATGGGGTGTCCAATCTGCCGGATGCCACTCGTCGCCATGTTGTAGCGAGTGAATGGGACCCATCGTTGGTGGCAACTGATCGTACATGGGACATTCTCAAACAATTGAATAATCCGACCATGGACGAGTTGGTGTATGTATTGGACGTCCCTGCGCCCGAAAAACCAAAGCGCCTACGCAGTATAAGCCGGCTTTTTGGCAATACGGTCGAGGAGCAGATCGCTGCCGCTGCACTGGAAGAGAAGATTGCGCAGGTTCGTGAGAACGGTATCCATCGCCTGACTATTCAACATGTTGGCGGTTTGGCGACCGGCCACCGGACAACGGTGGAGTGGCGTGACCCAGAGACGCCTCCTGGGCAGCCATTCTCTGGATCTGCTGTCGACCAGGCCGGAAGCCATTTTTATCGAGAATCTTGGGTCGGTGCTCATGACTATAAGCCTGCGATTGCCCTGCCCGCTCGGCCAGGCGAAAAAGAATACGGACTGGAAGCTATAAACGACCTAACGTTTAACCGCATGCCGCCGAATTCGGTCATCAAGTTTGACTGGTCCCGGCAATAACGCTGCTGTCCGGCAATGCGTTTGAGGCAAATACGAAGTAAGCGCTTCCCATTAGCTCTGTTAGTTCTGGCGGCGAGAGTTACCTAGCGTCGGGCGATCTGCTGCAAGTATCGCAACAAGATGGTGTGGAACTGGAAAAACGCTTCCTTGTCCAACCATTCGTTGGGACTGTGATGGTTGCCCCCTTTAGGATAAACCGAGATGCACGGTACGCCGCGCTCCGCATAAAAGCGCGCGTTGTTACTGCCCAGTGTGCGCGACCCAGTCACGGGAACACCTGTAACTTCGGTGATGAGCTCGACCATAGGGGCGATGAGCGGGTCTTTGAGGTCAAAATTGGTCGGTGCACCCTCATAATTGAGCTGCAGCTTTGCGCCGTGCTGGTGGCAAATGTCTTCCATAGCTTTTAAGAGGTGATCAGCGTCCTGCTGTGCGATAAACCGCACGTCGACCAGGGCTTCGGCATGCTGCGCAACTTGGTTAACTGCTTGGCCTCCATGGATCCGACCGATGTTCATGGTATTGGTCTTGGCGCTCATTTTTGGGAAGAGCGCCTTGCAGTCGTCGAGTGCATTTATAACCCGCTGAATAGCGTTATCGCCTTCCCATGGGCGCGAACCATGCGCCGATTTGCCCTCGGCGGAAATGCTGAATGACAGAAAGCCTTTGGAATATACTTGTATCTGCCAGTCGTCACCGCCGTCAGGTATAATGCATACCTTGGGCAGGTAGCCTTCTTTGGCAAGATTGCCGTCACCATCCACGCCGCCTGCTTCTTCATCGGTGGTGATGAAAATGCCAATATCGTATTTTTTGAGATCATTGCTCAAATCGTCAATACATTGCATAAATGCGGCAATGGCAAACTTCATGTCAAGCGTGCCGCGACCGAAGTATTTGCCGTCTGCTTCGCGCAGCTCAAACAACGATTGGTCGCCTGGCACAACATCCAAGTGCGCGGCGAGCGCCACCTTTGGTGTCTTGGTTTTGCGAGTCGTGGCGACCAGCGTTTCCAGATTATTCCACTCGAGCCGCTGGGTGAGCATACCGCGCTTTTGCAGAAACCGCTCGATATAATCCAGTGCGTCGTGGTTGGCGTCATAATTGCCTGTGACCGTTGGTGTACCCACCAGCTGTCGCAGGATTGTCTCCATTTCGTCTGCTTTGGCCTTGCCTGGCTGCACTGGTTTTGCAGGCTGCGTTAGCAGGCGCCATTTTGCCGAGAGCTTGCCCGCGAAATCACTGAACGATTGCTTGGACTGTTTTTGCGTGTTCTTTGGCGATACTTTTTTCATATTGACTACTTTCTGGCGTAAAAACCGAGCCCTTCCCGGGCTCGGTGGCGTCGTAGCAGCCAAGTGGTTGCGTCTACGAAGATATGACGCCAATCTTTCTTCGTTTGCTCCCGACTATACGCTCGAGTAGTGACAACGTCAATCGTTTTGGCACGCTCTCGGTAGCGGTTAGGAGCTTACACGAATGTGAATTTTACGCTTATTGGCGCGCTCCAGTTGCCTGCGGCATCCTTGACACGAACATACAATTGGTGACGCCCAACGCTCAGTCCACTAATGTGTGCGGTTGCTGTCACCTTTCCGCTCGCATAGGCCATTGTGCTCCCCTGTCCGATGCCGGGGTCGGTATCAATGTAATATTCGCCACCGGCGACACCGGACAATGCGTCGCTGGCATCTGCGCTGATATTCATATCGCCCTGGAACAAAATAATCTGTGGAGTGCGGGTTAAGTTACTAACCGTAGGCGGTGTTTTATCTACCAATACCGCAATCGTGTTAGAAGCCGCGCTTTCCAGTTGCGCCCCAGTGCTGTCAACTGCGGTGACAAAGTACGTATGATTGCCTTCAGCGGCCGTGCCATCGGTGTACGAATTAGTCGTGGCCGTACTGATCTGCGCGCCATCCCGAAAGATATGGTACTGATCGGCGCCAGTCACTGTGTCCCACTGCAACGACGGCGTATTGGTCGGCGTCGCGGCCATGAGATTTGTGGGTGCCGCCAGTGTAGGGTAGCCTAGCTGCGCAACAAATACCTGGAAGCGCGAGTTCGGCTGAGACAATATGCCGTCGTATGCAATCTGCGTGCCATCGGCGGTTAATTGTGCATCACCTGGAGTCGTTGGTCCAATTGACGTCTGCTGACCTGTGTTGAGATCCATGACGACGAGTACGCCATTCCCAAGCTGCATACTAGCGAGATGCAAATCATCACTAAAGCTCATTGAGTTAAAGTTGGGCTGGAAGTTACCGTTGCTAATGTTTGGTATAAGGATTTGCTTTTCGCCCGTTTGCAAGTTTTGTATATATAGATCCCAGCGTTCCGAAAACGAGTTAGTGCCAATTATGGGTGTAACCAAATAGTAGAGCGCATGACTCCCGTCATTACTAAGCTCTACGCCATCATCTGCACCAGTTTCAAAGGGAGTGCTTGTACCGGTGCTTAGATCGTAGAGATAACTAGTCGTTTGGCCGTACGAGCCATTTGATAGACGTGGACCGGTGGTACCATATGTAACGTAGCGCCCATCGCCGCTTACGGTAGTGGCGGTACCATACCCTACGAGATTTTCTTTTTGCGGGCCGTTCGGCGTTGGTGCGAGCACTCCTGTAGTGCGATTGTAGATGTAAGATTCCTGTTGGTTGGAGTCATCGCCACCCGTGCCTAGGTGTACAAACGCTTCCATAACCGTGATATTCCCATCGCGGCTCATGGAATGCGGCTGCGCAAATGTCCCATATTGTAATGGGCTAATCAGTGTTGTGGTGCCTGCGGCGCGGTCACGCAGATACACGCCGCCCAATGATGAGCCATCGGCGGCTGTTGGATATGGTGATGTGAGCGTGCTCGAATCTGCATTGAATGCCACATAACGGCCGTCGTCACTCACCCCTGCTGGCTGAGCATAACCAGATGGCTGTCCGCTCGTCGAAACGCTCACCATTTCCATGGTATGCATTTGGCGATCATATAGAAATGTTTCCCGGTTAGGGAGCGTTATGCCAAGGTTTGCCGAGCTTGAGCTAAAGGCCACAAATCGTCCGTTGGAGGACATGACGGCGGTGTAGCTCCCCTTGCCTTCCGGCGTGCTGGGCGTGCCATCTGGTGTGGCGCTAATGACCTGCGTGCTCAGTACCTGTAATTGCGCGGCAAATACCTTGCCAGACGCCCCAATAATGCATGCTAGTACGAACAGGCCGGATAATATGGTAGTAATCAGTCGTCGCATGGTCCCTCCTCAAATGACAACTTCAGTATCCACCGAGTTGCCTAGCAAGTAAAGCTGATTATGAGCGCAAGCATGTGATATATATTACACTGCTTATGCTTCGGGGCTCGTACTATCCAGTTGAGCGAGCTTAAATTGCGTGTAGCGTTCGGCGGCCAGGCGCGTAAGCTCGGGGTCCTCGCCCTGGTTAACGAACTTCATTGCTTCGCCCAGCAAAGGGTGAATTTCGCACAGTTTTTCGTGCATTTGTTGGACAAGTTTGCGGTAGCCGGGGTGACCTTGCGGACTAGTGCGCAGCTCATGCAGGTGAAATGCCTCGCGCGCGTTGTAGGTAACTTTCCAGCGCATTTTGTGGCCGAGCAGCGTGGCATATTGCGCTTCCAGCTCGTAACCTGCCTCTTGCATGAGACTGTATAGGCGCAAACTGAGGTCAAAGCAGGCTTCGAACTGCTCTGCCAGTCCAGCCTCTTCGATGACATGCGGTACGTCATAACCATGGCGGGGCGTGAGCTGTTGCCATTCCAGATCATCAACCATGCGGTGCCGTTGTAGGTCGCGGAAGATGCCGTAATCGCACACTAGGTCCCAGCTGTAGTGGATTTTTTCAAGCGCGCGGCCGGGGCGGTGCCGGCGGTTCAGCCGTTCGCCGACGTACGCTTCGAATATTTTGACCTTTTGATTGTAGGGCCAGGCCTGAACGGTTTTGCGCAAATCTTGCAGCGGCAAATCGCTGTGTTCGTACAACATATCTGGAATAATATCGAGTTCGTTGTGCGGCCAGACGTCGGTCAGCTGTACGGGCGAAGCCTTGTCAGCGTGCACGCTTGGCAGGTACTGTTGGGCGAGCTGCCGCATGTGTTGCCGCGTGTTGGCAGCATAGGCAATGGTGGCGCCACCACGGTCCGGTTTGTCGGCGCGTTCCAAAAAGACGGGCGCGACCTTGCGGGCCTGGGCCAACATGGCTTCACCGGTTTGGCGCGCTTCGGGCAACGCATCGCTCATCAGGTGCATGATGAGACTTTCTAGCGCTTGGCCAGACAAGTATAGCCCTGTCGTAGATGTCGTCGCCACAGGTAAAACCGGCCGCACTGCATCGCAGGCCTGCGCTTTGACAGCGCTGCGCCAAGCGGCGTCCTGCTCTTCTTTGGGTACGGTTGTTGTCTGATGAAGATAGTCGGTCAGGCTGTGGACAAGTTCAGCGTACAGGTCGAAGATTTTGTCCATGTGCACTTTGTACTGCTGGGCCATGGCGGAATGCAGGTTTGGCGTGTAGTAGCGGTAGTTGCCATCGGCATTCTTCTTGTCAAAGTAGATGTAGCGTGTGGATTGCTCCAAGTAGGCGCCGAGCCGTCCCCATTCCAGCTTTTTGGTTAGCAAGTTGCTGCCATTTTCGACCACGATGTGCATGCCGGCCAGTTGTTGCACCGAATCGTCGCCATACGCTGTAATAACGCGCTGTAATAGCTGTGAATCCTTGCCCGTGGCATTGGCGAATTCGTCCAGTAAGGTGACGCGCATGTCATCGCCGCGCCGCGACAGGCGGGCCATGGCGGCGGCGATAGTGATGTTGTCCAACTTGCCGGTGAAAGCGTAGACGTTGCCGGTTGGATCGGTGACCGCCTCTGTTAGGAATTGCTTGCCCGCCTCCGTCACGCTGAAACTACCATCGGGCAAGCGCTGGACAAATGGATTTTCAACAGTGGGGGCTGGCTGTTTGGTTGTGGTTGGCTGAGCGGACCGTACCGGTTTGGGTGGCAACAGTGCCTCGATTTTTTGCCAAATAATATCGTGTATGGCACTCATGCCCATCAGCGTACCGTCACGCACGCAGTCGATGCGCGAAAAATCCCGCGGAAACAACTGGCAAATATCGTCGTAGACGGCCACGGCTTTTTGCAGATGTGTCAAGTCGGCCTCGTGGATGTCACGTTTTTTGTCGGTATAGCTGCGTGCTTCTTTCTGGTCGACGAGCTGCTGGGCAGTTTCGGCCGGCACGCGCAACACAAAACTGATGGTCGGGCGCGGGCTGTGTAGCATCTCGAATTCGAGATTGTCTAGCCAAATGAAGTAGCCCCGGCGCTCTTCTGGGTGAACGAATTTGGTACCTTGGTGCGCCATACTGGACCCAACATAACGGTTGGCCAGTACAACCTTGCCTTCAGCCAATGCAGCCTTGATGGCGGGCGCAGCCTGGTAGCGATCAAGCGCGTAAAACAGCGAGCATGTGTAGGGGCCGACAGCATCGGCACTGCCGTACTGCCCGTTCAAATATTGCTGCACAAAATAGCTGGAGGGCTGGTCGTATTGCGGGAAATCAAACGTGGCAACGTCGTAGCCTTCGCGCGTGAGCCGTTCTGCTAACAGATTGAACTGCGTGCCTTTGCCTGATCCGTCAGCACCCTCAATAACAATAAAAGTGCCTTCGGCGTTCGTGTTTGTAGGATTCATAAAATTTGCTCCTCAACCCAACGTTTCTGTAATCCTGGTATTTTTTCCGGCAAGCTGCGCGTGTCTTTGTATGCTTTGGGCAGCATTTGTGCCGGCGTCCAGTTGGAGATGAGGTCATCCAGGCTGGTACCACGCTGGTACTTGCCGCTGAACCCGCTATCGCGTCCTGCTCCGTAACTGCCCTCAACATCACCAGTGGTATGGTAAATAATCTGGCCAATGCGCTCGCCGACCGGCAGGAGTACTGTTTCGTGCTGGTTGAGGTTGTAGACCTCGAGGGTTAAGCGATTGATATAGCCTGGATCGATCCAGCCGGCGTCAAAGCACACGGCGATGCCGCTACGGCCCCAGCTGGAACGGGATTTTAGCTCGCAGGCCCCAGGCGGCAAAATGCCAAAAAATTCGTGGCTGTGTGCGAGGATGCGTTCGCCCGGCCGCAGCGGAATGACGGGGTGATCAAGCGGAATGCCTTCCTGCGGCGTAAAGCCGTTCAGCTTGCACCATTCGCCGTGCTTGACTGCGACACGCGCTTCGCCAAAATAGCGGTCGACGTCAACCTTACTGAATGGGTTGTACAGTCGATGGTCACCTGCCCGTTCGGTGCGAAAATAGTTGTAGCCCAAGGTGATGTCCAGACTAGCTTGGCTGACGTGTTTTGGATTGAATGGCACGCATACGATGTGTCCTTCGTCGATCGCTTGCAAAATCTGAGTGTTGCTGTAAACGCACATATCCCTTTGGCTCCCTCAAAAGTTGTACATATTGTACGATTTGTCAAAACCGTGATGCAAGCAATTAGCGAAAATTACAACTGTTGGGTGCGATGTCTGCCAACCAAACAAAACGCCCCATCTGGTGACGAGGCGTTTTGGATTGATGCGACTGCAGGCGGTTAGAATTCGCTGTTGGCCACAACCATCGACGGACCCATGGTCGTCGTCAGGTACATGCTTTTGAGGTATGTGCCTTTGACGGACGCAGGCTTGTTGTTTTTGACGCTGGTAAGCACGGCGCGCAGGTTTTCTTCTAACTTGGTTTTGCCGAAGCTGACTTTGCCAACACCAATGTGTACGATGCCGGTGCTGTCAACGCGGTATTCAACGCGGCCAGCTTTGGCTTCGGCAACGGCTTTGCCCAGGTCGGTAGTGACGGTGCCACTCTTGGGGTTGGGCATAAGGCCGCGTGGACCGAGCAGGCGGGCGTATTTGCCGAGCTTGGGCATGTTGGCTGGGGTCGAGACCAGAATATCGAAGTCCATCGTACCCTTGTCGAGCTGCTTAGTGATGGTTTCGATGCCGCTCACGTCGGCGCCGTCAACTTTGTCGTCAGCGAATACGGCAACGCGAACTTTTTTGCCAGTACCGGCGGGCAGTACCAGGTTGTCGCGGATGTTTTGGTCGGCGTGACGCGGGTCGACGTTCAGGTTGATGTGTAGCTCAACGGTTGCGTCGAACTTAACGGGGCTGGTCTTGATAGCCAGGTCGATTGCCTCACCGAGGCCGTACGTCTTGTCCTTTTCAACTTGTTCGGCAGCTTTGCGGAAGTTTTTGCCTTGGCGTTCCAAGCGTGAGCGAGTCGCTTTAACGGGTTGCTTGGGCTTGTCCTCGGCAGCTTCTTCAGCAGCGTGCGCTTTGCGCTCTTCTTTGGCCTGTTTTTCTTCGGCTTCTTTGAGCGATTTGGCGCTGCGCTTGCCCGCCTTGGCGACTTTATCGTCAGCTTTTTTGACGGCTTCGGCAACGGTTGGAACCTCGGTTGCTTCCGTGGTTACAATTTCTTCGGCTTCTGCCTGTTTTTTGGCATCTTCTGCCATGATTTCTCCTTCGTGGTGCATACGGCGCTTACGAACGCCTCCCACAATTATGAGTGATGATAAGATTATTTTAGCACAAAAACGCGTTTAATAATAGGAGCCGATGAATTTACGTGCCTATAGGATTGCAGTAATGTCCAGGATTGTCCCGGATGCTCGCAATGGCGGGGTCCGAAAGATTGCCAGCGGCGTCGTACGCCCTGACCGCGTAGTACGTGTAGAAGCCGTGGGGGCTGCATATTGGTGTGACGTCGGTGTCGTCGGTGGAGCCGTCGTTGACATTGTGGAACGGCTGCTGGTTAGTCACGTCCGATTCGGAATAGCCAAGGTACAGATAATAGCCCACTACGCCCGCGTTGTCGGTCGAAGCGTTCCAAGAAAGTACGCGGTGGAACTGATTGTCCGGGTCGTCAATAACGGTGAAGCTCTCAGGAACTGATGGTGGTGCCGTGTCCGGCGCTGGCGTGTTGCCGGGCGGGTTCGTGCTTGGACTTCCGGAGTTGCTGGAAGGTTTTTGGCCTGAGCTGGGGCTCTGACCCGTTGGCGCCGAAGTGCTGCCGGTGTCTAGTGACGCATTGCCAGAGCTGCCCGACGTTTGATTGGCAGCGGTCTGCGGAGAGGTATTGTCGTTTGTGGCCCTCGTGCCTTTGCTGTTTCCAACGGTCGCTGGGGTCGGCTTCGTGTCCTTAGCGCTCTGTAACATAACGGCGCCCGCACTACCCAGCAGCACAACCAACGCAATCCCGCCCATGACGATGTACTTGAATTTGAGGGGCTTGAGCCGGTTTATCATAGCTAGCTTTCGCAGTATGTTTTGCGGCATATAATGTAAGGTAACACGCCCACGCTTGGTGATCAAACAGCTAGGCCAGTCGCGCAGCGTTGTTGTCATACGCAGCGTATGGAGGGGTGGTTGCCAGCCCTCCAGTAGCTATTTGTTCAGTTCAAATGGAACTGGAGCCGCTTGTGCTGGCAATACTTCTACGACGGCGCCGATAGCTATTTGAGTGGGCAGCTCGAGTTGACTCCCTGAAGATTGGTCTGGTGGGGTGGTCAGCTCGGCTTGGGTGTCGACGATAAGATGAATTAATCCCTCGGCTGCCCTTCTCGCAGCTAGCGCGGCACGCAATGCTTCTGGTATGCGTCCCACTCGGACAAATGTTTCTGCCATGGCCGTAAAGTATGCGACTGCACGGTCATCCGCATCCTCGGCTGCCGCGTTAGTGGTAGTGTCTTGCTGAGCGTCCCCGGTTTCCCGCTGTTCACGTAGCGCTTCAAGCGCCAACTCGCGGGCGGTCTTGGAGTCTTCCCTGTACCATGCTAGCCACACCTCGCGTGATGCGCCGCCTGGGTGTATTTCTTCTTCAGGGTTACGTCTTTGTGGCTGGGGTTCTCGGTAATACGGATTAGTTGGTGTAGAAAAATATGTCATCATGTTTCCTTCAAAAAAGGAGGCCGGACTTTCGTACGGGCCTCCTTGTTGTGTCGTTCTCGATAGATTAACTTTCTATCTCGACGCCCATACTGCGTGCGGTGCCTGCGACCATCTTTTTGACGGCGGCGACATCATCGGTGTTCATGTCGAATGCTTTGTCGGTGGCAATTTTGGTGAGTTGCGCATCGCTCAGCTTTTTGGTAATTTTTTCGGTGTTTGGCCGGCCTGAACCCTTTTGAATACCGAGCTCGGCACGAATGCGGTCGTCAGTAGGCATACTTACAACGCGCCAAGCCATGGTGCGGTCTTCAAATACAGTAATATGTACAGTGACAGTTTGCCCCTGCATGTCTTTGGTCTGGTCGTTAAATGGGTTAATGAAGTCCATCATGTTAACACCATGCTGACCCAGCATGCTACCAACCGGAGGCGCGGCAGACGCGCGACCAGCAGGAATTCGCATTTTCAGATTTGCTTTGATGGCTTTGGCCATGATTTTACTCCTTATAGGCGTGGAAGTTTAGAAGCGCTCCCGTGCCCGACTTCTAATTAGAAGTGCGTAACAAAAGTATTATACTAGCTTGTTTGCAAAAAGTCTATATTACGACTTACGACCAGTCCTGGAGCGCATTAAACGCGCTTGACTTGCAGACTATCCAGTTCCACTGGTGTGTCACGGCCAAACATGTTGACCAACACTTTGAGCTTGCCCTTTTGCGAGTCGATTTCGTTGATGGTGCCGTCAAAGCCTTTGAACGGACCGTCGATGATGTTGACGACTTCGCCCAAGCGGTAGTCGATCTTGTGCTTGGGTTGTTCGAGGCCCATGCGCTTCTGGATTTTTTCGATCTCTTCGGTGCCGATAGGCGTTGGCTCCGACCCTGAGCCCACAAAACCGGTCACACTTGGCGTGTTGCGCACAATGTACCAGGCGTCTTCGGACATTTTCATCTGGACGAGCACGTAGCCCTGGAAAATGCGCTTTTCGACTACGCGGCGCTTGCCGTTTTTGATCTCGATCATTTTTTCTTTTGGCACCAGGACCTGGAAGATTTTGTCCTTCATGTCCAGGCTGTCAGCGCGCTGACGGATGGATTCGGCTACTTTTTCTTCATAACCGCTGTACGTGTGGATGGCGTACCATTGTTTGGTGGCGTCGTATCGCTTGCTCATTATTTTAGTAGTACCTCTCTAAATACTTTATCTAATCCGAAGTCCAGGAGCGCTACCGCGCAACCAAAGACAATTGCAAATGCAACAACCGCAAACGTGAGGCGGCGAGATTCTCGCCAGCTGGGCCAGGTAACTTGCCGCAGCTCACGCCAGCTGTTGCGGAAGTAAGGTGGCACCAGGATAAAGCCAATAATGCGGAACGGTTTGAATTTGCCGAGCTTGCGTCCGCCACGCCCGACGGCGCGGAACGGTGCACCGGCACGACGACGAGTCGCCTGCAATCGCCGTGGTTTGGCGTTTTGCTGAGCGGCTGATTCGGCCTTTTCGCGCACTGATTCGGCCTTTTTGACGATCCGGCGCTTGGATTTCGCTGTTTCTTCTGCCACTTCTACTCCTCTATATGCAAAAAGCCTACACTACAGTAGGCTTCAACAAGTCAAGTCTACCGCAAGCGCGCTCTCGCGTCAAGCAAAACTGTGCTGCCGCGGGTGCAAGATGCTATAGTAAGTTCATGATGATTATGGTTAGCCTGCTGGCCGCGAGCGCGTTCGTGGAGTTTGTCCTATATATAGCGCATCCGCTGTGGCTGGCGCGCAAGGTGTTGGTGCCGCTGTGCTTTGTCGCGGTGGCGTTTGCCAGCGGTGGGCTGTTGGCTTGGCAATTCTCGGCGATGAGTGTAGTTGTGGCGCTGCTCAGTGCCTACCGCTTGCTCAATTATGTGCGCATGTTGGAAGCGCGCATGCACGACCGCTACTTGTATCGGGCAACGCGGCGCACCGGTATGGCGCTGATGTTGCTGCAGCTGGGCACGGCGCTTGCGTGGGCAGGTTGGCACACGCTTACATGGCCAACGCATGTGCTGTGGGGACTGTTGGCGGCGGCGCAACTGGGGCTTGCCGTAGTATTGCTGGCCGCTACCATACGCCGACTGCGAAAAACATTGCCAACAGAGGTCAAACGCGCCTATAGCGATGCTGAGCTACCCAGCGTAAGTGTGGCAATCCCGGCCCGCAACGAAACCGAAGATTTGGAAGCGTGTTTGCGCTCGCTCATCGCCAGCGATTACCCTAAACTCGAAATTATTGTACTGGATGACTGTTCGCAGCTGCGCCGGACGCCGGAAATTATTCGAAGTTTTGCGCACGATGGCGTGCGGTTTGTGCAAGGCGCCGAGCCGAGCGACACATGGCTGCCCAAAAACCAGGCCTACCAACGGCTTAGCGAAGAAGCGAGTGGCGATTACATTATGTTTTGCGGGGTTGATACGCGGTTTGAGCCAACGACCGTGCGCAACTTGGTGACAACTATGTTGGCCCGGCAAAAAAGTATGATCAGCATATTGCCGCAACGCGGAATCGGCGTGCAGCACATGGCGATCGTGCAAGCCATGCGCTACTGGTGGGAATTGGCCCCGCCTCGCCGTTTGCTGAAGCGGCCACCGGTTATGAGCAGTTGTTGGATGATCGCCGCGCGCGAACTCAAAAGGATGGGCGGTTTCGCGGCGATTACCCGTTCTATCGTGCCGGAAGCATTTTTTGCGCGGCAACTGATTCGTACTGACGGCTACGCGTTTTTGCGCAGCGACGGGCTTCTGGGCGTAACCAGCGTCAAAACCGCAACCGAACAGCGTGCCACGGCTACGCGTATGCGCTATCCGCAGTTGCATCGTCGGCCCGAAATTGTCTTTGCCCTTGCCATGTGCGAAGCTGGTCTGCTGCTCCTGCCCTACACGCTGGCAATTGGTGGATTTTGGTGGCATGTTGGCGTACTGGCGCAAGTTCTGGCCACCGCGGCCGCTATATTGCTGAGTGTGACTTTTACGTTGGTGGTGGCTGCAACGCGCGTGGGCAGGACACTGCTTGCGCCGTTCGCCTTCCCTGTTGTGGTGTTTGTGGATATCGGTATGCTGCATTATTCTATGTGGCAGTATGAATTTTCGACGGTGGACTGGAAGGGTCGCAACATCTGTATTCCAGTCATGCACGTCGTCCCGCATTTGCCGAAGCTGTAACGCATGGTATAGTTGGCGAGTGACAAAAGAACGACACTACCCTTCAGGCGCTTCCGATGAGTTGAAAACGTCGCTGGACCGATTGCGCAGTAAGGCCGATTTTAATTTTTGGACTGCGCAGACGATGCGTGTCGCTGGTGCAGGTATTTTTATCGCGGCACTTATCTTTGGTGCCAGCGAATCCCAAAAGCATGAGCCGGTCGGCGCCGACGCGTTCATTATGGGCGGGTCGGGAGTGCTCATGGCGGGCGCCGCTGAGGCGTTCGCTCATTTTGGCCGCAAGGCGGGCATGGAGGCAGCATACCTAGTAGTATTGCAGGAACGATTCTGGCGGGCTGACCACCCGCAGGCCGTTGCTGCTAGCGAGAGGCCCACGTCAGTACTGCGTGTAATCGACCCGGTCACAGGTGAGTCCACTGGCGAGTTCAGGCGCTCCACTAAACCTTCTGGCCAAGGCGCATCCGCCGTACCCGGCATGGCTGGCGACGGCAAAGTGCTGCCCTTCCCGCCTCCTTCAGACGCAATAGACACGCACCAGAAAACAGTGGATCCCGGACAGCCCGACCCAGGCGTTCTGCTGCTGTCGCCTTACGCAGACGAACACGATTTTCAGCCGCCTACCGAAGGTTAGGAATAAAAATGCTGAACTGCGAGCCTTTGTTGAGTTCGCTGGTCAGGTCGATCTCGGCGTGAATGAGCCGCGCCAACTTCATGGTGACGTATAGTCCCAGTCCAGTGCCGTTGGTTTTGCGCGTGCGGTAGTCTTCGGAGCGGAAGAATTTGTCGAAGACTTTTTCCTGATCCTGTTTGCTGATGCCGATGCCGGTGTCCGCGACTGCGAAGCATATGCCCTTTTCGGCCGCTGCAGCGCTGATGGTGATGTGGCCCTTCTCGGTGTATTTGAGCGCGTTGGTTATGAAATTCTGCAGAATTTCACGCACGTATAATTTGCTGGAATACAGGGGTGTGACGAAATCTTCAGGTAGTTCGGTTTTGATGGTCAACCCCTTTTGTTTGGCGTCATCGGCGTAGCCATTGGCCAGGCCGGTGATCAACTCGCGTACGTCGATCGGCTCGACATCGACAATGAGTTTGCCACGTTCGGCGCGTGATAGTGTGGCCAGGTCGTTGACCATGTCGGCCAAAAACAACACTTGTTCGTGCGCTTGCTGCAGGGCTTTTTTGACCTCGGCGATGTTGGGTGTTTTGGATTTTGCGGTAATGTACTGGGCGTTGCTGATGTTGCCTTCGGTGATGGCGATTGGCGTGCGCAGCTCGTGGCTGACGACGCTAATGAACTCATCACGTTCTTCTTCCAACGATTTTTCATGCGTGATGTCGCGCAGTAGGAGTACATACCCCTGTTCGCCACGTTTGCCGTAGCCCAAATGCACCGGCGCTACGCTCAAATATAGGTTAATGCGACTGCCGTCAGAATACTGCAACAACAGATCGCGCGTAGTGGTCGGAATAGCGGCGGCTTCGACCAGTCGTTCGATGTCGATCGGCTGGTTGTTTTTGTCGATGGGCTTGATGACTTCCTTGAGCCGGCGGCCGATGAGCGTGCTGTTGACATCCAAAATATTGAGTGCCGCACCGTTCGAAATCGCCACGTTCATAGCCTGGTCTACGGCAATCACACCATCAGCCATACTGTTGATGAGGCTGGTGAGCTGCTCGTGTTCAACCGTCGTGCGCCGCAAATGCCGGACGCGCTTGAGGAAGTGTTGTGCCATGGCTCTATTATGCCACATCGCGCCCAACCGGCGACAAAATCGGCTGGTAAACGCTCATTTGTTTGCGCAAATTGCGCGCGCCGGGCAGGTGGCGTTCCATTTCTTTCCAAAACGGGGCGCCGTGCTGCATAACCTTGGTGTGAGTAAGCTCATGCACCAGCACGTAGTCGATCAAATGCCACGGCAACTGCATCAAAAACAGATTGAGGGTGATTTCTTTGTCGGAGGTGCAGCTTCCCCAGCGACTTTTGAGCTGCTTGACCGAGACATTTTTGAACGCCAATCCGGTTTGGTTACTGAGCGCTTGGAGGCGCTGCGGCAACAGTACTTCGGCTTCTTTGCGCAGGGCACGAATGCTGGCTTTTTGGGCGGCCAGCTGCACGACTTCATCCTGTGAGGCGTAAATAGTTGGGTAGCTAATGCGCACCTCGTTGGCCGCAACCTTGGCTTGGACTTTGGTAGCGGTCGGCGATTGCTCAAAATACACATGGTGTGCTTTGCCGATGGCGTGACCATGCTGCAGCGCCGTGCCGCGCGTGCGATTGGCGTTAATCCATGCGGTTTTGGCGCGTGCGAACTGTTCACCAGCCTTGTAGGGCAACCAGTACGGTAGCGACACGCGCACTTCACCGTTTGAGCCAATGCTCAATCGCAAGCTGCGATTGCCCCGCCGTTTGTACAGATGCACGACGCCAACTTCGGGAATGTTGACTTGCTTGCTGGCCATCGGCTATCGGATAACGATATTGCGGCGGCTCAGGTCCACGCGGCCGGCCGCAGGATTAGGTACGAGGTTGACCAGGCCCGGTTTGACCAATTTGGCGCGCGTTTCGTTGTTGAGGGGCATAAGGCCATCCTCGCGCAGCCGTTTAAGCAACGCACTAAGCTGTGTGCCAAACACGTGCTTGCCACTGATGACCACGTAGTCTTCATTCTGCGGATTTTGCATGCCGCTGGCCATGCGTTCAAAGGTGGCACGGTCCAGTGCGGGCGAATATTTGTCGTCAGCACGGCGACGGTCACGCTTGCTGGCACGCGCGTAAGCGCTTTCGAGGTCAATCTGGAACCAAATGAGAATGCTTTCGGCGCCGGATTTACGTGCGAGGTCACGCAGCTGCCGCCGTTGGCCCAAACGCAACGCATTGGTGTCATACACGACGCTCATGCCAGCGTTCAAAAACTCGCCGGTCATATAGTCCATAAGGTGCGCAATGACTTCGTTTTCTTCGCGGTCGTAACGCGGAGTTTCAAACAGTTCGGACCGAATGCGGTCGCCGTGCACATGCGCCGCTTGCAAATGGTCGCACAGCTGCCGCGCAAAATAAGTTTTTCCAGCCCCGGGAAACCCGTACAACATAATGAGGAGTGGCTTGTTTGGAATAACCTTCTGCATCGTATATTAGATATATCAGATTTTGCGCATAAGATCAAAATTCTGGGCCAATTCCGGGCGTGCGGCCAGTGTTTGCTTCTTCGTTGCGGCTCGCTGCCTCAATATGGTATGGTAACCTTACCAAAAACATAAGCAATAACTCCTCTATATGGAAGTAGATAGGTTCCCCGAGTGCCCTCAAACACCCGACTGGTTGCCCGAACACGTTCATGAAGTGGAGGTGGTGCTGGGGCAGCCACTTTTCGAAGACAGTGCCCGCGAAATAATGTTCATGGAGAACCCCGAGGGGCTCGACATTGCCTCGCGTGAATTAGGGCTGTATGTGTACAGGGCAGTCGTCAGGATCATCGCCGAGGGTCGTAGTGCTGACCGGCAACGCCGCTTCCCTGTCCAACTAGATCCGCACACCGGGAAACGCCAGCCACTCACCGAACGGGAACGAGAGGCGCGCCGCCAGTTCAACGAAAAATGGCTTGACAGCATCAACGATAACGAGCGGAAGCTGCGACGGATTGCCACCAGTGTCAGCGAGCGGGTTGGCGCGCTCGCTTCTACGCTGAGCGATATGCGCTTTGGGGAAATGCTGGCAGCAGAACAGTTGCAACGCGCCAGCAAGCCCACTCCCAAAAATGAAAAATGCGGGGGCCGCAACGAAACTATGTCCGTGACACGCTGAACACGATGCGGTTGCCGTGCAAACAATTTACAGTGAACAACAAATTCACCGGATATAGAAATAAAACGTACGATGTGCAAGGCTCGGTCGTAGACGCACCAATGGGCGTAGGGAAAACGGTTATGATGGCGCGCACCGCCGTCGGCATTGGCATCGGTAAACCCGACCCGACCGCCAAAGACCCCAGCCGCAAACGCGCCCTCATTCTCACATTTTGGCAGAACCAGAATAATCAGCTTACGGGCAAGGCGGGCGACAATACCTTCCGCCGTTTTGCGGGCGACGACATGAACGTCACGGCTTTATTTGAGCACGAGGAGAACGTGGAAGGCGATGCGGTTGTCGTGAGCGCCGAGATGCTCATGCGCCATTTACGCGACGGCAAACTGTTGGGCCAGGAGTTCGACGTGCTCATGGTGGATGAAGCGCAGCATCTGATGGGGCCAAAACTACAACACATAATACTGGAGCACTGGCGTGGTCCTATCCTGGGCTACACTGCCACGCCGGCATACTGCAAAGACAAGGATTTACGTAAGTTTCTGCCCTATCATATCAAACATGCTGATATGCTGACCGCTATTGATGATGGTATGACCAATGGTGTGCAGCTTTTTTCGGTGCGGGTTGGCGGCCAGGAATTTCTGAAGACGCTTGAAGGCACAGGTTATGAGGAACTAAGCGCCGAAGAGCTACGGGACAATGCCGTGGAAGATTTTGCCGTCCCCTTGCTGCACGAAGGCCGTCGCGGCATGATCTTCTGCGAACGCGGCGACAGAGGAAAACACGCTGTGGCAATGGCGGCGCGATTCGACGGCATGGAGCTGCCGGATGGTCGCATTATCGTGGCTAGAGCGTTGAGCGCCTATAACCCCGCGACTGGTCCCAATAGCAATGCGGCTATAATCCGGGAATACAACGAGGGTAACGTTGATATTTTGACCACTACGCACCTCGGGACCGAATCACTGAATGCCGACATCGACATGGTGCTCTTTGCCTGCGACATTAACTCCTGGGTTAAACTACTCCAGGCCATCGGCCGCGGTACGCGTTTGAGCGAACGGTTCGACACCACCGTGTACGCCGAATTCCTGCTGGCCAAAAGTAGCAAAACACGTTCCATATATGAGGCATTCCTATGTGCAGACGTGGAGCAAGGCGTTGTCATCCGCAGCAGAAAAGCCAGAGGCCGCGCACATGGCTACGATCCCGCAGCCCGGCCGTGGCGCGGACTCAAGCACACCGTTTTGCCGGTCTATCTTCAAAAGGCCTTACAGGAATTCCACCACAAACCACTGGGCTTTCTGCTACTGCGTCGCGGCTTGAACCAGGAGCCCGTACCCGCTGGATACAAACTGCTCGATGACATCATCGCTGGCAAGAATGTGCGCCGCAGTGTGGCAAAACGCAGGATCGAAGATGCCGGCTACCACTATGTCGACCGGTTTGCGCGCGGCGCAATACAACGATACTATGAACCAAATACCGTGACGTTTTTTGACGATGACCCCATTCTACCAGCGACCGGCGACGATGAATTTACCGCATATGGATGGAGCGACCGTTTAGGCATGCATGGGGATCGAATCAAATACTATGCCGATCTCCATGGTATCGAAGGGCGGCCAAGGACCGGTCCAAGTGGCGAGGAGCGAACATTTACCGAGAAAGAGATACGCGAACTCGAAACCATTCTCGCCAAAGAACTACCATGGGGTACTCCTGCCGATCGGACTACAACCCAACTGGACATGAAGCATGGAACGACGGAAGGATTCTTCCGGGTGCTGGGCAAGCGGTTTGGCATACACGCCAAGTTCCGCCGCTACCGTGAGCGTACGCCGGACACACCAGCCGCGCCTTCACTCAGCGGCCAAGAAGTCGCACAATTAGAGGCGTACTATACTTCTTTTCCGCATGCCGATCCGACCGATAAAATCCTGGACCAAATTGCGAAAGCTTCCGGCATGAATCCTAAAACTTTTGCAGGTGCCGTAACTGACCAGGACCGGGCTCTTTCGGTAAAAAAATGGTTCACATATACCGAGCACGACGGCACGGAAAAAACCAAGTTACTGAATGTTTGGTCAGAGGCAAATGCGACGGCCATGGTGCAAAGAATCACTCGTTCGAAAGCGGCACGGGTGCTGTCCGAGGACCGCATTATTCCGCGGGCGTTGTCGCCGCTGTTCATTATGAGCGCCGATTCAATGGTGGAGAAAATGCGCAGCCAAAGCAAACAATATCCAGAGGACACCATAATCAAGCGCACCCTCGGTTTTACTAACACTGGCCGATGCGTATGTGTCACCTGGCCTTTTATGGCCGAATTCATCAAGCAAAACGAGAGTGGCCTTCGCCCCGGCGCACCACGTTTGGCAGTCGAGCTATTCCCCACCGGCCCTGACGACACAGACGAGAAACGCCTAGCCTACGCCCGGTATATACAGGCACGTTTCGTCGATCCGTATTACCTAGGCTTTGACCCCGCCGAAGTGATCGCTACGTTCGAAGAGAAGTATCCGGAGCTGAAGATTGTGTAGGCGCCATTGAACCGGCTGCCGGGCTTCTGCGCTGTACTCCAGATGACAAAACCGCCCAAATGTCGTATTATGTGAACGACTGCGTACGGCGCGCTACCCGCGCAGGCGCATATAGGGGAGTAGCTCAGTTGGTAGAGCACCGGTCTCCAAAACCGGGTGTCGCAGGTTCGAGTCCTGTCTCCCCTGCCATGAAAGAATAACAGAGGTCAGACCTCAAATCCGAGTCAATTGCGGCTCGGATTTTTCATTCTACCTCTGTAAATTTCGGTTCGAGTCCTGCCTGTGTGCCAAAGAAGTAACGTTCGAACTTAATATGCCATTTTAAGATATAATTGAACTCATGGTTCAATCTACTCCTTGCGATATTGTTCTCCTGCCGCCCGACGAGCTAGCCAAAAAAACGATTGCGCTCAGCAAGCAACTTGCCGAGCAATATAAGGCATTATTTCAACTCGATCAAAAGGGACCATTCCCGCACGCGTCACTGTATATGGTGCAGCTAAAAGTGGCTGACCTCGAGAAAGCGCAAGAGATCCTTGCGCGGATCGCTGCATCCACCCCGCAATTAAGCCTTTTGGCAACTGACTATTATCAATCACAAGGCTACATTGATGCTGAGTACGTGAGAACAGACTTGCTCGGCCGCCTGCAAATGGCGATCGTAGAATCTATCAATCCTATCCGTGATGGCATGCGCGAAAGAGACAAAGCGCGAATGCTTGAAGCGACTGGGAAAGTCCGCGAAAATCTCGAGATGTATGGCTACCGCGGCATTGGTGAACTGTTCCGTCCGCATATGACCATAGCTCGGTTTGCCGAGCGTACGCCAATAGATATTAGTAAACTGCCTGAACCGACAGGCTTTAACGGCACGTTTACTAAGCTCGGCCTGTTTGAAATGGGCAATAATGGCACGTGCATACGAGAGATTGCAACGTTTGAATTTAATAAATGACTGATTATCTGAAAGGAGAATTATGCAAAATGCTGCTAACCTAACTGATCAAGACCTGGAACTCATCCGCATTGCCAGCGAACATGCCAAAGCCCGCTTTAAGGACGACTTTATTAGTATCGCCGGTGCCCTTCGCACTAAAAATGGCAAAATCTACACAGGCATTAACTTAAAGTACCGTGTGCGCAATGAAAGCACTTGTGGCGAAGCTATGGCGATATACAATGCCCTCAATGACGGCGAAGAAGAATTTGACACCGTCGTTGGTGTAAAGTATTTCCCTAAAACCGACACGTTTGAAGTTGTAAACGGTTGCGGTTGGTGTCGCCAATTGTTTTGTTATAACGCGCCGCTAAAAGTTATCACAGATAATAACGGTACACTTGAGGTTCGTGAAGCCGAAGAACTTATGCCGCTTGCATTTATGTAGGATAAGGAGATTATAATGCGCACCATTCATCGCACCATAGTCTCCGATCTTATCTTTTCTAAAGATGGCAAACTCCTCATGGGTCAAAAAGACCCAAAACATGGTGGGGTATATGCAGATTGCTGCCACAATCCAGGTGGTGGCGTAGACGAAGGCGAAACCAAAGAGCAAGCATTACGCCGCGAAATGCTCGAAGAAGTTGGTATAGATACTGGACGATGCAAGGTGACGCTAGCAGATGACCAAGGCAATGGTGAATCCGAAAAAACACTCAAAGATACTGGCGAAACAGTGCTTTGCAAGATGCAATTTAACGTGTACCGCATCGATGTACCTGAAAATGTCGACGACATTAGGCTCAAACCAAACGACGACCTTGTCACACTTGCATGGGTTGAACTTACAAACCTCCCCAATTACAAGCTGACACCACCATCACAAACATTGTTTAAACGGTTAGGATATCTGGACCAATGAAACGCATTACCGGCCCAGAACTCGAAGCCATTCGTCCATTCTTCCAAGCCGCAGCTGAAGTCGCCAAGAAAGCAACTTGCCACCGTGCCAAATGTGGTTCGATCATTGTAAAAGACGGCGTCATAATTGGCGAAGGCTACAATGCGCCGCCGCTGAACGACGAAAGTCGTCGTACCTGTGACGCTACATGGGACTACGCCAAGAAGCCAAAGTACGACAAAACCTGTTGCGTTCACGCCGAATGGCGCGCAGCAATCGACGCTTGTAAGCGTAATGCAGATAAGATCGGTGGTTCGGTTCTGTACTTTATGCGCATTGACGACGATGGGAATTTCACTGATGCGGGCGAGCCGTTTTGTACTACGTGTAGCCGTTTCACGATGGAAGCTGGCGTTGGTGAATTCGCCCTCTGGAACCATAACGGTGCGGACATCTATCCGCTAGCCGAGTATGACCAGAAGTCATATGAGTTTTATCGAATATAGCTCCCTATTCTCGCGCCTATTATCAGTTTGAACGTAGTGCGCTGAGGACTGCCAAGCTCGGTAACAGATAAGACAAACACCTCATATTCTGAGGTGTTTGTCTTATTTTCGAACCCCTTGGCTTTATTGCCCTGTTCTTTGCTAAGATGGATGCAATGTCTCATAAACCAGGAAAAGTTATTATTCCAGCCAGTATTACGCCATGGGATCATGAGCTGAAGACTGCCCACGCTCTTGCTCGGCATGGATTTACTGTTGAATTTGTAGCCGTTAGCAACAGCCATAGAGCTAAAACGGCAGATGTCGTGATTGACGGCATACTGTACGAGATTAAGTCTCCGAAGACCGATAAACTGTCCGCAGTCGAGCGTAATCTCAAGCGAGCAACAAAGCAATCTAGCAGTATCATTATTGATTCTCGAAGAATGAGAAAGTTGCATGATGCTACGATACAGAAATTTCTGTCCCAGAAACTTAAACAGCAGAAAACCATCAAGAAGATACTCTTTGTCAATCGAAAGCACGAGGTTATTGACATTAGCGACATGCTTTGATATTATGAGACTACTGAAGCCAAGCACGGAGCAGTATGCTCCTACCGCAAGGCTTCTTTTTGTTTTGTCTCAGATAAAGGCTGGCGTGATAAACTTGGATCATGACGAAAACGTCTCACGATAGCGAAACTCCAGCTCAAGGACAACAAGTAATTACTGCTTGCGCCTTTATTCACTATAATTTTGACGGTGTCGAGAAGCTTTTCTGGCCCAAGCGTGCTGATACTAAGAAATTTTTGCCGGGCGTATACGAGCTTCCGGGTGGCCACATCGATTTTGGGGAAGATCTCATTTTGGGTTTGATCCGAGAGATAAAAGAAGAGTTCGGAATGACTATTAGCGTTGGCGATGCGTTTGCGGCTTTCACATATGCTAACGAAATAAAAGGTTCGCATTCTATCGAGGTAGTGTTCTTTGCCAAGTTTACCGATCCAATCGAGGGTATAAAAATCAATCCAGAAGATCACTCTACCTACGGCTGGTTCGCAGAATCGGAGATTGAAGAACAATTCATCAAGTCTCGACCTAGCGGTGACGATCCAGAAAATAAGATCATCCGAAAAGGGTTCGCATTGCTGAGGGGCGAGAAGCCAGCAGCCTAGCCTATGCATAATACCCTTTTTCAAGGATGACAATCTTACTCTTGCCGTAGACGAAGCCGAACTTCTCTAAATTGCTGCCGACTAGAAGAAAATCTACTAATAAGGGGTTCCCAACGAGAGGTAATTGTAGAATGAAGTGATAGAGTTCAGATGTCAAAATCTGAGCAGGGTTTGGCTGTCCACATCCGGACCGTACACAGCTACTCTACTGCCCCGATCGCCACATACGGCAGCATGCTCCGCAACTTAGTAACGCGGCTCGTTAGTATTGTATGGAGCCGTGCCTCAGCGACAACTAGCTGGTCAAGCATTTGCGCGTCAACTCCCGGCACGTTATCTATGACCCATAAGCTTGGTCCTTGAGCGCTCAAGTATGTAGCAATTCGTCCCAGCAGCCGATTGTCTGGAACTGATTCATGAGGCGCATCTATAGTCTCGCGCATCCGACGTAGCTGGTCGATGTACTGATTATAAACATCCGCGTGACATGTTTCGTCCTCAAAGCCTGTCCAGTACACTCCTCCTGGGTATTGTGCTCCAAAAAGGTGGCCGTATGTGGCGACGAGGTCAGTCTTTCCTGCGCCGCTTGGCCCTAGTACTGCAACTATTCCGCCCGGTGCATCCTGGCCTGCACTGTAGGAGTATTTGGCATCCTCGAGTACATTATGAATGCCCCATAGTTGGGTGTAGCGCGTAGCGGATTGGGTAGTAGAAGGCACTTCTCGGCCAATCCAGCTCGGTAGCGGCAAAGTGGGCACTTCGCCGCCTATCAAAGTGTCTGTTTGCTCAAGCTTTTTGATAAGCGCTTGGACTCCTCCTATAAAGCTGGGGGTTGGCACAACATACCGTGCATCGGCCACCTCTACGGGTGTGATGTGCTCGGATGCTGGGTTATCGGGATTAATGGCGGCAACATGCTTCTGAGGGTTGCCAGCGCGGTGACCAGCCAAAAACGCCTGCATCAGGGCTGCTTGACATCGCTCATGATCCAGGAAGTGCCGTGAATAGTACGGCACCATAAGTCTTGAATTATTGAGCGTGTTAGCCGCCAGATTATCTGATAGGGCTGCAGTGCCGTCATCTACAAAGATGTCAAGACCATGGACTCTCAGGGCATTGATTACGGGCTGTGCTCTTTGTTGGTCGGCGTTCGCAACCGACAGAAAGATGTCGTACGTTTGTGGGGATTGGTACTGTTCTGACATAGCTGGGCTGCTTACTATTGTAACCTCATGCCGAGATGCTAACGTGGGAAGCTAATTGTAGCCCAGTTTTTTGCCTCGCTTTCCTGAGCCGCCAAAATTTTACCGACTTCTGCGGCTCCTACGACGAGGCATGACGACACTTCAATCGTAAAGCTGCAAGACTTTCAAATAACCTTGGTGAATATGCGTGACGAAGAGTTATTCGCCCACGATTCTCTGGCTGGCGAAAAAGGAAAAGGCATGTACCTGTATATTGAAGTTGATGATGTGGACAGGTTTTACATGCAACTAATTCAAAAAGGAATAATGCCTGCCACTAAACCAAAAGATTGGCAGTGGGGCAGCCGCGAGTTTATTGTCAAAGACCCTGACGGATATAAGTTATGCTTTTGGCATACAAGCAATGTGATTATGACGACCCCAACCTGTTAAAAGTTTGAACGTAGTGCGCTTCGCACTGCCAATAAAAATGACACAAGACTGTACTTGTGTCATTTTAGTGTTTGGACGCATGAAATCTGCTATAACGTTATCTAGTTCTAGTAATGATATTTTTGCATATTACCGGCACTAGATTGCTTGCTATACCCCTGCAGCATCAACTGAATTGCATGATACTGATTGGCTTGGATATCTTTCGGATTGTCATCTTTTGATTGCTCGTACGTTACCATCAATACATCTCCAGGCGCGATCACCACACTTCCTTGAGTATTATATGGATTGTTATTATTGAAGGCGCTGATGATATCACTGTCGGTATGCACCATGTAGCGTGTGCCATCAGTCGCTGCCAATATGAATGTCGAAGGGGTATAGCTTATGAGCTTGCCCTGTATTTCTAGGTTCTCTGTGCCAGGGTAGTCTGGATTTGCGCCGCCCTCCCCGCTACGTAATACGTCAAGGTTAGGCAGATTAATGCATGATGCAGGTGCATTTCCGTAACAAGTTTCTCGGTCGTGGTAGTCGTTATTTACTTCGTCGGATGCATAATATTTGGGTGCAAGGCTGAGCTTAATTATGGCTCGTGCAGTATGGCCGTCCGTCGTGACGACAATTGCTGCGTCGCCTTTTCGGAAATCCTTCAGACGGATGGCCTTACCTTGAAAAATGATTGGCGTGTCGGTGTGGACTTGATATGTCGTTGGCTTGCCCGCAGATGCATCACCAAATTGGGCAGTAATACTGGCATCACTTACCGCTGTTACTGTCAGGCCTGTACGTACATCGCTTGGCTGTACGCGCAGGCTTTGTATCGCCCAGGATTGGATCGCTTGTATTTCGCAGCGAGCAAGTACGCTGTCGGCCGCTCCTTCTGCAGTTCCATCACTGTTGTTTGTTATTTCTATGCTTACTTTTGCATTTGACCCACTGCAATTTTTGAGGTCAATGAGTGCCTGGTCTCGTCCGTATTTATTTTCTACCGAGCGGACCTGGGCGGAGGGGCTAATCCATAGGTCATATGCCGCGTATGCGGTGCCGGATATGAGCGCACATACACCAAATATTACGCCCATCATTGCATACTTTGGCAGGCGTAGAAAACGTTGGAAGAATGATGACTTCGACGGCATAAGTGCTGTACTGAACAAATTGCTAGCCTCAGCTGTCTTAATCTTTTCCATTGTGCGGTTAATAAATGATTCGTTTGTGCCTTTTCCTTCGCCTGCGGCGATAAGCTGCTGCTCAATTGGCGGGGTGTGATCTTCGTGTCTCATGACAACATCTCCTTAAGCTGTAATTTGGCCCGGCGAAGCCGTGACCGTACGGTGTTAATGGGTATGTTCGCCTCATCGGCAATATCCTGATAGCTTTTGCCCTCCCAGTAGTAGCTTTCAATAACGTGGCGAAATTCTGGCGGATGCAGTCTGGTTACTGCTTGCACTACTGCCCACTTTTCGTCCTCCTCCAGGTAGGCGGGCATAGTCGCTTCGGCGATCGTTTCTATATCGTCTACATTTACTCGGCGTTTGTTCTTGCGCAGGAAATCGATCGCTAGATTAGTGGCGATTTTATAAAGCCAGGTTGAAAAGTGCGCTTTTTTGACATTGAATGTATTGAGCTCCAAATACGCTTTTATGAATGCTTCTTGGGCGATGTCTTCGGCATCGTCACGATTACCGATGATATGTTCACAATGGATGATAAGCCCTACATGATATCTGCGGACCAGCTCCTCGTACCTATCGGCACCATCCAAAACAGCTTGAATTATTATTTCTTCATTTTGCATACTCTTTATACGTAGTATACGGGCAAAAAGTTCCCGAACATATTCTGGCTCGGCAAATGTTAGCTTGAGTGACGTTGCTTCGCGCCTTCTGTTATTAGTTCGAATATAGTGTGTGAGGACTGTCAGAAGGATAAAAATAAGACCCGCTTTTTAGCAGATCTTATAGTCGCCGGCTAATCTCGCAAAGTTATTTACACAAATAACTCATTCTTTTTAATACCTCGCAAGCGCTTTTTGTCGAGCTGGTAACGGTAAAGGTTGATGGCGGGCAGCATGAGAAATAGTACAGTAAGTGCTACTGCGGTGCGAATGCTGATGCCGGCATTAAGTGCCATAACCCAGTTTCGGCCGAAGAGTCCCTCCCAGTTGATTGAGTACATCGTCATCGAGCTGCTACGATTTTGAGTCGGCGGCCCAAAATAACAATTTTTCCCTAAATCTTGCACTGTAAATGATGCAGAGCCGCTGCCACCATGTAGCGCATATGACGGTGTGCAGTTCGTTCTTGTGTAATGATAGAGGTACGCGTAACCTCCCCAGCTGAGCGCTAGCAATAGGATGACCAGCACGAACTGAATCCTAATTGCTTTGAGTCGTTTCATGCGCACGACGATCGCTTGCGGCCAGAAACACAGTGCGACGACAATGGCTGCAGCCATAACGAGTACCCAATTATAGTAGTTCGCTTCCGAGCTAAAGCGCCACAACAACGCCACCGGAATAAGCAGTAACTGTAATGCCAGACCGATTCTAAATAACATATCTTTCTTATTGTCCATAATTGCCACAATGCTCGGGCTGTAAGGTATTATTGAAAGATGAAACAAAACAACCACATAGACCTCGTTGAATTTCCCGCTTCGTCACCAGAAGAACTGAAAGCAGTAGCCGAGTTCTTCAATAGCGTGTTCGGTTGGCGGTTCAAGAATTGGGATGAAGCCTACCATGATACCCAGGATAGCGGAGTTACCGCAGGCATAAACGCAAGTGATACTAAAGAGCAAACCATGCCCCTCGCCGTTATCTATGTAGAAGATTTAGAAGCAACAGAAGCTAAGATTACCAAGTCTGGCGGTAAGCTAACTCATCCCATCACTCCGTTCCCCGGTGGTAGGCGTTTTGCTTTTACTGATCCTGCGGGTAATCAGTTAGCAGTGTGGTCGGATAGGTAACAACGGTGCGTGTCATTCACGCCCCCAAGAGCAACAAGACCCCACCAAAGCACACAACCGAGGCAAAGATTTTGCGTTTCAAGTGACTTCGTTCATGCAAAAAGATAATCGCTATAAGCACGCTTAAAATTACGCTGGACTGCAAGATTGGCGCTACAATACTCACGGTACCAGCTTTATATGCGCCAAGTGATGCTAAATTATCGACGGCCCAGACAATAGCAAGGATTGCCAGCTTTACGAGCACATCACCTTTAAAATAGTAGCCGGTAGCCGTGTATGTCTTCGGCCGAACGAGCGCGATAATAACTGGAGTGCCAAAGAAGCTCAACATTGTCCACGAGAGCAAATCGGAATGTTTGCCAATGTATACCCAGAGCGATAACGCGACGCCAAAGATCAGTCCTACCA
>Ga0070683_100000164_pt1 | contig 43810 bp, 37 predicted proteins | sample KBSC713LmetaG_FD_64662 | JGI IMG/M metagenome (GOLD analysis project Ga0070683, IMG submission 64662) | Corn rhizosphere microbial communities from Kellogg Biological Station, Michigan, USA - KBS C7.1-3L metaG | ecosystem: Host-associated > Plants > Roots > Rhizosphere ... | reverse complement strand
CTGACGGTCTGCTCGACCGACGAGAAGATCAAGGTGGTGGCCGCGTACCACGCCGGTCCGGGCGCCGTCGAAAAATACGGGGGCATCCCGCCCTACGAGACCACGCGCTGGTACGTCGCGATGGTCATGCGCCGCTACGAGCAATACCGGACCGCCGGCGACGGCACGCAGTAGCGCCGCGAACGAGCCGGCCCGATTGTTTACGGCTACAATGGGCGCCGAGCGCGCATGCAACCCGCGATGACCCATCTCGCATCGGCCGGTGAGCTCGTGGCCGCGAAACGCTTCGGCGAGGCCGAGAGCGAGATCCTGCGCGCACTGTCGGACGCACCGCGGAACGTGCAGGCGCTGAACCTGCTGGCGCTGGTGCGCTACAAGCTGGGCCGCCTCGAGGAGGCGCACGCGACGTACCGCGAGATCGCCGGCGCCTCGCCGCAGGACGCGCACGCGCGCCGCAACCTCGGGCTGATCGCGCTGAAGCTGGGGAACGTCGACGAGGCGCTGCCCGAGCTGGAGATGGCGGTCCGCCTGACGCCCGGCGACGAGCGCGCCTGGAGCTACCTCGGCTACGCCTACGCGAAGAAGGGCGAGGTCGTCGAGGCGGCGGCCGCGTTCCGGCGCGCCGGGCAGGACGCGCTCGCGCTGGAGCTGGAGCACGCGGCGACGGTCCGCCGCCCGCCGACGCCGATGCTCCATTCGCCTTCGACCAACGGCGATCGCGGCATGTCCAACGTCCGCAGCGGCAAGACGCCGGCGATCAGCGGCCGTTCGCGAACGGCGGTGGGCGCGCACGCGCTGGCGCCGCCGCTGCCGCCGCCGATCGAGGAGGCCGCGCGCCTGGGATCGATCGACGTGCCGCCCGAGGTGGCCGCGGAGGCCGCCCGCGCGATCGAGGCGACGCCGGTCCCGCTGCTCGCGTTCGTGCTGTCGCGCCTCGGGCAGGCGCCGGCGCCGGCGATCCCGAGCGGCGCGCTCCGGCTGACGATCACGGACGAGGCGCACGTCCGCGCCGACGGCGTGCTGGCGGGCGCGGGCAACATCGCGTGGCACCCGGCGTTCCGCCGATCGCAGGGCCGGCACACGACCGAGCGCCTGGGCACCGACGGCGCGCGCTTCTTCCGCATCACCGGGACGGGCGACGTCTGGATCGCGGGCGCGCCCGCGCGCTGGCTGCCGGTGTCGCTGACCGAGGACGTGCTTTACGTGCGCGAGGACCGCGTGCTGGCGTTCGAGGGGACGCTATCATGGGAGACGGGCACGGTTCCGGGCGCCGACATGCGCATGCTGCAGTTCCGCGGCCGCGGCATCGTCGCGCTCGCGCTGGGCGACGCGCCGATCGCGATCAAGGTGACCGAGGATCGCCCGACGCTGCTGACGGGTTCGCGTCTGGTCGGCTGGGTCGGTCGGCTGGTCCCGCACGGCGCGCCGGTCGGGCGCGACGGCGACGCGGAGGCGGCGCCGTTCCAGGTCGCGTGCCAGGGCGAGGGCGTGGTCCTGCTGGACACGCCGCGGGGGTGACGGCGTGGCGTCGAACCTCCGCCGCGAGCTGACCAACCTCCCGAACCTGGTGACGATGGGGCGGGTGGTGCTGATCCCGTTCGTGCTGATCTTCATCGACAACTTCAACCCGCTGCGGACGTTCTTCGCCAGCCTCCTTTATCTGCTGGCGGCGGCGGGCGACTTCCTCGACGGTTATCTGGCGCGCAGCCGCGGGCAGGTCAGCACGCTGGGCAAGTTCCTCGACCCGCTGGCCGACAAGCTGATCGTGAACGCGGTGCTGGTGTTCATGGTCGCGCTCGGCCGGGTCGAGCCCTGGGTGGTGGTCGTGCTCATCGCGCGCGATCTCGCGGTCAACGGGCTGCGCAGCATCGCTTCGGCGCAGGGTCTCGTCATCTCCGCGAGCGAGGGCGGGAAGATCAAGACGGCGTTGCAGCTGGTCGCGATCATGATGTTGCTGATCCACTTCAGCTATCCGCTGCTCGTCGTCGGGATCGACTTCGACTACCACATCGCGGGAAAGTGGTTGCTGTACGTGTCGATGGTGATGTCGCTGTACTCGGGCGGCGAGTACCTGTGGCACTTCCTGGCGGCGGCGTTGAAGCAGTCACGCCCGACGCCGACGTGATCGCGGTCCCCGCCGTCGCGCTGGATCCGGCCGAGGCCGCGCGGCGCACGGCTGCCGCGCCCGGTGCCTTCTGGCTGTCGTCGCCGGCGTCCGACGAGGTCGGCGTCGCGCGCGATCTGGTCGGCGCCGCACCCGTCGACGTCGTGCGCGGCGATTCACCGGCGGTTCTCGCGCGTATCGAGCGCGCCTGGATGGACGCGCGCGCGGCGTGGGCGGCGTCAGGCGCGCCGCCCGTCGCGGGTGTGCCGGTCGGCGTCGGCTGGTTCTCGTACGATCTCGGGCGCGCCTTCGTCCACCTGGGCTTGCCGGCGCGCGCGGCGGCCGAACCGGCCTGGCCGCTGGCGGAGGTTCACTTTCACGACGCGGTCTGGGTGCGCGAGGCGGGCGGCGCCGCGACGATCTTCGCCCGCGACGCCGCGGCCGCGCAGCGCCTGGCGGACCTGCTCGCGCGGCCGGCGCCCGAGGTCCCGGTGCGCCTCGGTCCGCTCACGCCCGATCACCCGGACGCGCGTTTCGTCGACGGCGTCGCGCGCGTCCTCGAGTATCTGCGCGCCGGCGACGCGTACCAGGTGAACCTGTCGCGGCGGCTGTCCGCGACGTGCGAGACGGGCGGGGCGGCGCCGGTCGCGCTGGCGGCGGCGTTGCGGGCGCGCGCGCCCGCGCCCCACGCGGCGCTGATCATGGCGGCGGACGGTGACGGCGCGCTGGTCGGCAACTCGCCCGAGCGCTTCCTGGCCGTGTCGCCGGACGGCGCGATCGAGACGCGGCCGATCAAGGGGACGCGCTCGCGCGGGGAGACGCCGGAGGCGGATCGAGCCGCGGCGGAGGCGCTGGCCGCGGCGGCGAAGGACCGCGCCGAGCACGTCATGATCGTCGACCTGGAACGGAACGACCTGGGCCGCGTGTGCCGCACCGGCAGCGTAGAGGTCGCGTCGCTCGCCCGGGTCGTCGCGCTGCCGACGGTGTTTCACATGGTCAGCACGGTGCGTGGCCACCTGCTGCCGGACGTGGGTTTGTCGGCGCTGCTTGCCGCGACCTTCCCGGGCGGATCGATCACGGGCGCGCCCAAGCGCCGCGCCATGCAGATCATCGACGAGCTGGAGCCCGCCCCGCGCGGACCCTACACGGGCGCGACCGGCTGGCTGGGCGCGGCCGGCGATCTGGACCTTGCGATCGCGATCCGCACCGCCGTCGTGCGCGGCGGCCGGCTGTCGCTGTCGGTCGGCGGCGGCATCGTCGCGGACTCGACGCCCGAGGGCGAGCTGGCCGAGACCGAGGTCAAGGCGCGGGCGTTCGCGGCGCTGTGCGGCGCGCGCGGCTGAGCCGGCTAAGACGATCCCTTACGCTCGGCGCTCGCGTGGCTAGCTTGGGGTGGGAGGCGGACATGACGCTCGAGACAATCCTTATCTGGCTCGTCGTTGGCCTGATCGCCGGTTGGCTCGCGTCAGCCGTGGCGGGTGGCGGCTACGGTTTGATCGGCGACATCGTGATCGGTGTCGTCGGCGCTTTCATCGGCGGCTTCATCTTTCGCGGTCTGCACATCCACGTTCCGTGGAGCGGCATTCCGGGAACGATCCTGGTCGCGTTCGTCGGCGCGCTGGTGCTGCTGGTGATCCTGCGGGTCATCCGTTCGGCAACGACCGGCTCCCGCTGGTGACGATCGCGTCCCGCTGGTAGCCTCGGCGGGTGTTCATCGGTCACTATGGCGTATCGCTGGCGGCCAAGCGCTGGGCGCCCGGGCTGTCGCTCGGGTGGCTGTTCCTCGCCGTGCAGGCCCTGGACCTGCTGTTCTGCACCTTCGTCCTGCTCGGCATCGAGAAGCTGAGGATCGTTCCGGGCTTCACGGCGTACAACCCGTACGACCTCTTCTTCATGCCGTACACGCACGGCCTGGTCGGCGCGCTCGCCTGGAGCGTGATGTTCGGGCTGTTGACGTTCGCGCTGACGCGACGGAAGGGCGCGGCCGCCGCGGTCGCGATCGGCGTCGCCGTCTTCTCGCACTGGCTGCTGGACGTGCCCATGCACACCGCCGACATGCCCCTCGCGGGCAACCAGTCGACGAAGATCGGCCTCGGCCTCTGGCACCACCGCGAGCTGTCGCTGCTGGCCGAGCTGATCGCCTTCGGGGCCGGCGCGCTGCTCTGGCTGCGCATGCCCGCCGGGGTCGCCCGCCGCCGCGGGACCGCGTTCGTGTTCCTCGCCGTGCTGACGCTGGTCTTGCTGTCCACCCCGTTCATGCCACCGCCGTCGAGCCCGGCTGGGTTCGCGATCTTTGCGCTGGTCGCGTACGTGGTCCTCGCCGCCGTCGCCGCGTGGGTCGACCGGCGCGTGTCGCCGCAGTAGCGGCCGCGATGGTTCGAGCGGCCGCGTGTGCGCGGCGGGGGCCAACTTGAATCCGCGATAGTTGCGTTGACCGCGATTCGGCGGTGCCGATCCCAACGTGAAAAGGGCAACAATCGCCGTTCGGTCGCTGACCGAATCTTGATTCGGCACCCTTCGCGGGGGAATGGACGAACACCTGAGCACGGCCGGCCAATTGGCTCGACGCTGGAGGTCGTTGGAGCGCACGAGCCTTTGATCGAACGGCTGCGTGCTCCCACCGGCCCGGACCGCTCCAGCCAACCACACGCCACGCCAACTGAAATCCGCTTGTAGGGTTCGTCGGAGCGGACGTCAGTCTGCGGGTGTCCGCGACCGCGCCGGCTTGGTCGCCGCAGGGTGCTGGCGCAATCGCTTCCACGCGAACCAGCACAGCGCGAGCACGAGCAGGCTCGCCAGCTGGCCGACCGACAAGAAGATCGGCTCCTTGGGCGGGACGTGCAGCAGGGCGGCGAGGCGGGGCGTCTGGAAGGCGATGACCAGGCCGCGGATGACGTCGCCGCGGAACATCTCGACGACGAAGCGGAGCAGCGCATACAAGCCCAGGTAGCCGACCAACAGCGTGCCCGGATGCCGCCGCGCGCGCGGGCGCAGCAGCAGCAGCGCCGCGAAGATCGCGAATTCTCCGAACGCCTCGTAGAGCTGCGTCGGGTGCAGGGCGGGCGTCGTGTCCCAGCCGGACGGGATCGCGCCCATGGCGGCCAGCTCGTCGAACGCGACCGAGCCGCGCGGGAAGGACGCGCCCCAGTGGCCGCCGCCGACCTTGCCGAAGCAGCAGCCGGCCGCGAAGCAGCCCAGCCGCCCGAACGCGTGGCCCAGCGCGAGCGCCGGCGCGAACAGATCGCCGAACGAGGCGAACGACCACCCCTCGCGCTTCGCGAAGCGCCAGCCGACCAGCGCCGCGCCCGCGACGCCGCCGTAGAACACCAGGCCGCCCTGCCAGATGGCGAGGATGCGCGTGCAGTCGGAGACGACGGCGCCGATCGACCGCGGCTCGCCGCCGCCGCGGAAGCAGGCGCGCGCGAAGTCACCCGCGTTGACGATGCCGTAGACGATGCGCGACCCGACCAGCCCGGCGACGATCATCCAGAACGCGGCGTCCAGCACGCGCCCGCCGTCGAAGCCGCGCCGCTTTCCCTCGCGGTAGGCGAGGGCGATCCCCGCCGCCAGGCCGACGGCGATCAGGACTCCATAGGTGTGGAACGCCAGCTCGCGTCCGCCGAATCGGAGCGTGAACAGCGTCGGGAACACCGCGAATCTACGCTTTCTCGGGCGGCGCCCCGGTCTGCGTCCTGCGTTGCGCCCGCCAGCCGATGACCATGTCCAGCAACATCAGTCCCACGCCGATGCACAGCGCTGCGTCGGCGATGTTGAACGCCGGCCACTCGTGCCCGTGATACTTCCAGACGATGAAGTCGGTGACCTTCCCGTAGATCACGCGATCGACGAGGTTGCCGATCGCACCGCCGCCGACCAGGCCCAGCGCGACGTGAAGGCGCGTGTTCTCGACCGGCGTCTTGCGCAGGTAGTAGATGACGAGCAGGAACGCCGCGACCGCCAGCACCGTCAGCCAGATCCGCCCGCCCGGGATGTCCTGCAGCATGCTGAACGCGACGCCCGGGTTCTCGGCGTAGCGCAGGTCGAACAATCCGTCGATGACCACCTTGGGCCGGTATGCGCCGAGCGCGCGCAGGTGGTTGCGCGCCATGATCTTCGTCCACTGGTCCAGCACCAGGCTGATCACGGTGAAGATCGCGAACAGGAAGTACTTGCGCCGAACGCTGGGGACTTGGTCGCTCACGACGAGGGCTTCTCCTTCATAGCAGCGATCACGCCCGCGCACCGCAGACACAGGTCGGGATCGGGCGCGCTGGGGCCCGCCGATTCGCCGGTGCGGCGCCAGCAGCGCGGGCAGGTCGGGCCCGGTGCCTCGTGGACGGCGATGCGCGTTTCGGGCGCGTCGGCTGCGTCCAGCTCGACGCGCGACACGACGCACAGCTCGGCCAGGTGGGCGAGGCTCCACTGCCAGTGCGGCCGCTCGTCGGCGGCGGGCGTGACGTGCACGCGCGCCTCCAGCGATTTGTGGCCGGCGGCGCGGAACGCCTCCAGCTGGCGCAGGATCGCCTCCCGGCGCGGCCGGATCTCCTCGGTCCAGCGCCTGTTCGGGTTGCCCAGCTTCTCGCCCTCGTCGACGACGCGCACGGCGCCGTGCACGTCGAACGCCTCACCGGTGGCGCGCCCCAGCTCGTCGGCCACGTCCTGCGCCGTGAAGCACAGGATGGGCGCCATCCACAGCGACATCGTCCGGACGATCTCGTAGACCGCGGTCTGAACGCTGCGACGAATGCGCGACGCGGGGGCCTCGCAGTAGAGCGGGTCCTTGATCGGGTCCAGGTATTCGGCGGACACGGTGATCGCGTAGTCGTTCATCATGCGCACGACCTCGTGGAAGGCGTAGCGCTTGTACGCATCGAAGACCTGGTGGTCGCGCTCGCGCAGCACGCCCAGCGCCAGCAGATCCAGCTCGCGCAGCTCGTGGTCCTCCAGCCGATCGCGAGACGGCACGTAGTCATAGAGGTTCGACAGCAGGAACCGGCAGGTGTTGCGGATCTTGCGGTACGACTCGCCCAGCTGGTTGAGGATCGTGTCCGAGAAGACGACGTCGCCCTGGTAGTCGGAGGCGCCCGTCCAAAGGCGCAGCAGCTCGGCGCCGTTCTTCTCCATCCAGGCCGCGGGGTCGACGTAGTTGACCTTCGCCCCCGCCGCGCGCGCCTTCGCGATCTCCGACTTCGAGTACGGCTTGCCGCGCTCGTCCAGCACCCAGCCGTGCGTCAGGACCGCCTTGTAGGGCGCCTGCCCGCGCGTCGCCGCCGCCGTCAGCAGCGACGAGTGGAACCAGCCGCGATGCTGGTCCGCGCCCTCCAGGTAGAGGTCGACCTTCTCGCCGGCCGGCAGCAGCTTGCCCTCGGCGACGGCCGCCCACGACACGCCCGACTCGAACCACACGTCGACGATGTCGAACTGCTTGTCGAACTCGCGCCCGCCGCACGCGCACGCGGGGGCGTTCGCCGGCAGCAGCTCCGCGGCCGGCCGCGCGAACCAGGCGTTCGAACCCTCCCGCGCGAAGATGTCGGCCACGTGCTCGATAACCTTGGCGTCGAGCAGATCCTTCCCGCACTTCGTGCAGCGGAACGCCGGAATCGGCACGCCCCACACGCGCTGGCGCGACAGGCACCAGTCGGGGCGCGCCTCGATCATCCCGCGGATGCGGTTCTCTCCCCACGACGGGATCCACTGCGTCTTCGCGATCTCGGTGAGCGCCCGGTGACGCAGCGAGGTCTCGTCGGTGGCCTGGCCGAGCCGGGCGAACCACTGCTCGGTGGCGCGGAAGATGATCGGGTTGTGGCAGCGCCAGCAGTGCGGGTACGAGTGGCGCACCGTCTCGCCCGGCTTGTTCAGCAGCACGCCGCGCGCGGCCAGGTCGGCGACGATCTCGGGGTTGGCGTCGAGGACGCGCTTGCCCATCCACGCTTTGAGATCGACGGCGCCCGCGAACGCGCCGTGCTCGTCGACGGGCGCGAAGATCTCCAGGCCATGCTCGCGGCCAACGATGTAGTCCTCGGCGCCGTGGCCGGGGGCCGTGTGGACCAGGCCGGTGCCGGCCTCCAGCGTCGCGTGGCGCGCGAACCACAGCCGGTAGTCTTTTTTCGCGTCGGCGTTCGGGCGCGGGAAGGGCGGGGTGTACGTCGTCCCCTCCAGCGTGCGCAGGCCCGCGCGCGGGATCTCGATCCAGGTCTCTTTCGGGGCCGCGATGCCCGTCGCCGCCAGGAATGACTCGGCGAGGCCGGCCGCCACGATCAGGTATTCCCCGTCGCGCGGGATGGCGACGTAGTCCAGCTCTGGATTCGCGACCACCGCCAGGTTCGCGGGCAGCGTCCAGGGCGTCGTCGTCCAGATGACGAACGCGGCGCGCTTGTCGCGCAGCCGCGGCTCGGCCTTGCCGATGTCGCCGACGATCGGGAAGCGGACGTAGATCGACGGCGAGGAGTGCTCCTCGTACTCGACCTCGGCCTCGGCGAGCGCGGTCCGGTGGAAGAAGCACCAGTGCACCGGCTTCTTGTCCCGGTAGACCAGGCCCTTCTCGACGAAGCCGGCCAGCTGGCGCGCGATCGTCGCCTCGTAGTCCTTGGCCAACGTCAGGTACGGATCCTCCCAGCGGCCGACGCAGCCCAGCCGCTTGAACTCCGTGCGCATGACGTCGACGAACTTCATCGCGTGCTCTTCGCAGCGCTGCCGGAACGCGACCGCGTCCAGCCCGCGCGCGTCCTTGCCCAGGTTCTTCTCGACCTGCTGCTCGATCGGCAGCCCGTGGCAGTCCCAGCCGGGGCGATAGACCGCCCGCCGGCCCATCAGAAGCTGCGACCGGACCACGATGTCCTTCAGCACCTTGTTCATCGCGGTGCCGTAGTGGATGGCGCCGGTCGCGTAGGGCGGGCCGTCGTGAAGCACGTACTCGGGCGCTTCGTCGCGCAGCCGCTCTTCGAGGATGCGCTCGTACTGGCGCTCCTTGGTCCAGCGGGCCAGCCATTCGGGCTCACGGCGCGCCAGATCCGCGCGCATCGGGAACTCGGTCTTCGGGAGGTTGAGTGTCGACTTCCAGTCCACGGGCCGCGGGATACTACCTAATAAAAGACCGCGCGGTCGGCCCTTGTTACGCACGCTACGGTTCGGGTAGCTTCGGCGCATGGCCAGCTCTTATCTCGTGACCGGCGGCGCCGGCTTCATCGGCTCCTCGATCGCCCGCGCCCTCCTCGCGCGCGGCGACAAGGTGCGGATCCTCGACAACTTCTTCTCGGGCAAGCGCGAGAACCTGGCCGACATCGCCGCCGACATCGACCTCATCGAGGGTGACATCCGCGACAAGGCGACCACCGCCCGCGCCTGCGCCGGCGTCGAGGTCGTGTTTCACGAGGCGGCGATCGCGTCGGTGCCGCGGTCCCTCGCCGATCCGGTGTCCAGCAACGAGGCGAACGTCAGCGGCACGCTGAACGTCCTTCACGAGGCGAAGAAGGCCGGCGTTCGCCGGGTCGTCTACGCCGCGTCGTCCTCGGCGTACGGGGACACGCCCACGCTGCCCAAGATCGAGACGATGACGCCGTCGCCGCTGTCGCCGTACGCGGTGTCGAAGCTGGCGGGCGAGCACTACTGCCAGGTGTTCGCCGGCGCGTACCAGCTGGAGACCGTCTGCCTCCGCTACTTCAACGTGTTCGGCGCGCGCCAGGATCCCAAGTCCGAGTACGCGGCCGTCATCCCGCGCTTCGTCACCGCGGGCCTCGCCAGTGAGGGCGTGACGATCTTCGGCGACGGGACGCAGTCGCGCGACTTCTGCTACATCGACAACACCGTGGCCGCGAACCTGGCCGCCGCCGCGGCGCCGGCGGCGTCGGCGTCGGGCCGCGTTTTCAACGTCGCCTGCGGCGCGGCGACCACCCTGAACGACGTGGTCCGCATGATCAGCGACAACCTCGGCCGCCCGATCCCGATCACCTACGCGCCGTCGCGGGTGGGCGACGTCAAGCATTCGCTCGCCGACATCGCCGCCGCGCGGGCGGGCCTGGGCTGGGAGGCCGCGATCTCCTTCAAGGAGGGGCTCGACCGCACCATCGCCTGGTACGCCGGACGCCGCGGCTGAAGCGTGGTCGGGATATCGAACGCCCCGCGTTTGTGCTATTTCAGGGGGCCGATGCGAAGCGGGCTGCGAACGGTTTTGGGGCTCGCCGGCACGCTGGTCGTCGTCGCCGCTGGACTGACCGCCTGCAACACGACGCGGCCGCTTTACGACTACGCGAGCGAGCCGGATCCGCGGAAGCAGGAGTTCGTGCTCGGCCCGTCCGACGTGCTGCGCGTGAACGTGTGGCGCAACCCGGAGCTGTCGGGTGACGTGCCCATCCGCCCGGACGGGACGATCTCGCTGCCGCTGGTCGGCGACATCCGGGCCTCGGGCCGGTCAGCCGGCGACGTGCGCGGCGAGATCTGGAAGAAGCTGCAGGCGTTCATCAAGGACCTCGAGTCCAACAACGTCACGGTCTCGGTCTCGTCGATCAACAGCTATCGCTTCGTCGTGAACGGCAACGTCGAGCACACGGGCGTCTTCACGAGCAACCACTACGTGACCGTCGCCGAGGCGATCGCGCTGGCGGGCGGTCCGAACCGGTTCGCGAGCGCCAACGAGGCGGTGATCATCCGCGACGATCCCGGCAAGTCGAAGAAGCGGATCCCGGTCGACTACCTCTCGATCCTGAAGGGGACGCACCCCGAGATGGATCTGCCGCTGCTCGCGAACGACATCGTCTACGTCCCCTGACGGGCGCTCACCGCGCTTCCGGCATCATGAGGCGCCCCGCCTCGCTGAGCGGCGGCGTCCCCGGACCGAACTCCAGCGCCGCGGTCAGGTGCAGCATGAACACGTGGCGCTTCAGATCGGGCACCGGGATCAGCACGCCGGGACCACCGTGCTGATCGACGAAGTTGTACTCCAGCGACCCGGCGAGCGGGAGGTGCCCGAACTGGACGCTGACCAGCCCGCCCACCGTCTCCTGGTCGTACGCGCGCACGAGGTTCGCGTTCGCGTCGGCGGTGCGCGCGTAGATGAAGCCCGCGTAGCCCGACACCACGATCAGCTCGCGCTGGTCGACGGGCAGCGCCAGGCGCGCGAAGACCTCGTCGTTCAGCGACGCAAGCGCCGTCAGCATGTTGACCGACGGCTGCTGCGCCGCCTCGATCGTCGCGAACCAGGTGCGCAGCCGATAGGCGACCAGCGCGTGTCCGGCCGGCGCGATGACGTCCGCGCCCGCGCCGTTCGCGTAGTACGCGACGCCGCCTTGCAGCTCGAAGGAGAACGTCACGCTGAGATCGTGGCGCCAGCCGAGCAGCGCCTCGCCGAGGGGCGCCTGCAGCTCGGGTACGGCGGCCAGCATGCCGGAGGCGGGCGCCGCCTCGGCGAGGAACTCGGACACCTGCAGCTGCAGCGACAGGCTGTCGACCGGCCAGGTGTAGTCGGCGCGCGCGCCCGCCGTCAGGACCGTGACGGTGCGGCGGTTCGGGGCGGGATCCGATCCCGGATACATCAGGTTGCTCGCGCCCAGCTGCTGCGACAGGCGCCAGCGCAACCCCTGCCACCCCAGCTCCTCGCCGGCACCGGTCGAGAGGAACAGGGCGGACCCGCTGGTGTTGGCCTGCGGCGCCACCAGGCCCAGCGTTCCGACCTGGGACGTGCGCGACAGGACTGCGTTCGCGGTCAGGTGCAGCTCGGTCGCCGAGGTGAGCGTGAAGTTCGAGAGCGCGAGAAGCTCATTACTAACCGTGTCCGTGCCGCGTCCCTGAAAGTAATGCGCGAGGGACAGGCGATAGCCCAGGCTTGCGGTCTCCCGCGCCCCGCGCTGGCGAACCTGGCCGAGGGCGCTCATCGACAGGAACTCATCCGGCGTGCCGAAGACCTGGTTCTGCGCGTTCGACGTGACGCCCAGGGCCAGCGAAGGGACCAGTTCGTAGTTCACGTCGGCCCACGCGCCGGCGGGCCAAATCGTTGACGCGACCCCCGCCGCGACCGCCAGCGCGAGGGCTCTTCGGCGGCCGATCACGCGTGGAACTCGCTAACGAACATGGCGGCAGTGTAATAGGGGATGAACTTTAGCGAAAACAGGCTGTTGACGATTTCGGAACTACAAGATATCGAGATCAAATGGGAGGATCCAAGTGAGCGCACATACGGGTCGCGAAAGCATCATCGTGAATCAGACCCGCGCGATCGCGCGCGAGGTTGCAGCGAAGCACGCTGATGACGTCGATTCGAAGGCGCGGTTCCCCAGCGAGACGTTCGCGGCGTTGAAGCAGGCGCGGCTGCTGTCCGCGGCGGTTCCGAAAGAGCAGGGTGGCGCCGGCGCGGGCGTGCGCGAGCTCGCCGAGATGTGCACCGTTCTCGCGCAGGGCTGCGCCGCGAGCGGCATGGTGTTGGCAATGCACCACATCCAGATCGCGTGCCTCGCCCGCCACGGTTTGCCAGCGAAGTTCTTCGCCGACTACCTGCGCGAGTGCGTCGAGCGGCAGATCCTGATCGCGTCGATCACGTCCGAGGTCGGCGTCTGGGGCGACACGCGGCAGAGTATCTGCGCGCCGGTGCGCACCGCCGATCGCTTCCAGCTGGATAAGGACGCGACGACCGTCTCGTACGGCGCGGAGGCCGACGACCTTCTGGTGACGTGCCGGCGCGACGGCGAGGCGCCGCAGAGCGATCAGATCCTCGTGGTGCTGCGCAAGGGCGACTACAGCCTGACGCAGACCACGACGTGGAACACGCTGGGCATGCGCGGCACCTGCAGCCCGGGCTTCAAGATGTCCGGCTCGGGGCCGCTCGAGCAGATCGTCCCGGGCTCGTTCGCGGACGCGTCCGCGCAGACGATGGTGACGTACTCGCACATCCTGTGGTCGGCGGTGTGGCTGGGGATCGCGTCGGACGCGTTCAGCCGCGCCAGCGCCTACGTGCGCGCCGAGGCGCGCAAGACGCCGGGGACGCTGCCGCAGTCGGCGCACCGGCTGGCGGAGCTCGCGGTGACGCTGCAGACGATGCGCAACCACGTCGCGATCGAGGCCAGCGAGTTCGACGCGGTCATGCAGCGGCCGAACGGCATGGAGGAGCTGCTGACGATCGGCTGGGCGCTGCGCATGAACAACCTCAAGGTCGCGGCGTCCGAGCTGGCGCCGCGCATCGTTCACGACTCGCTGCAGATCGTCGGCATCGGCGGCTACAAGAACGACGGCAAGTTCTCGGTGGGCCGCAACTATCGCGACGCGCTGTCGGCGGCGCTGATGATCAACAACGATCGCATCTACGCGAAGACCGCGTCGATGTTGCTCGTGTTCAAGGACGAATAGCGCGTGTCCACGCCACGCTTCGATCCGAAGACGTTTCACGACGAGCTGGTCGCGCACGGCCTGATCCTGCCCGGTGAGGCGCAGGGCGTGTTCGGCCGCAGCCGCCTGTTCGAGGACGTGCTGAATCGGTTCAACGACCTCGTCACCGCGGTGGCGAAGGACGACGGCGCCGAGGTGCTCGCGTTCCCGCCGGTGATCGATCGCTCGATCATCGAGCGCGTCGACTACATGGACTCGTTCCCGCAACTGTGCGGCAGCGTGCACAGCTTCCTCGGCAACGATCGCGAAGCGCGGGCGCTGTCCGAGGTCGTGCATTCGGGGCAGCCGTGGGGTCACCTGCTGGGCGCGACCGGCGTCTGCCTCAGCCCGGCCGTCTGCTATCCGCTGTATCCGAACCTCGCCGGCACGCTGCCCGCGAACGGCCGCCTGGTCACGCTGACCGGCTGGGTGTTCCGGCACGAGCCGTCGATCGAGCCGACGCGCATGCAGTCGTTCCGCATGCGCGAGTTCGTGCGCGCCGGCCAGCCCGACGAGGTCCTCGCCTGGCGCGACCAGTGGCACCAGCGCGGCTTCGATCTGCTGAAGCGCCTGCAGCTGCCGGTGCAGTCGGACGTCGCGGCCGATCCATTTTTCGGGCGCGCGGGGAAGATGCTGAAGGACGGACAGAAGGCGCAGAAGCTGAAGTTCGAGGTCCTGTGTCCGGTCATCTCGGAGACGGAGCCGACCGCGATCTCTTCGTTCAACTATCACCAGGACAAGTTCGGCGGCATCTTCGGCATCCGCACGGCGGACGGCGCGACCGCCCACACGGCGTGCCTCGGGTTCGGCCTGGAACGAATCACGATGGCGCTGTTCAAGACGCATGGCTTCGATCCGCGGGAATGGCCGGCGGCGGTCCGCGAGGCCCTCTGGCCGTGACCCGGGTTGCGGCGCTGCCCGCTCTCCAGGCTGCAAGCTACAGCCGACACGCGCTCCACGCCGAGGACCGCGTCTGGGTCGAGAAGAACTGCTACATCGATCTCTGGATCGAGGTCATACACGCGCTCGGGTGCGACCCGATGGCGATCATGCCGTTCGTCGTCGCGGTCGACTTCGAGGGCGATCAGTGGACGTTCTTCAAGCCGCCGCTGGGCGAGATCCGCAGCCTCTACGGCATCGAGACGCAGGAGCTGAACGTGTGGCGGCCGCTGCTGGAGCACACCGTCGAGCACCTGGCCGACGGCAAGCTGATCGCGACCGAGGCAGACGCGTTCTGGCTGCCCGACACGCAGGGGACCGACTACCACGGGCAGCACACGAAGACGACGATCGTCATCAACGACATCGACGTCGACGCGCGCCGGCTGGGTTACTTCCACAACGCCGGCTACTTCGCGCTGGAGGGCGAGGACTTCGAGCGCCTCTTCCACATCGGCGAGGCGCCGGATCCGGCCCGGCTGCCGCTGTTCGCGGAGTGGGTCCGGGTCAACCGCGTCGTGCGCCGGTCGCCCGCCGAGCTGCGCGAGATGTCGCGCGAGCTGCTGCGCGCGCACCTCGCGCTGCGTCCGTCGAGCAACCCGGTGAGCCGGTTCGAGGCGCGGTTCGCGCAAGATTTGCCGGCGCTGACGGCGGCCGGCCTCGCCCGCTATCACGCCTGGGCGTTCGCGACGATCCGCCAGCTGGGCGCGGCGTTCGAGCTGGCCGCGGCGCACCTGCGCTGGCTGGAGGATCCCGAGCTGGTGGCGGCGGTCGCGGCGTTCGACAAGATCTCGGCGGGGGCGAAGACCTTCATCCTCAAGGCCGCCCGCGCGGTCAACGCCAAGCGCGCGCTCGATGCCGCGCCGATGTTCGCGGAGATGGCGGACGCCTGGCGGTCGGGGATGGAGATCGTGGCGGCGCGGGTCGGAGGCTGAGCGCGCCGTGATCGCGACCGGCATCCTGGAGAACGCCTTCGTGCGGCTGGAGCCGCTTCGCCTCGACCACGTCGGCGCCCTGGTGGCCGCCGCGCAGGAGGCCCCCGGGCTGTACGCGCTGGCGCCCGTGCCGGCGGACGCCGACGGGATGGACGCCTACGTGCGCGCCGCGCTGGCCGACGCCGAGGCGCTGCGCGTGGTGCCGTACGCGATCGTTCGGAAGGCGCCGGGGATCGGCGGCGACCGGAGCGCCGGCGGCGACCAGAGCGGCGGCGGCGATCGGATAGTCGGCAGCGTCCGCTTCATGAGCCTGGAATGGTGGCGCTGGCCCGACCGGCCCATCCACGTGGCGGGCGAGCCGCGCCAGGCGGAGGCCGGCGATCCGCCCGACGTGGTCGAGGTTGGCCATGCTTGGCTTGCCGCGTCGGCGGTGCGCACCGCCGTCAACACCAGCGCCTGCTTGCTCATGCTGGCGCACGCCTTCGAGGTCTGGCGGGTCCACCGGGTGACGCTGAAGACCGACGCCCGCAACGCCCGGTCGCGGGCCGCCATCGACCGGATCGGCGCTCGGTTCGAGGGCGTCCTCCGTTCCCACCTGCCGGCCGCCGACGGGATCGTCCGCGACACCGCGATGTACTCGCTGCTGCCCGGCGAGTGGCCGGACGTCAAACAGCGTCTTGAGTCGGCGCTCGCGCGCGCGCAGAATGGAGAACGGTGAGTCTCTCCCGGGCTGTTTCACCGGCGGCGGCGGGTGGCGTGCGGGTCGGCATCGACCTCGTCCAGATCAGCCGCGTTGCGGAATCGTTGCAACAATTCGGCGAGCACTTCATGCGCCGGGTGTTCACCGACGGCGAGATCGCCTACGCGACGTCGGCGCCCGAGCTGACGGCGGAGCGGCTGGCGGCGCGGTTCGCCGCGAAGGAAGCGGCCCGTAAGGCGTTTCGATTCGGCAACGGCATTGGCTGGCGGCAGATCGAGGTGCAGCGGACGCCGTCGGGCGCGTGCGATCTGGTGCTGCACGGCGAGGCGGCGCGCGCGGCCGGCGACTGCGTCGCCGCCGTCAGCCTCAGTCACGAAGCGGACTTTGCAACGGCAGTGGTCGTCATCCAAGGCGCGAACAACACATGAGTGAGAACAATCTCGTCACGAAAATCCGCAAGATCCTCAAGCTGCACGGCCGCTTGAGCAAGGACGTCGAGGCCCTGCCCGACGGCGCGGACCTCTATCAGGCCGGCATGACATCGCACGCGAGCGTGAACGTGATGCTGGCGCTGGAGGCGGAGTTCGAGATCGAATTCCCCGACCACATGCTGAGGCGCGACGTCTTCGCCAGCATGGTCGCGATGAGCCTCGCGATTCAGGAGCTTCTCCAGCTGTTATGACGACGACGGGGCGCGCGCGGAACGCCACCACCGTCGACAAAAGCCAGCTGCAGGGGTGGGAAATCCTCGCGGCGTCCCCCGGTTCGCTGTCCGGGCCCGGGGCGCTGCCAGCGTCCGGGTGGACGGCCGCCGGGAATGCGCCGACGGTCGCGGCTGCGCTGCGCGCCGCGGGCGCGTGGAGCCTGGACGGGCCGGCGCGGCGCTTCGACGCCGAGGACTGGTGGTGGCGCGCGCGCTTCGACAGCCCGGCCCGCGCCGACGGCGAGGAGGCCGCGCTCTGCTTCGGCGGCCTGGCGACGCTCGCCGACGTCTGGCTGGACGGCGCGCCGCTGCTCTCCAGCAAGAACATGTTCGTCGCGCATGAGCGCCCGCTGCAGCGCGACGGCGCCCACGAGCTGGTGATCCGGTTCCGCGCCCTCGACGCCGAGCTGGCGGCGCGACGGCCCCGCCCGCGCTGGCGAGCGCCGATGATCGAGCACCAGCAGCTGCGCTGGCAGCGCACCACCTTGCTGGGCCGCACGCCCGGCTGGTCGCCGCCCGCGGCTGTCGTCGGCCCCTGGCGCGGCGTCCGGATCGAACGTCGCCAGCGCTTCGCGATCGAGGACGTCACGCTCGCCACGCGGATGGAAGAGGGCGCGGGCGTGGTGGACGTCGCCTGCCGCCTGCGCGTGCTGGGCGGCGCGGCGCCCGGCTCGGTCGACGTCGTCGTCGCGCGTGCGGGTGTCGAGCACCGGGCGCGCCTCGAGGCCGCCGGCGCCGGCGGGCGGCTGACCGCGCGGCTGTCCGTGCCGCAGGCCGCGGAATGGCTCCCGCACACGCACGGCGAGCCGGCCTGCTACACCGCGCGCCTCGAGATCGCGCGCACGGGCTCGGTCGACACGGTCGATCTCGGACGCGTCGGATTCCGCGCGCTCTCTCTGGACACCGGCGACGGCGATTTTAGATTTCGCGTCGGTGGCCGGCCGATCTTCTGCCGCGGGGCGTGCTGGACGCCGCTGGATCCGGTCACGCTGTCGGCGGACCGCGGCGCGCTGGCGGCGGCGATCGACCAGGTGGTGGCGGCCGGGATGAACATGCTGCGCCTCAGCGGCACGATGGTCGACGAGACCGACGACTTCTACGACCTGTGCGACGAGCGCGGCGTCCTGGTCTGGCAGGACTTCATGTTCGCGAACATGGACTATCCCGACGACGAGGCCTTCGTCGCGGGCGTCAACGAGGAGGCGGCGCAGCTCCTCGCGCGCCTGCAGGGCCGGCCGTCGCTGGCGCTGCTGTGCGGGTCCAGCGAAGGCGAGCAGCAGGCCGCGATGTGGGGCGCCCCGCGCGAGCTGTGGTCGCCGCGCCTGTTCCACGAGGTTCTCCCCGCGCAGGTCCGCGCCCATTGCCCCGGCGTCGCGTACTGGCCGTCCAGCGCGCACGGCGGCGCGTTCCCGCACCAGGCCTCGTCGGGGTCGACGTCGTACTACGGCGTCGGCGCCTACCTGCGCCCCCTCGACGACGCGCGCCGGTCCGAGCTGCGCTTCGCCTCCGAGTCCCTCGCGTTCGCGAACGTGCCTGCGCCCGCCGCGCTGCCCGGCGGTCCAGGCGCGCGCGTGCACACGCCCGCGTGGAAGGCGCGCACGCCACGGGACCTGGGCGCGGGCTGGGACTTCGACGACGTCCGCGATCACTACCTGGGCCTGCTGTTCGGCGTCGATCCGCTGGAGCTGCGGTCGCTGGACAACGACCGCTACCTCGCGCTGTCGCGGGTCGTGACCGGCGAGGTGATGCTCGCCGCGTTCGCCGAATGGCGGCGCGCGCGTTCGACCTGTCGCGGGGCGCTGGTCTGGTTGCTGCGCGATCTGTGGCCGGGGGCAGGGTGGGGTGTGGTCGACGCGGCGGGGGCGCCCAAGGCGGCCTACCACTACCTGCGGCGCGCGCTGCAGCCGGTCGGGCTGTCGATCTCGGACGAGGGTCTGAACGGCATCGTCGTCCACGTCGCCAACGACGGGCCGGCGCCGCTCGCGGGCGAGCTGGAGGTCGTGCTGTACAGCGCGGGCGAGACGCCGGTGGGTCGCGCCCAGCAGCCGGTCTCGTTCGCGCCGCACGAGGCGCGTGAGGTGCCCGTGGGCGCCTGGTTCGAGGGCTTCACGGACGTATCGCACGCGTACCGCTTCGGACCGCCCCCGTGCGACGTGGTCGTCGCGCGGTTGCGTTCGGGCTCGGCGCCGCTGGCGGAGGCGTTTTACTTTCCGGCGGGCCTCGCCTTACCGCGCGCGGCCGATCTGGGTCTGGCGGCGGAGATGACGCCCAGGCCCGACGGCGACGCCGACCTGGTGATCCGCACCCGCCGGTTCGCGCAGGCCGTGACCGTCGAGGTGGCCGGCATGACGCCGGACGACGACTTCTTTCACATCGCGCCCGGGGGCGAGCGGCGGATCCGGCTGCGGCGCGCGCGGCCCCCCACCGCCCAGCCTGTTCATGGCAATCTGCACGCGGTGAACGCCGTCCGGCCCGTGACGATCCAGCTGCCCACATGACACCGCGACTCGAGCCCACGCCCACCTTCTTCGGTCCCGCCGAACGGCCGCTGTTCGGATGGGTCCACCACGCGCCGGCGGAAGCCGCGCCGCTGGGCCTGGTCGTCTGCAACCCGTTCGGCTACGAATCGATCTGCGCGCACCGCAGCCTGCGGCACTTCGCCCAGGCGGCGGCCGCCGCCGGCATTCCCGCGCTGCGCTTCGATTACGACGGGACCGGCGACTCGGCCGGGTGCGATCGCGATCCGGGACGCGTCGCCGCCTGGGTCGCGAGCGTGCGCGCCGCGATCGATGCCCTGCGGGCCGCGACCGGCGTCGGCAAGGTGTGCGTGCTGGGCTTCCGGCTCGGGGCGATGCTCGGTGCGCTGGCGGCGGCCGATCGCGACGACGTGAGCGGGTTCGTCGCGGTCGCGCCCGTGACGTCCGGGCGGGCGTACCTGCGCGAGCTGCGCGCGCTGCAGATGGCGCAGCCAGCGGCCGCGCCCGGGGCGTCGGCGGTTCCGGCCGACGAGCGCGAGGCGCTCGGGTTCCCGCTGACCGCGGAGACGCAGGCGGCGTTGAACGCCGTCGATCTCGTGCGCCAGGATCTGCGGCCGGCGGCGCGCGTCCTGCTGCTGGACCGCGAGGATCTGCCGGGCGCCGACGCGTGGGCCGCACGGCTGCGCGCGCTGGGCGTGGCGGTCGACCTGAAGCCGGTCGCCGGGTACGCCGAGGCGGTCGCCGAGCCTTACAAGACGGTCGTGCCGCGCGCGATGATCGCGCAGACCATCGCCTGGGCGCGCGGCCTGGTCGCGCCGGCCGCCGCGGGCGCGCCCGTCGCGGCCGCCGGCTCGGCGCCGGGCGTGCTTCACACAGCGCCGGAAGCGCCGCCCGTCGTGGAGACGCCGGCCTTCCTCGACGCGGACCGGCGCCTGTTCGGCATCCTGAGCGCGCCCGCCGCCGAGAACGGCGCGGCGCCGGCCCGCCGCGGCATCCTGCTGGTGAACGCCGGGTCGATCCACCACATCGGACCGAACCGGAACTACGTGGCGCTGGCGCGCCGGTGGGCGGAGAAGGGGCACGTCGTGCTGCGCTTCGACGTCTCCGGGATCGGCGACAGCGCCCCGCACCCGGGCGAGGACGAGAACGTGGTCTACACGCGGCACGCCGACGCCGACGTCGCGCAGGCGCTCGCGTTCCTGCGCCGGCAGCCCGGCGTCGGCAAGTGCGTGGTCATCGGCCTCTGTTCGGGCGCGTACAACGGCTTCAAGGCCGCTGTGAACGGGCACCAGGTGGACGCTATCGTCTCCATCAACCCGCTGACCTACTTCTGGAAAGAGGGGATGTCGCTGGACTTCGCGTATCCCGAGCACAAGGTCGTCGACGACGCCCGGCGCTACTCGACGAACATGTTCCGGATCGCGTCCTGGATGAAGCTGCTGCGCGGCGGCGTCAACATCCGCGACGCGGCGCAAACCGTCTTCCGGCACGGCGCGAACGTGGTTTCGGGGCGCGTCCGCGAGCTGGCCCGCAAGCTGGGCGTCGAGTTCCGCGACGACCTCGCCTCGGAGCTTCACCGCGTCGCCCGTCGCGGCATCCGGCTCCACTTCGTGTTCGCGCAGGACGAGCCGGGGCTGGACCTGCTGTACATGCAGGGGGGACGGTCCGTCGAACGCCTGGTGCGGTCGGGCAAGCTGCACATCGATCTCATCCAGGCGCCCGGACACACGTTCACGGCGACCTGGGCGCAGAACGCGCTCGCCGCGCATCTGTCGGCGATCGTGGACGCGCCCGCCGTCTGACCGCCGCGATGGACGAGCGCACGACGGAGATCGGAGGCCTCTCGACCACCGTGGTCGGCGATCCCGGGACGGCGGCGCTGACCGTCGTGTTGCTGCACGGGTTCGCGATGGAGCCCGCCGACTTCACGCCGTTCGCGCACTCCCTGGGCGTCCCCGGGCTGTTCCTGTTTCCGCGCGCGCCGCTGGACGCGTTCCCGGATCCGGGCGGCGCCGCGCGTGGGCGGTCCTGGTGGCCGTCCGATCCGATCGTGCGCGCCAGATCATTGAAGCTGGGACCGCGCGATTTCGTCGACGAACATCCCGCGGGTCTGCTAGAAGCCCGGACCGCACTGAGGCAGTTCGTGAATGCCGCGCTGACGTTCGCCGCCGCGCCGGGTCGGGAGCCGCTCCCGACGGTGCTCGGCGGCTTCTCGCAGGGCGGAATGGTGGTGTGCGATTGGTTGCTGCGCGAGCCGCGCGCGCTCGCCGGGCTGGTGTTGCTGTCGGCGTCGCGGATCGCGTTCGACGAGTGGACGCCGCGCCTGGCGACCGGCAGCGGCGTGCGCGGGCTGCCCGTCTTCGCCAGCCACGGACGCGCCGATCGGGATCTGGCGTTCGCCGCCGGCGAAGGCCTGCGCGACTGCCTCACCGACGCGGGCGCGGACGTGACCTGGCAGCCGTTCGACGGTGGTCACGAGGTCCCGCTGGTGGTGTGGCGGCACCTGCGGAAATTCCTTTTCGGTCTCGCGCGCGCATAGCCCAGGCGGTCGGACGTGTCAGTGACCAAGCGGTACTACGAGCTGGACCTGCTGCGCTTCATCGCGGCGTTCTCGGTGGTCCTGTTTCACTACGGCTTCCGCGGCCACGCCGCCGACGGGCTGTCGCCGCTGGCCACGCCGTGGCTCGCGCCGGCCGCGAAGTACGGCTTTCTGGGCGTGGATCTGTTCTTCCTGATCAGCGGCTTCGTCATCCTGATGTCCGCCGCCGGCGGATCGAAGCGCCAGTTCGTGGTGTCGCGCCTCGTCCGCCTCTACCCCGCGTTCTGGATCTGTTGCACGGCGACGTTCGTGATCTCCCTGCTCGTCGGGCCGATGCGCCACGTGTCGCTGCGCGAGTACCTGCTGAACATGACGATGCTCGGCAGCTTCGTCGGTGTGCGCGAGGTCGACAGCGTGTACTGGTCGCTGGGCGTCGAGATCCAGTTCTACGTGCTCGTGTTCCTGGGGTTGCTCCTGCGTCAGATCAACCACGCGGGCCGGCTGCTGGGGATCTGGCTGGCGCTGTACGTGGCGAGCACGATTCACCCGATCAAGTTCGTGTCGTTCCTGCTGATCCCCCACTTCGCCCCGTACTTCATCGCGGGCGCGACGTTCTTCCTGATCTCGCGCGACGGCGTTTCGCTGTACAAGCTCGCGGTGATCGCGGTCTGCTACGGCCTCATCATCCACAACAACGTCCGCGCGCTGGCCGACCTGACCGGGCACTACCACACGGCCTTCAGCCCGCTGGTCATGGGCGCCGTCGTGGCCGGCTTCTTCGCGATCTTCTTCCTGATCAGCACCGGCATGACCGCGCGTTTCGCGCGCCGGAGGTGGGTCGCGGTGGGCGCGCTGACCTACCCGGTCTATCTGATTCACCAGAACGTCGGCTTCGGCCTCTTCAATCTGGGCTTCGGCCACGTGAACGCGCACCTGCTGATGTGGGGCGTGGTCGCGCTGATGCTGGCGGCGGCGTACCTGGTGAACCGCGCCGAGCGGATCATCGCGCCGCCCATGCGTGACGCGCTTTTGCGCCTCGTGCGGCGGTCACCCGTGACGGCACCCGCCCCGGCGGTCGGTCAGCAGCCGATCACGTAGCGGCTGCGCTCGCCCAGCAGGCGCTGGACCAACCGGATCGATCCCATCGAGATCGAGATGACGCCCACCGTGCCGAGCAGCCAGAGGCCGACGCCATAGTGCGCCGGGCCCGGCACCCGCCGCCGCATCAGCCCCTGCAGCACCGCGAGCACCGGGCCGTGCACGAAGAAGATGCCGAAGCTGGTCTCGGCGAGGCGCTGGAACCACTGGCGAACCACCATGTCGTACCGCCGCAGCAGCTCGAGCGCGAGGAGGCTGGCGATCAGCTTCGTCAGCAGATCCAGATCGACGATGCCCGCCTCTGTCGAGAACGGCGCCGCAGAGAAGATCGGCCCGCCGTAGCGGTGGGTGGTCAGCTGATACAGCCACAGCGTGAACGCCCCGCCGCCGACGACCCAGCGATACCGCCCGATGAACGAGAGGATCCGCTCGCGATAGGCGCTGGCCCACATGCCGGTCAGGTAGGCGGGCAGGAAGTACAGCGTCGACTGCCAGACCAGGCGGTGTCCGCGCGATCGATGCAGCAGCATCGCCATCACGAGGAGCGGAACGATCACCCCGTACCAGGTTCGGCGGCGATCGATCTTCAGCAGCAGCGGCGCCGCAACGTACAGCGGGACGATCATCGGGACGTACCAGAACGGGATCCGCATGTGCGACCCGGTCAGCAGCGCGCGCGCCGCGACCAGCCAGGGATTGAGGTGCTCGGTCCCGCGAAAGACGTCGTCGTGCCGCCAGTACTGGTGAAGGAGGACGGGCAGCGAGATCACCAGGTACGGCAGCACGATCGTCAGCAAGCGCTTCGTGACGTACGTGCTGTAGCGGAAGCGCCCCGACAGGTGCTGGAACAGGAAGCCGGAGACGAACACGAACAGCACGCTCGCATTGCCGAACAGCGCGTAGATCGCGCGCTCGGAGAACGCGGTGCTGTGGCCGAAGTTCAGCGCGTCGGCGACGTGCACCGCCACGACCGCGAGGATCGCGAGCCCCCGCATGCTGCGCACGTAGCTGAGAAACGCGCGCGGCCCGGTGGGCGGGAATACAACCTCTTCACGCGCGATCGGGCGGACGGCAGAGCCCGCCGACGCAGCCGACATAGTGGAGGCCATGGTCGACATGCTTGGAGGCGGGCGCGAGAATATCCCGTTTGGCGAAATTTCGATCTCGCATTTGTGGCGTACACGGGAGTCGTTACGCCGACGCCGCTTGGGCGCGACACGTCGGTGGCGTATTTGGCCCAGAACGAGCGGGTCGCGGCGGCGCGCTTGACGAGGAGGCGGCAACTATGGAGAACTGCGGCGCATAGCGACCAAGATGGCTCGGAGCCTTCGCATCATCCACGTCATGGATCACTCCGTGCCGAAGTCGGACGGGTACTCGATCCGTGCGAAGTACCTGCTGGAAGCGCAAGCTGCCGCGGGTCACCACGTTACCGTCCTTACCAGTCCCACCCAGGGTGACGGCGCAACGGCGCTGGACGCGGGCGGCATCGCCTACCGGCGCAGCGCGTACACCGCGCTCGAGAAGAAGGTGGTCGCGCGCGGCGCCAAGCACGCCGTGTTCGGGCGCGCGATCGCGCGGCACCTGGCGGCGGCGCTGGACAGGGAGCCGTTCGACGTCATCCACGCGCACACGCCGTTCACCGTCGCGCGCGCGGCGCTGGGCCAGTCGCGCCGGCGCGGCATCCCGATGGTGTACGAGAAGCGAAACCTCTGGGAGGAGAGCGCCCGCGCGCGCGGCAAGGCCAGCGGCCGCTGGCCGTTCTATCAGCTGTCGCGGGCGCTGGACCGGTACATCACGGTGCGCGCCGACGCTGTCTGCACGATCACCGAGGCGCTGCGGAAGTCGACCGTCGAGCTCGGCGCCGCGCCGGACCGGGTGGTCGTCGTGGGGAACGGCGCCGACACCGACACGTTCGTGCCGCGCGCCGCGCCGCCCGAGCTGCGCGCGCGCTGCCTCAAGGGCGGCGACTTCGTGATCGGCTTCATCGGCAGCTTCTTCTCATTCGAGGGCCTGCCGCTGCTGGTCGAGGCGTTCGCCGCGCTGCGCGGCCGCTTCCCCGGCGCCCGGCTGGTGCTGGTCGGCGACGGCGAGGATCGGGCCAAGGTCGACGAGGCGGTGGCGCGCCTGGGGGTGGGCGACGCGGCCTGGGTGCCGGGCGCCGTGCCGCACGCGCAGGTGCTGGATCACTACGCGGCGATGGACGTCCTCGTCTATCCTCGTTACTCGAGCCCGCTGACCGAGATGATCTCTCCGCTGAAACCGCTGGAGCCGATGGCGATGGAGCGCGCCGTGATCGGCAGCGACGTGGGCGGCATCCGCGAGCTGATCGAGGACGGCGAGACCGGCCTCATCTTCCGGGCCGGATCGAAGGAATCGCTGATGCAGAAGCTGGAGACGCTGCTTTCGCGGCAGGTCGACGTCGCCACGATGGGGCGCCGCGCGCGCCAGTTCGTGATCGAGAAGCGCCAGTGGCGGCACATGGCGGCGCGCTACCTGGATGCGTACCGGGCCGCCGGCGTGCACGGGGCCTGACGTGCCGAAGCTGGTCATCACCGTCGACACGGAGATCTCGAACTTCCCCGACGGCATGGGCCTGTGGGGCCGGATCGACGGGCAGGACTGGGGCCTGGCGCGGATGCTGCGCGAGCTGTCCGCGGCGGGCGTGAAGGGCACGTTCTTCCTCGACGCGTACGGCGGGAACGACGCCGAGGTCGGCGAACAGCGGCGGGCGGCCGAGATGGTCGTCCAGACCGGCCACGACCTGCAGCTGCACACCCACCCGGGGCCGGCGTTCGAGCGCAAGCGGGACCAGCTGAAGCACTACTCGCTGGCCGAGCAGGAGAACGTGATCGGGCTGGGCGTCGAGCGCATCACCGCCTGGTCGGGCAAGCGGCCGGTGCTGCACCGGGCGGGTGACTGGGCCGCCAACCACGACTCGCTGCAGGTGCTGAAGCGGCAGGGCTTTCGCGCCGACTTCTCGGCCAGCCCGTGGAGCCCCAACTGCGGGATCGACCGCGCGCTGATCAAGGGCAACGGCTGGCGGCGCATCGATGGCCTGCTGTGCGCGGTCGGAACCTGCTACCGTGATCGCCTGACCGGACGGACTCGCCGCGTGGACATGGGCGGCGTATCGTTCCTCGAGGCGCTCGACGTGCTCGCCCATCGCACCGACCCCTACCTGTTCACGCTGCACAGCTTTTCGCTGTTGCGTTACAACGGCGCGCGGACGAAGTTCGCGGCGGACACCGACTACATGCCGAGCATGCTCCGATTCGTCGATCGCGCGCGGCGCGCCGGCTACGAGACCGCGACGGCGCTGGAGGCGGTCGACGCGGTCGAGAAGCTGCCCGAGCTGCCGTGGCAGCCCATGCCGACGACGGGCGCGATCGCGAGCGCCGCCGGCATCCTGAAATCCGTTCGCGGTCGCCTGGGAGCGCTGAGCCACTGATGAAGCTGCTTTCGATCGTCGGCGCCCGCCCCAACTTCATGAAGATCGCGCCGCTCGTGCACGCGGTCGCCGCCCACAACGAGAAGCCGGGCGCGCGGCCCGTGAAGCACGTCCTGGTGCACACCGGCCAGCACTACGACCCGGCGCTGTCGGATCGCTTCTTCGAGGAGCTGGCCATCCCCGAGCCGGACCACCACCTGGAGGTCGGGTCGGGCACGCACGCGTATCAGGTCGGACAGACGATGATCGGCTTCGAGCCGGTGATGCTGGCGGAGAAGCCGGACTGGGTCGTCGTCGTGGGCGACGTGAACGCGACCTGCTCGTGCTCGCTGACGGCGAAGAAGTATCAGTACCGCGTCGCGCACATCGAGGCCGGGCTGCGGTCGAACGACTGGTCGATGCCGGAGGAGGTGAACCGGGTCGTCACCGATCGGCTGTCGGATCTGCTGCTGACGACCTGCCGCTTCGCCGACGAGAACCTGGCGAAGGAGGGCACCGCGCCCGAGCGGATCGTGCGGGTCGGCAACATCATGATCGACACGCTGGAGCGGCAGCGAAAGCTGGCGGAGAACCGCGATCCGCGCGAGATCCTGCGCGCCAACCGCGCGGCGGCCCTGGGGGCGCCGGCGTTCGATCCGCTGGGCGCGGACGGGTTCGGCGTGCTGACGCTGCACCGCCCGTCGAACGTCGACGAGCCGGCGGTGCTGAAGCGCAACGTCGAGCTGATCCTCGAGCTGGCCGAGACCGTGCCGCTGGTGTTCCCGGTGCACCCGCGGACGGCGGGCCGGCTGCGCGAGTTCGGCTTCGCGGATCGGCTGAACGAGCACCCGCGCATCGCCGTCGTATCGCCGCTGGGCTACCTGGACCTGCTCGTGCTGACCAGCAAGGCGCGCGTCGTGCTGACGGACAGCGGCGGCATCCAGGAAGAAGCGTGTGTCCTCGGGACGCCGTGCCTCACGCTGCGCGCGAACACCGAGCGCCCGGCGACGCTGGCCGAGAACGGCGGGACGAACCTGCTGGTCGGCACCGATCCCGACAAGGTGCGCGCCGCCTTCCGTCAGGTCCTGGGGCAAGCGCGGCGGCCCAGCCGGCCGCCGCTGTGGGACGGGCACACGGCGGAGCGGATCCTGGCGACGCTGCTCGAGCGAACGCCGGCCTAGGCCGCGACGCGCGCAAGGAACTCGAGGTTCTTCGCCGCCAGCGCGTCCCAGGTGAGGTGCGCCGCAGATGCGCGGATCGTCTCGCGGTTCCAGTCGCGGCCCAGCGCCGACGTGAGAGCTTGCGCCAGCGCCGGCGCGTTGCCCGGCTCGACGAGCAGGCCGTTGGTCCCTTCGTCGACCAGCTCGGGGATGCCGCCCACGCGCGACGCGACGACGGGCACGCCGCTGGCGAGGGATTCCACGACGACGTTCGGCATCCCTTCGTGCCGGCTGGGAAGAACCAGCACGTTGGCGACGCCGAACCAGCCGGCGACGTCGGCTTGAGGGATCGCGCCCAGGAACGTCACGTTCGGCAGAGCCCGGGCCTGCGTCTCCAGGGCGGCTCGGTCGACGCCGTCGCCGACGATGACGAGGCGCGCGCGCGCGTCGCCCAGCGCCGCCCACGCTTGCAGCAGCACGTCGACGGCCTTCACGGCGACCAGGTTGCCGACGAACAGCACGACGCGCGCGTCGCGATCGATGCCCAGCTTGGCGCGGGCCGCGGCGCCGTCGCGCGGCGTGAACAGCGCCGGGTCGAAGCCGGCGCAGGGGATCCGTAAAAGTGGCATGCCGGCGTTCAGCTCGCCGATCTTCGCTTCGAGCGCGCGGCTGACGGCGACCACCCCGCGCGCGCCCGCGAACGCCGCCCGGATCTGCGGGCGGAGCAGCTTCTTCTGGGCATAGACGTTGATGTCGCTGCCGTGGGCGGTGATCACGTACGGCAGGCCCAGGCGGCGCGCCACGTGCGCGACGCCGACACCGTCCGGGTACGCGCAGTGGACGTGGAGCAGGAAGGGTCCGCGCGCGCGCCGGCGCTGCCGCAGGAGGCGCCCGATGCTCAGCGCGTACGTGATGCCCGACAGCGCGTCGACGCCCGGCACCGCGACGTAGCGCGGGTGCGCGATCGTCAGGCCGTCCGATTGTTCCTCGCGCGCCACGGTCCGCAGCTTCTGCCAGCGCGCCACGCCGACGGCCGGCGGCGCGTACGGGACGGGCGCGATCACCTCGACCTCCGCCCGCTTGCCCATCGCGCGCACCAGGTTGCGCACGAAGACCGTGCGGTGCGGAAACGCCGCGTTCGGGAAGAACGTCGTGACGACGACGATCGGCGGCAGCTCGCCGGCGGCGGTCTGGCTAGCGGCCATAGCCGGTGCCGGCGGTGCGGATCGGGTAGGGCGGCGGCGTGTACGTTGCTTCGACCGCTTCTTCTTCCCCGGTGCCGCGCAGCATGACGCACCCGATCGCGAGGACGGCGAGCGTGTAGTAGCTCCAGTCGTAGGTCTTCGCGTCGAACATCCCGCGAAAGAGGACGGTGACGTACGCGATCAAGACCGCCTTGCCCGTCGCCTCGATGATCTCGGGCGTGTTGGGCGGCGGCCGCACGCGCATCTCGCGGATCACGCCCCAGCTCAGCAGGATGAACGGGATGAAGCCGAGGAAGCCGCTGGTGGCGAGGATCTCGAGGAACGTGTTGTGCGAGTTCTTGCCGATGTTGTCGTGGCTCAGCTCGCCGTACTCGCGGCTGTACTCGGGAAAGCGCCGGCTGCCGACGCCCAGCAGCGGCTTGGCCACGATCATGTTCTGGGCCGCGCGCCACAGCTCATAACGCGAGGATTCGGCGTCGGCCGCGGTGTAGGTGGTCGAGTTCTCGGCGCGCTTCGCCCACTGATAGCCGATCGCGCCCGCGCCGACGATGGCGAGCACCGGGATCAGCAGCCAGCGCCGCGGGTTGGTCATCGCGAAGACGATGATCAGCAACCCCTCGAGGAGCAGCGCCAGGATGCCGCCGCGCGACAGCGACAGCAGGATGCCCAGCACGCAGATCACCAGCGACACGTACAGGAACATCCGCTTCCACGTCGATGTCTCGAAGCGGGAGTAGATGTAAACGAACGGGACGATCTGGTGGATGATGAACGTGTAGTCGTTGTGGTTCTCGTACATCCCGTACGCGCCGGCGCGGCCGACCGCCGCGAAGCCAACGTGGAAGATCAGCGCGTAGATGCCGTAGACGGCGATGAAGATCCCGCCGGCGATCATGCCCCAGACGAACTTGCGGACGCTGTTGACGTCGGTGAGCAGAGCGAGCGCGACCAGCGGAAACGTCAGGAAGCCGATCCACGCGACGATCTCGTCGACCATCGCGCCGAGGCCCCCGTACCGCACCGACAGCACCTGGGCGATCAGGAAGAACCAGATGTACCGGTACAGCGGGTGCCGGAACGCGTCCTTGCGCGGGTATTCGCAGTGCCGCCGCAAACCCACGAGCAGCGCCGCCACGCCCAGCACGATCGACGGCCGATAGGGCGCGATGTCGATCCACAGCGCTCCCGGCTGGACGATGCTCAGGAACGGGAACCAGAAATTCACGGCAGCTCGAACGCCCCGATGTCGAAGCCCGACCCCTGCGGTCGCGGGACGCCGTTGAAGTCGTTCGTGACGACGCCCGCCACCGACGCCGCGCCCTTGTCTTTCGCGGGCGACGACGGCTGCAGGCGGAAGTCCATCCCGGGGTTGGCGAGCTGCGGGTTCGCGACCACCGCGTTGGTGGCCGTGGATTTGTCGGGCGCGTCCGGGGCGCCGTAGAACAGGTTGTTCGTCCAGGCGCTCTCGCTGCCGAAGCCGACCGTGCCGCCTGTGTAAGCGGTGCCCGGAAACGGCCAGATGATGTTGTTGGCGACGTCGATGCCGCCCGGCTTGCCGGTCGAATCATTGGCGAGGGCGCCGAGCCGCGGGTTCCGGGACCGGTTCACGTTGAACAGCGTGTTGTTCCAGATCTTCGCGCGGATCTCGGTCGAGTTGAAGCGGATCCCGGCGCCGGTCGTGTCGGTGATGACGTTGTTGAACACCTTGAACCCGGCGCCCGATCCGTCCGCGATGTTGACGCCGTGCTTGCCGGTCGAGCCGTAGAAGAAGTTGTGGTGGATCGAGACGTTGTTCGTCACCTGCGACCCGCCGCTGCCGTTGTTGTACGTCTGCACGCCGTTGCCGCCGCGGATCGCGAAGATCGCGTTCCAGCCGATGTCGTAGGCGCCGTCGTTGTCGATGTAGATGCCGTGGTTCTCGAGCGGGTTGTAGGTGCGGCCGCTCGCGCAGTCGATGTCGTGGATGTAGTTGCCGTAGACGGTGAGGGGATTCCCGCCGCCGGCCACGCCGCCCGCCTTGGCGTTCTCGGGCGCCGCCAGCGTCGACGGCCAGGGGCCGAGCTCGTTGTTCACGATCCGCCACGGCCCGTCCGAGTACTGCGTGTTGATGGGCGCGCCGTCGCTCTTCGTCGTCGCCGACGCCGCGAGGTGCAGGTTGGAGACGGAGATGTAGCTGCCGCTGACGCCGCGGATGGCGGACCATGGGCCCTGGATGCCGCCGGCCTTGTCGGCGGGCGCGACGTAGCTGACGTTCTCGATCGCGTTGCCGTTGATGGGGCCGGGGTGCGCGGTGATGTGGATCCACCCGGTCGCGGTCCCTTTCTTGGTCGCGTCCTTGCCGAAGCGCATCCAGGTGGTGTCGATGCCGTCCGCGTCGGACCACTTGCCGCCGCGGATGACCACCTGGTCGCCGGCGCGCATCGCGAAGTACGCGCCGCGCTGCGCGGGCTGATCCTGCAGGTGTCGCCAGGGCCGCTTGATGTCGTTGGGCGCCGCGTTCGCGTCGTTGCCGTTCAGCCCCACGAACAGGACGCGGCCGCCGCTGGGCGTGAACGTCTGGTCGGTGTTCGAGGCGACGCCGTTGACGACGACCTTCACCGGCGCGGGCGTCCCCGTCTTCATCTTGCCGAGCGCGCCCACCTGCACGGTCAGCTGTTCGATCCGCTGCTTCCCGAACACCACCGACGGTCCCAGGTAACGGTAGTTCGCGACCTCGGCCGTGCCGACGAAGACCTTCGTCTTCGTACCCAAGCCCGATCGATCCCCGAAGTTCTTGCCGAAGATCGACAGGTAGCCGCCGTGGTTGTTCTCGCCGCCCGACGTCGGTCCGGAGGGGGCGTCGGTGTAGAGGATGACCGGCGCCGTGCGGGTCGGCTGGGCGGGGGCAGATGGAGAGGCCGCAGGGGAAGGCGGGGATGCGGCGGTGAAGAGACCGACCAGCGCCAGGGTGACGATGCCGGAGGGAGAAGTCATCGCGGGGCCGGCGGCATTATACATGCCAGGTCATCGCGGCGGGCTGGCGCGCTCGCGTCGTTTCGAGGACAATCACGGGCCGAAAGACGCGAGCGTCCGACCTCCCGCGACCATCCGTGAGCCGACGTATTCATATCCAGCATGTCCTGCTGAGCCTGGACCCCGGTGGGTTGGAGAACGGCGTCGTCAACGTGATCAACCGCCTGGACGAAGGGCGGTTCCGGTCGTCGGTGACGTGCCTCAAGCGCAGCGGCCCCTTCGCGGCCCGCATCAAGCGCAGCGACGTCGAGGTGCACGCGCTCGGGCTGACCGGGGGGAACGACTTCGCGCTGCCGTTGCGGCTGGCGCGCCTGTTCCGCCGCACGGGCACCGACATCGTCCACACGCGCAACGCCGAATCCTTCTACTACGGGTTCGTGGCCGCGAAGCTGGCGGGCGTGCGGGCCCTCGTCCACAGCGAGCACGGGCGCGTCCTCCCCGACACGCCCCGGCGCATGCACGTCCAGCGGTGGATGCTGCGCTTCACGGATGCGTCGTTCGCGGTGTCCGAGCAGCTTCGCCGCGACATGGTCCAGCACGTGGGCGTCTCGCCCCAGCGCATGGAGGTCATCTACAACGGCGTCGACGTCGAGCGCTTCGAGCAGTTCAAGCGCGCGGAGGCGCGCCGCCTGCTGGGCGCGGCGGACGGTGAGATCCTGATCGGCAGCGTGGGCCGTCTGGTGGCGGTGAAGAACTACGAGCTGCTCGTGCGCGCGTACGGCCGGCTCGCGGCGGCCGGGACGCGGCTGGTGTTCATCGGCGAGGGCCAGGAGCGGCCTCGGCTGGAGGCGGCGGCCGCGGCCTGCGGCGCCTCGGCGCGCGTGGTCCTGCTGGGGCATCGCGAGGACGTCGCGCACCTGCTGCCCGGGCTGGACGTGTTCGTGCTGCCGTCGCTGAGCGAGGGGATGTCGAACACCTTGCTCGAGGCGATGGCCGCGGGGGTGGCGGTCGTGGCCAGCGACGTGGGCGGCAACGCCGAGATCATCGTCGACAATCAGACCGGCCTGCTGTTCGCCAGCGGCGACGAGGCGGGCCTGCACAATCGGCTCACCACGCTGCTGGCGGATCCGGGGCGGCGCGCGCGGCTGGCGGAGGCCGGGAAGTCGCGGGCGATCGGGACGTTCAGCATGGGCGCGATGATCCGTGGATACGAATCGCTGTACGAACGCGTGGTGGGGAAGGGACCCCTTGGGGCGAATTGATCGCCTGTTGAAGGGCCGCGCGGCGACGGCCGCGAAGGCCATCGCGAAGCGGGCGCTGACCGCGTCGGGCGCGATGGGGCTGGCGCTGCGCGCGCGTCGCAGCAACCCGATGATCCTCATGTACCACGGCGTCACGGCGCAGCCGGCGGGCGGGCTCCGGAACACCGAAGGCAAGCACGTGGGCGTGGATCGGTTCGCGGCGCAGCTGCGCTTCCTGGCCCGCTACCGGCGCGTGCTGTCGCTGACCGACTTCGTCGACGGCGTGCTCGCGGGCCGCGACATGCGCGACGCGGTGACGCTGACGTTCGACGACGGCTACGAGAACAACGTCACCTGCGCGGCGCCGGTGCTGTCCGACTGCAAGCTGCCGGCGTCGTTCTTCCTGGCCACCGGGTACATCGGCGTCGATCGCTGGATGTGGGTCGATCGGCTCGAGTCGGCGCTGGATCGCGCGGGCGGCAAGGACGCCGTCGAGGTCAGCGGCCTCGGCCGCGTGTCGCTGGGCGATCGGCCGGCGGCGCTGAAGACGATCAAGGCGTACGCGAAGAAGCAGCCGGACGAGCGCGTGCAGGAGGTCGTCGCGGAGGTCGCGCGGCAATGCGACGCCGGCGACGCGCCGCCCGACGGCGACTACCGCTTCATGACCTGGGACCAGGCGCGGCAGCTGAAGGCCGCCGGGTTCGAGGTGGGCGCGCACACCGTCAACCATCCGTTGCTGGCGCGCGTGCCGCTGGAACGCGGCGAGCGCGAGATGCTCGACAGCCGCGACCACATCGCGCGCGAGCTGGGGGCGTGCTGCGACGTATTCTGCTACCCCAACGGCAAGGCCGGCGACTACACGCCGGAGATCATGACGTCCGCCGCCCGGCATTTCCGCGCCGCGCTGGCCACCAACCGCGGGCCCGCGCGCGCAAACGAGCGCTACGAGCTGCGCCGCATCGGTGTCGGGCAGGGCACCACCGAGGACGTGCTGGCGCTGTCGCTGTTGCGTGAGCGTTGATGGCCCCGCTACACTCCTCGCCCGTTCGACCCGGTAGACAGTTCGGATAGGAAGAACCAGATGTTGCCGTTGCCGCGAATCGTCGCGAAGACGCTGAGCCGGAGGCTGGACCTCTGGCTCCCGACGTACATGGCCACGTCGGCGGAGCGCCTGCGCGCGCGCCTGAAGCGCCGCGGCACCACGACCCACGTGCTGTTCATGGTGTGCGACCACTTCGAGCCGCGTCACGACGCGACCGAGCCCGGGCAGGCCGAGGCGCGCGTCCGTCGCTGGGGCGAGGGGTACGCAGCGTTACGCGCGCGCTGTCAGGCGGCGTTCGGAGAGGCGCCGCGCCACACCTGGTTCTACCCGCCGCACCACGGTCCCGAGCACCTGCCGGCGCTGGCCCAGTTCCAGTACGACGGGATGGGCGAGGTCGAGCTCCACTACCACCACGACGGCGACACGTCGGAGACGCTGCGGCGCGCGCTGCGCGAGACGCTGGACCAGTACCACGCGTGGGGGCTGCTGCTGCAGGCGGGCGCGCCGCCGCACGCGTCGTTCGGTTTCATCCACGGCGACTGGGCGCTGGACAATTCGCGCGGCGGCCAGTTCTGCGGCGTCGACGACGAGCTGACCATCCTGCAGGAGATGGGCTGCTGGGGCGACCTGACGATGCCGTCGAACAACGACGCCCAGACGCGGAAGATCAACTCGATCTATTACGCCGTCGACGATCCCGCGAAGCCGAAGTCCCACGACTGGGGCGACAACGCGCGGGTGGGCCACCCTGATCCGCCGGGGCTGTTCATGCTGCAGGGCCCGCTGGGGATCAACTGGCGCGCGCCTGGCTACCCGCGCATCGAGAACGCCAGCCTGACCACCGCGAACTGGGGGCGTCCGGATCGCATCGCCGAATGGCTGGACGCGAACATCCACGTGCGCGGCCGGCCCGAATGGCTGTTCGTCAAGCTGCACACGCACGGCGCGATGGAGCACGACTTCGACGCGCTGTTTGGCGAGAAGGCGTTCGCGATGCACCAGACGCTTCACGACGTGTACGACGACGGGCGCAACTACAAGCTGCACTACGTGACCGCGCGCGAGGCCTACAACATCGCGAAGGCGGCGGAGCACGGGCTGGACGGCGACCCCGCGGCCTACCGCGATTTCCGCCTGCCCCGACAGGCCACGCATTTTTACCTGGCCGATGCGCCGCACCGGCTGACCGCCTGCCTCGCCGGCCGCGTCGCGCTCGAGCCCGCGCAGCCCGAGCGGGCGACGCGCGTCCGCCTGCGCGATCTCGCCGTGCGCGAGGTGCGGGGCGCGTTCAAGGCGCTGGATGTCGACGAGACGGCGGGAACGCTGCGGCTGCAGGGCGGGGCGGTGAGCGGAACTGTCGAGATCGTGCTGGCGCCCGGGGTCGGCACCGGCGCGATCACCGGGGCGCGGCCGCTGGTCGCGCCACCGGGGCCAGGCGGCGAGCAGACGATCTCGCTGGCGGTCGGCGGCGAGCCGGTCCTCGTCGAATACCGGGGCGGGGCGCGGTCATGATCGGGTGGGCGATCGTCTTCTGGGTCGCGGTCGCGATGATCGTGTACCCGTACCTCATCTACCCGGCGGTGGTCGCGATCGCCGGGCGGATCCGGCCACGGCCGGTGCGGCGCGCGCCGTTCACGCCGCCCGTGACCGTGCTGATCCCCGCCTACAACGAGGTCGACGTCATCGGCGAGACGATCGCCAACAAGCTGGCCCAGGACTACCCGGCGCAGCTGCTGCAGATCATCGTCGTCTCCGACGGGTCCAGCGACGGCACCGACGACGTCGTGAAGAGCTTCGCCGATCGCGGCGTTCGCCTGATGGTCCGCGGGCCGCGGCAGGGCAAGGCCGCCGCGCTGAACGCCGCCGTGAAGGAAGCGACAGGCGACATCGTCGTGTTCAGCGACGCGAACTCGCAGTTCGCGCCCGACGCGATCAGCCGCATGGTCGAGAACTTCGCCGATCCCGACGTCGGCTACGTGACGGGCAAGCTGTCGTTCGTCGCGCGTCCGGGCAGCGCCAGCGGCGGCGGCAACAACGCGTACATGAAGTACGAGCAGGCGGTGCGCAGCGTCGAGACGCGCGCCGGGTCGATCATCGGCGTCAACGGCGGCGTCGACGCCATCCGGCGCGCGCTGTACGTCGACATCCCGACGCAGCTGATCACGGACTTCATCCTGCCCCTGCACGTCATCTCGACGCGCCATCGCGTGGTCTACGACGCGCGCGTCCGCGCCAGCGAGGCGGCCAACAAGGAGATGGACTCCGAGTTCCGCATGCGCGTGCGCGTCGCGCTGCGCGCGCTGCAGGGGCTGGTCTACATGCGGCGGCTGCTGAACCCGCTCCGTCACCCGGCGGCCGCGTTCAGCCTCGTCTCGCACAAGCTGCTGCGCTACGGCGCGTTCGTGTTCATGCCCGTCGCGCTGGTCGCGAACGCGATCTGCGCCGCCGAGTCGCCGCTCTACGGGTCGCTGTTCGTCGCGCAGGGGCTGCTTTACCTGCTGGGCGTGCTCGGGCTGCGCAAGGATCTGCCGGGCCAGCTGCGGCCGCTCACCATCGTCCCGACCTACTTCATGATGACCAACGCCGCCTTCGCGGTCGCGGTCGTGAAGTTCCTGCGCGGCCAGTCGATGGCGACCTGGCAGCCGCGCGCGGGCTAGTCAGGCGGCGTTCGCCTGCGGCGCGGCCGGCGCCTCGACGACGGCGCCCGACTCCGTGTAGCGCAGGCGGCGCAGCGGGTGCTGGCGCGCGTATTCGTCCAGGACGGCGTCGGTGCGGCCGAAGGGCGCGCTGCTGAGCAGCCGGTCCAGCCGCTTCTCGCAGAGGTCCAGGTGGTAGTAGTGGCGGAACCGCGACAGCAAGCTGGCGCCGATCCGCGGCTGGGTCGGATCGACCTCCCACGGGTGGACGTAGAACATCGCCGGCTTGCGCTCGCGCGCGTTCAGGAACTTGATCGCGCCCGCGCTCAGCCAGTACGGGAAGATGCGGAAGTAGCCGCCGCCGCCGACGGGCAGCCGGTACACGCCGAGGTTCAGCGTCGAGATCGGGAACTCGACGATCGATCCGCCGTCGCGCTCGATGACGTGCGGGAAGCGGGGCGCGGCGGGGATGCCGTAGCGATCGTGGTGTACCGGGAAGACGCTGGAGTCGTAGGCGAAGCCCAGCTCGATCAGCGTGTCCAGTGCCCACAGGGACTTGCCGGTGATCGAGTAGCTTGCGGCCCGGTAGCCGCGGACGGGCTTCCCGACGATCTGCTCCAGCGCGTCCTTCGATCGGCGCGTCTCCTGGGCGAAGTCCGCGGGCGTCTGGTTGTAGATCAGGCGGTGCGAGTAGCCGTGGCACGCGACCTCGTGGCCGCGGGCGGCGATCTCCTTGACCAGCGTGGGGTGACGCTCGGCGATCCAGCCGAGCACGAAGCAGGTCCCCTTGGTGCCGTGACGGTCCAGCAGGTCCAGCACCCGCCGGGTGTTGTCCTCGACCCGCGGCGTGAACTGGCCCCACGCGTCGCGTGACACCACGCTCTCGAACGCGGACACCTGGAAATAGTCTTCGACGTCGAGGGTGAACGCGTTCTGCATGTGGTCCTGCCTCTCTTAAGTATCATCGGGGCGGCATCGCTGCCAACCGCGGCCGCGGTGCGCCGCTGGGTCGGAGCGATTCTGATATGCTCGCGCGCCACCGGTCGATCGATGACATCTCCACTCGTCAGCGTCGTCATCCCTTCGTACAACCGCGCCCACGTCGTGGGCGAAGCGATCAAGAGCGTCCTCGGCCAGAGCTACGACGCCGTCGAGGCCATCGTCGTCGACGACGGATCGACCGACGAGACGCCCGACCGGATGCAGCGCGACTGGGGCAACGACAGCCGTGTCCGCTATTTTCGCAAGGCGAACGGCGGACCGTCGAACGCGCGCAACCACGGCTTCGCGCAGGCGCGCGGCGCGTACGTCGCGCTGCTCGACTCCGACGACACCTGGCAGCCGTGGAAGCTGTCCGTCCAGATCGCGTGCATGGAGAAGCACCGCCAGCTCGGCATGACGTGGACCGACATGGCGATGATCGATCCGAACGGCCAGGTCGCCGATCCGAACTACCTGCGGCACATGTACAACGCCTACCGCTGGTGGACCAACGAGCAGCTGTTCTCCGAGACGCACACGCTGCGCGAGATCGCGCCGGAGTTCGCCGGCATCGTCGGCGAGGGGCGCCTCCGCATCGGCCACATCTTCTCGAACATGATCATGGGGAACCTGGTGCACACGTCGACGGTCGTGCTGCGGCGGGACCGACTGGACCAGGTGAAGGGCTTCGACGAATCGCTGGGCTGGCCCGGCGAGGACTACAACTTCCACCTGCGGACCTGCCGCGAGGGGCCGGTCGGCCTGGTGGACGTCCCGGCGATCCGGTACCAGCAGGGCATGGCGGATCGCCTCACGGCGCCGCACTTGCGGTTCAAGCTGGCGCTGAACACGCTGCGCACGATCGAGCCGGTCATCGAGCGTGAACGCGACAAGATCCAGCTGCCCGAGGCGATGCTGCGGCGGAAGCTCGCCGAGGTGCATGCCTGGTACGCGGACGAGAACCTCGAGAACGGCGAGGTCGCGGTCGCGCGCAAGCACTACCTCCAGTCGCTGCGGTTCTGGCCCTGGCAGCCGAAGGTCGTGAAGCCCCTCACGTTCGCAGCGATGCCGTTCGGGACGGGGCTGATTCTCCGTCGGTGGCTGCGGACCGCGAAGGCGCGCCTCACCGGCGGCAGCGCCGAGACCTCCGTCTAGCCGCTCTCGCGCGAAGCGGAGCGACTAGGCCGACGGTTCGTTGAAGACGACGCCGGCGAACTTCGTCGGCGGGAACAGCGCGGCGGCCTTCGCGATCGCCTCCGTCGTGTCCTGGCCGTATCCGACGACCAGCAAGACGAAGTCGGCCAGCTCGGAAAGGATGCGCGCGTCCGGGGCGGTCTTCGCCGGCTGCGAATCGAGGAACACGTAACAATCCGGCTGGCGCAGGGCTGTCATCGCCGACCGCATCGCGCTGGACGAGAGGTACTCGCGGGGAATCGCTGGCGGGTGCCCGGCGGGGATGAGGTGCAGGGCCGGGATGCAGGTCGGCATGATCAGCCGCTGCAGGTCGCCGTGGGGCCGCTCGAGGTAGTCGTACAGCCCGCCGTCGTCCATCTGGACGCCCAGCGCCGTGTGCTGGGTGGGGTGCGCGATGTTGCAGTCGATCAGGATGGCGAGACGGTGCTCCTCCAGCGTGAACGCCGCGGCGAGGTTGCGCGCAACGAAGCTGCCGCCCGCCCCCGCGCTCAGCGGGACGACCAGGGTCGTGAAGGAAGATCCGACGCCGGCGCCGACGGCGGCGTTCATCAGCTGGGTGCGCAGCTCGCGGAACGCGCCCAGCTGCTTCGGGCTGGCGAAGCCGACCGGCGTGCGGACCGCGGGCTGCTTCGGCCGCCCGTCGACGGTGATGATCGGGCCCCGCGGGCGCGTGACCAGGGCCTTGGTCGTCGCGCCCTCGGCCGCCGCGTCGGCGCGGGGCTGACCGTCGCTGTCGCCCGCGGGGGCGTCGGACGGCTTCAGATCCTCGTCTCGGCGCGCGCTCACGACGAAGATTGCATCTTCATGACGAGGGCCGCGGCGTACACGACGAAGACGCCGACGATCAGTGACGCGGCAAGGATCCAGTGGGTGCGCTGCTTGGTCCTTTGCACCGGCGAGACGTTCCCGGGGATCGCCGCCAGCAGTGGCAGGTGCAGCACGCGCTCGATCTGCGGCGCGCTGCGCACGCGGGGATCGAGCTTCACGAGCCCGATCAGCAGCACCAGCGGAACCGCGAACGCGAATGTGAGGCCACCGAGCGCGACGTACATCAACCGCACGCTGCTGGCCACCGCCGGCATCTCGGCAGGTTCCTGGACGCGCAGGGTGAGCCCGCGGTGCTCGGCGTCGAGATCCATCGAGACGCGCGCGTTCTCGCGCCGCTTGAAGAGATCCTCGTAGACGTCCTTGGTCGCGTTGTAGCGGCGGACCATCTCGGAGAGCACCGCGTCCTGGCCGACCGTCCGCATCTCCAGCTCGGTCTGACTCTGAGGCGGTCCCAGCGGAACGATCGCAGCGGTGCGGGTGCCGGGCACGCGGCGCCGGATCGGCACGCCGGTGGCCGCCGAGATCCGCTGCTCGACCTCCGCGAGCCGCGTCGACAGGGCGCGCGTGCTCGCGCTGTCCTGGGCGTTCGCCGCGGCCGCCGAATCGTCGCGGTCCTTGCGCGCCTTCTGCACGTGCGCCAGGTCTTCCTGCGCGACCTTCAGCTCGCGCTTCACCTTGAGGACGTCGGGGTGCTGCTCGGTGTACTGCGCGCTCAGACGCTCCAGGTCCGCCTGCAGCTGCAGCACGCGTCCACGCGTTTGATCCTCGGCCTGTCGCGATTCCGCCGGCGGCGGGGCGGCGCGCTTCCTGTCGTCCAGCTGCGCCTTGAGGGTCGCCTCCTCGACGCGCAGCTCGGCGAGCTCCTCGGACGAGATGCGCGCGCGCGGTGGTGCCGTCTTGGGAGCGGGCTGATCAGTCTCGCCGCCGGCGGTATCATCCTCGGGCGGCGCGATCACCTTCGCGACCAGCGCGGTCGCGGCCGGCCCCTTGCCCTGGTAGTAGGCGAGCAGCTTCTCGTGCAGGTCGGACAGCTTGTCCTGGTACTCCTGCACGCGCCGGGCGATGAACTCGTACGCGTCGCGGCTCTGCTTCTCCTTCAACGCCGTGCACTCGCGGATGAAGATCTCCGCCAGCTTGTTCGTGACCTGGTAGGCGCGGGTCGGATTGCTGTCGAAGTACGCGATCTTCACCGCGTCGTCGCGCTGGGTCTCGATCTTGACCCGCCGCTTGATGTCCAGCAGCAGGCGCTCTTCTTGCGCGGGCGAAAGCGGCGTCCGGCTCCAGCCGCCGAAGGCGGCGATTTCGCGGAGGATCCGGTGACTCAACATCGTCTGCGTGACGACCGGCATCAGGTCGGCGATCGTCGTCGGAACCGCGCGCCCTTCAAGCAGCGGCTTGATGATCGCCTTCGCGTCCGTGACGATGAGCGTGGACGCGTCCCATCGCTTCGGCATCGACACGCCCGCGAGCAGGACCGCAATCGAGACCACCCAGAACAGGCCGGCCAGCAGGAGGATCCGGCGCTTGCCCTCCCGCAGGAGGAGGATCCCAAGCTCCCGGAGGGGCATCGGCTCGGTCGTCGGACGAGGGGGCAAGGTTCAGCGTTTCTCCAGGGCCGCTACAATATCACGCGCGCCCTTTATGCGCCTGCGGGCGAGCCCCGGCCACGCATCGTCACGGCCCGCGATAGCCAACTTCCCGTTCGCGGAGTTCGTGTAATCTGCTCCCATGGCTTCATTGCGTCGTTCGCTCTCGTTGCTCGTCCTTCCGATGCTTGCAAGCGCGGCCGCGTGCTCGGGCACCGCCAGCGGACACGACCCGGGGACGGGCGGCACCGGACCCGGGAGCGCTGGCAGCGGCGCCGGCCCTGGTAGCGGGGGCGCCGGCCCGGGCAGCGGCGGGGCCGGCCCTGGCGGCGCGGGCCCCGGAAGCGGCGGCAGCACCAGCACCGGAACGGGCGGCACCGGCCCCGCGCCGATCGCCGGTCTCATGATCTTCTATTCCGACCTCGAGAGCGGTCCCAACAACGGCGGCCAGAACGACAAGGGCGCGTTCGTGACCATCTGGGGCAACGGCTTCGGCGCCAGCCAGGGCAGCTCGACCGTGACCGTCGGGGGCGGCCAGGTCGACAACTACCCGATCTGGACCAACACGAAGATCACCTTCCAGCTCGGCGCGCGCGCCGCGACCGGCGTCATCTCGGTCCACGTCGACGGGAAGGGCGACAGCAACGAGCTGCCCTTCACGGTCCGGGCCGGAAAGATCTACTTCGTCAGCGGGACCGGCAGCGATTCGAACGACGGCAGCTTCGGCAAACCGTGGAAGACGATCCCGAAGGCCAAGAACACGATCGCCGCCGGCGACGTCGCGTACCTCGGGGCCGCCGCGGGCGAATCCCTGTCGCAGACCACCGAGGATCCGACGGCCTCGTACAGCTGCGCGCTCGGGATCAGCAAGGACGGCAACTCCAACTCGGGCACCGCGGCCGCGCCGAAAGCGCTGGTCGCCTATCCGGGGGCGAAGGTGACGATCGGCGCCGAGTCCGGCCTGCAGCGCGGGCTGTTCGCGCCGGCGGTCGGCAACGGCTTCAACTACTGGGTCATCTCGCAGCTCACGTTGCGCGGCGAGACCGAGGCGCTCGACTTCAGCGGCGGCGCGCAGAACTGGCGCGTCATCGGCAACGACATCTCGTGCCCGAACGGAACCGGGCTCAGCGGCTGCATCACCGACAGCGAGGACAACCAGGCGCCGGGCCTGAAGTTCTACGGCAACACCGTCCACGACGTCGCGAGCAAGGTCTCGACGATCACGAAGTACTATCACGGCGTTTATCTGTCCTCGAACAACATCGAGCTCGGCTGGAACACGATCCGCGACGGCAAGACCTGCCGCGCGATCCAGATTCACGATTCGGGAGCGCCCAACAACTACGGCATCTCGATCCACGACAACGTCATCCACGGGACCGTCTGCGACGGGATCAACCTCGCGACCGTCGATCCGTCGCAGGGCGCCGTCGTGGTCTACAACAACGTGATCTACGACGTTGGCATGGGCCCGGATCCCGCCGACGGCTCGTCGATCTACGCGGGCGTCTACGTCGCGAACACGACGAACGCGGGCTCGGCCGGCAGCGGCACCGTCCAGGTGTTCAACAACACGATGTACAACTGCGGCCCTCAGGGCTCCAGCTCGGCCGGCGCCGTCGTGCTCGCGTCGGGCCCGGTCGGGATCCAGATGGACAACAACCTGATCTACGCCCTCACCGGGGAGAGCTACATCGGCCGTGACTCGGGCAGCTCGCCGAAGATCACCGGATCGAACAACCTGCTGTTCGGCGTCAGCACGCGGCCGTCCTACCTGACGGGGACGATCACCGGCGATCCGAAGCTGGTGAACGCGACCGCGCACGACTTCCACCTGGGCGCGGGCAGCGCCGCGATCGACGCCGGCAAGATGACGAACGCCGCGCGGGACACCGACGGCAATCCGCGTCCCACCGGTTCGGCCTTCGACGTGGGCGCCTACGAGATCGCGAACTAGCGTCGCTGGCGGCGGCGACCGAGCGCGAGCAGCAGCGCGCACGCGGCGCCGAGCGCCATCAGGGACGGGCTCTCGGCGCCGGCATCGCAGCCGCAGCCACCGCCGCGTTTCGGCAGGCGCCCATCGGCGCTGCCGTCCAGGCCGGCGCCATCAGCGCCGGCGTCGTCCGACGCGGGACGATCGTCAGAGGCATCGGCGGCGGGGCCGCCGTCGCTCAGATTGGGACGATCGTCCGTCCCGCCATCGTCGCCCGGCGCGCCGTCGAGGGGATCGCCGCCGTCGGGCAGGTTGCCGCCGTCCAGGGTGGGGACGCCGGCGTCTGCGGCGACGAAGTAGTCCAGGTACACCCAGCTGAGGACGTCGTGGTTCTGGAACCCGCCGCCCGTCGCGGCGGTGAAACCGACGTACGCAAACTTGTCGCCGATCGTCTTCTCGACGTTGATCGGGTACGACAGCTGCGGGACCTCGGGGCGGATGCCGTCCTGGCTGACGCTGACGGTGATCGTGCTGGCGTCGCAGTCGATCCACGCGTACCAGATGTTTCCGTCGTTGAAGGGCTCGGTCACGTCGACGGTCGCGATCGACATGACCACGCCGTCGATGTCGATCCCGATGTGGTTCGAGCTGGGATCCTTGTAGTCGGCGTTCCGGTAGGTGTCGAACTCGATGGCGACGCTGGGGCTGACCTGCTCGATCCCGAGGCCGCCGCCGCGGCTGCCCAGGCTGGCGCTGACGCGCTGGATCGCGAAGGTGA